>LFRM01139889.1_pt1 | contig 76704 bp, 61 predicted proteins | sample 618341 | NCBI WGS metagenome assembly LFRM01 (sample SAMN03654438, study PRJNA283298) | anaerobic digester metagenome | isolation source: pool of bioreactors CSTR01a, CSTR02a, and CSTR03a thermophilic anaerobic... | place: Denmark: Kgs. Lyngby | collected 2014-05-21 | reverse complement strand
TATTATCCAACCAAACTCCTTAACCGGCCATAAGATCTAATTAGTATCTGTGTTGGACTATTCGTGGGTAGATTGTATTGTTCTTTCTCGAATATACTCCAATCCAAGTAGCCATCAATTGCCTCTCTTATCCGTTCCTGGGCATATTCTTTAAAAATGCTTCGTTCCTTCTCCTGTTTAGTCCTTTTGAAATCTTTTGCTGTTACAACACAACCATTCCGAGTATAAACTCTTAATTCCGCCATCTTGTGCAGGCCCTCATCACTCCAGCCCATTGGATTTCTGCTTAATCTCTCAGAATATACATGGCTTACTAATGCCTCTGTACAGCTCCCTATTATCTCTTCCGTGTATCTTCGTGTTATCCCTTCCCAATTGTTCAACAGATAACTCCTGAATTTTCGAATGCTTTTCGCTCGTTTCGGCTCCTCTGAAAGAGTAACCATCTCATTAACTAAACGAATAGCCTTTCCTTTGTCTTTCTCGATTATAGCCTGACGTATCCGTAACCTGTAATTCTGCTTGCTAAAGGCTGCTGTGGCTTGTTTTAAATGCTTCTCAAAATGAAAACTGTCTATCACGAATTTACAATTTGGCAGTTCATCTACCCCTTGTTTGATCCAGGATGCTCCATCACCATGTAGATATATCCTTTCAATCTGACTCTCGTCATATGCTCGGGAAACATAGCCACCTACATTTTCCCATGCTTCTTTCGTCCCCTTAATCGGCGCTGTAAAATGCACCGGATTTATTAGCTCATTTCGGCCTCCTATAGCTCGAACTCCTTCACTTATTGTAATGAGCGGTACCACGCGGTTTCGTCCTTCTTGTAAAGGAGCATGACATTCATCCGCAAAAACATGCAGTTCCTTCACAACTCGCTTCTCCTCAGGCGCTCCCTTCTCCAGCTTCCCTACTGCCAGTATCTTGTTCTTTACTGTCTGCTTGCTTACTTCCCCTCCCGTTACTATCGCTGCACTCTTCTCATATGATACATCTGCCGCTTGCGTTACCAATCGCGCGCTTACATTGCTGCCAACCCTCTCATAAGGCGTAATCCCCAGCATTAGATCTATTGGATAGATATATCCTTTGCTCTTTTTGTCATAATAGTAATCACGCTTGATATTTATATATCCTACATCGTTAAAAATACTGCGTTCCCTATCTTTCTCCTTTAGTGACAATCCTATTTCCCTGCGAAATTTCTTGTTTGACCGAAGTTCTTCATTTAACCGGTTTACAATTTCTGATATAAGTTCACGTATGCTGGCCTTACAAAGCTCCAATGATTCCGATGAAAACTGATCTATATCAGATAAACCGCCTTCTTCAATCTTTTGTAAAATTTTTGTTCACCAATTCTTCAATGATTCGTAGTATAATATCTTTCACAGAGATCTTCCCTCCTTATGTTTTTGTATTGTTTTGGTTATATATAATTTTAACACAGGAGGTTGATCTCTGTTCCTTTTTCTTCAAAAATTCCACAATTATTTTACACTATCTTGAAAAAAACTATTTTTACAACTTTTAAGAAGAATAAATTTAAATTACTATATACATATATTTATTCGATCGCATTTGCATGAGTTTACTCCTATGGTATAATAAATTGCCGGTTTTCAAAACCAGGAGGGGAATATCATGCCAAAGGGCTCATACGATGTAATAATAATAGGCGGCGGTACGGCGGGGATATTTACCGGGTACGAACTGTCCGGGCTTGTTCCCGGAGCTGATATACTAATGCTGGAACAAGGGAATGACATATATCACAGGGAATGTCCGATAGTAACGGGGAAAACCTCCGCCTGCGCAAAATGTATAAGCTGCGATATAATGAATGGATTTGGCGGCGCGGGCGCTTTCTCGGACGGAAAATACAATTTTACGACACGATTTGGCGGATGGTTGGATGACTACCTTGATGAAGAATACATTATGCAGTTAATTGAGTACATTGACAGCGTAAATGTTAAATTTGGAGCAACGGAAAGGCGGTTTTCCACTGAAACGGACGAAGCCCGTGAAATAGCACGGATTGCTATCGGCTATGATCTTCATCTTTTATCGGCATCCGTCAAGCATCTTGGCACTGAAAACAACAAAGTTATCATTTCTCGTATGTTCGATTATCTGAAAAACAGAATTGAAATACTGTGCAATACCGCGGTAAAAACGATAAACAAAACAAAAAAAGGTTACTCGCTGATTATAAATGACGGACGTGAGCTTTCCTGTAAATACCTTGTCGCAGCTCCCGGCCGTTCAGGTGCGGAATGGTTTTCGACCCAATGCCGGAATCTAGGCCTGTCACTGATAAACAACCAGGTGGATATCGGCGTGCGTGTTGAACTGCCTGCAATAGTTTTCAAGCATATCACCGATGCGGTATATGAATCAAAATTCCTGTATCGTACAAAGCAGTACGGAGATATCGTAAGAACATTCTGCATGAATCCGTATGGATATGTAGTCAGTGAAAACGTTGACGGGATAATAACCGTAAACGGTCACAGCTATACCGACATAAAACTAAGAAGCGAAAATACGAACTTTGCACTGTTGGTCAGCAATCGCTTTACCGAACCATTCAAAGAACCATATCAATACGGAAAAAGTATTGCATCGCTTTCGAATATGCTTGGCGGAGGGGTTATTGTGCAGCGGTTCGGTGATTTAATTAAAGGGAAAAGAACGAACGAACACCGTCTGAGTCAATGTTTTACGAAACCTACTCTAAAGGCCACACCGGGTGATTTAAGCCTTGTTTTAACAAAGCGCCACCTTGACAATATAATTGAAATGATCCAGGTTCTCGATAATATAGCTCCCGGAACCGCAAACCATGATACATTATTGTATGGTGTTGAAGTTAAATTTTACAGTTCGCGGCTTCAGTTAACGGATGAACTTGAAACGAAACTTAAAAACTTTTTTGCTGTTGGTGACGGAGCAGGCATAACACGCGGCTTATCTCAGGCTGCTGCCAGCGGCGTACACGCTGCGAGGGTTATTGCGGAAAGATTAAAGAATTCTTCCGAATGATTTTATTGATAAAATGTAATATAACTGTAATATTTTATTTCTACCATATATGGTATATTTTAAGTAATATATGCCTATATATATACATAATGCTGTTTCCCACCATACGAAGGCAAGAAATACAAAAGGAGCGGTACTAAAATGAAACTTGGACAAAAGATAAAATTTCTTGGCCGAGACGCAATCTTTCTTATTGAAAACAACCGTGAGGTGCTTATTCACACCGGTCGCAACAGCGTTAAATGGGTAGATAAGAAATTAATTGACACAAAACAGGAAAACGGATATTAATTACTGCAATATCTGTTAAAAGCCGGTTGTACGGCTTTTTTTATTTGTTTAAATAAAACAGTGTTGTATTTTTATGCATTTATATGTATAATTATAAATAATATTAACAACTAAGAACTAGGGGGATTGCAATATGACTTTACAAGAAATAATAGAAAAAGATCGTAAATATTATATGAACACTTTTGGGGATCGGGTCCCGGTTTGTTTCACCCATGGGAAAGGATTATCGCTGTGGGATTTGGACGGTAATGAATATCATGATTTTTTGGCAGGCATTGCCGTCAGCGCATTGGGGCACTCACATCCGGCAGTTGTAAATGCAATCTGCGAGCAGGCTAAAAAATTCATTCATTGTTCAAGCCTGTATTATATTGAATCCCAGGCGAAACTCGCCGAACTTATTGTTGAGAATTCCAGCGCTGATAAGGTATTTTTCGCAAACAGCGGAGCTGAAGCCAATGAAGGTGCGATAAAACTCGCAAGGCTGTATTTCAAGAAAAAAGGATGTCCTAACAAGATAGAAATTATTACTCTTGAAAAGTCCTTTCACGGCAGAACCCTTGCCACAATTGCCGCCACAGGCCAGGATAAATACCAGAAACCGTACTCTCCTTTAACTCCTAAATTTCTTAAAGTACCGATAAACGATTTAAATGCTATGGAAGAGGCAATATGCGAAAACACATGCGCGGTGATGATTGAACCGATTCAGGGCGAAAGCGGAGTTAATCCGACTACATATGAATACATAAAAGGTTTACGGCAGTTATGCGATAAATACGGAATCCTCCTTATATTTGACGAAGTTCAATGCGGCCTGGGCAGGACAGGCAAATTATTCGGATATCAGCATTACGGTGTAGAACCTGATATATTCACCCTTGCCAAGGCTCTCGGCGGAGGCTTTCCGATCGGCGCGCTATGCGCAAAAGATCATGTGGCAAAAGCCTTTGAACCCGGTGATCACGGCTCCACTTTCGGCGGAAACCCATTGGCCTGCAGTACCGCATATGCGGTTTTATCTACAATAATAAACGACAAACTGTGTGAAAACGCCGAGGAAACAGGCAATTACTTTTTCGAAAAAATCAGATCCGTGAAACAGAATCATCCGGTAATAAGCGAGGTGCGCGGAAAAGGATTGATGATAGGAATAGAGTTCAGCAGACCGATAGCGAAAGAAGTGAATAAAAAATGTTTCGAAAACAAATACCTTCTGGGTTCTGTCGGAGACAGCATTATAAGACTGCTGCCGCCTCTTATAACAACAAAAGCGGATATGGACGGCGTTATTGAAATGCTTGATAATGTCCTTTCCAAATTTGACTGAAAGCCTTTATAAAAAAACATAAAGCCGGCATGGCAAATCATACCGGGTTACGCTGTGCCGATTCCGTTAATCTGTTTTATTCCGGCAAAACATGAAACGGGCGTGACATCAACGTCACGCCCATGTAATATGACATTTTAATCAGAGCCCGTTTTAAAAATCGCTGAATCCGCCGCCTATGCTATCAAATATATTTCCAATCATAGCTACTATTGACGCATACAGGACAATTGATATCACGAGCGATATTGCCATCATAATTAATAAAGCGATTGCGAAGTTCTTTTTGTTTTTATTTACACTTCCGCTGAAAGCCCATACAAATGTCAGAATGATATTTACAATCGGGATACACAGCAGAAGCAAAGTTAAAAACCATCCTCCCACACCGTAGACCTTTTCCCTGATATCCACGCGCGGCTGCACATTGTTGTTATTGGCAGGCTGCTGCGGTATTGGTTGATACTGCTGCTGGTATTGTGTTTGTTGCTGTGGTGCTGATTGTGGCTGCGGTGCCGGTTGCTGCTGCGGTTCCGGCTGCTGCTGTGGCTGAAATTCTTCTTGTTTTTGCTGCTGTATTGATTCGTTTAACTGTTCGTTTGCTTCCTCAGGTTGCTGCATGCTGCTGCCGCATGATACACAAAATTTTGAACCTTCTGGTACATTCGTACCACAATTTGGACAAAACATATGTAAAATCCTCCTTTTATGCCATTCCAGCCGGAGTGGCAAAATACATTTTAATGGCGCGGGCTTTTAGCGTCGCCTGTTCCCAAGCTCTGCGGAGATATCATCCCATGTCAGTCCCTGCTGCACCATCAGGACCATAATATGATACAACAAATCGGATATCTCATACCTTGTTTCGTCGATATTATTGTTTTTGGCGCCAATAATGACTTCCGACGCTTCCTCGCCAATCTTTTTAAGGATTTTGTCAAGCCCTTTGTCGAACAGGTAGTTTGTATATGAGCCCTCTTTCGGGTTTTCTTTTCTGTCCTTTATTATGTTATATACTTCAAGAAAAATATCAAACGTATTATTCACCGGTAGTATCTCCTTCCAAAGCCAATTCTCTGTAAAAACAGGTTTCTGATCCGGTATGGCAGGCGGGTCCGTTCTTCTTCACAATAACAAGAAGGGTATCGGCATCACAATCATACAGAATACGAATAACTGTCTGGTAATTACCCGAACTTTCACCCTTTATCCAAAGCTTTTTTCTGCTCCTGCTCCAGTAAGTCGCCTTCCTGGTACTTATCGACAGAGCAAGCGATTCACGGCTCATCCATGCCATCATTAAGACCTTTCCGGTATCAATATCCTGGACAATTGCAGGAATAAGCCCCTGTTCATTATATTTCAAATCATCTATGTTCATTCAATAAGCTCCCAAAACAGATTAAAATCTGTACTTTTTGCTGAATACCAGCTTAAGCATCGGAAATATTATATAGTTTGACATATATAGTATATAAAATAATTATGTGTTTCACAAGTTTTTTATGTTAAGGGAAAAATTGCTTTGCGGTTTATCGAATTAATACTTAAAACGGTAAACACCATGTTAAAAATAACAGGTACCCGCCTAAGCGGATACCCCATCTTTGCTTTTTATGGCGGCACTTACAGTTTCACCCGCAGGCCGCTGTTTTTATTTTTTATATAATAATGCGGTATTGCTCCCGGACAAAACTGTTGACAATTACATCGTAAGAATCCCATTTTCGGTATCGATAATAATCAATACCTGTTCTTCTTTTCCCGTGGCAGCATTTATATAGACGAGGAAATCCTTGTCGTTAAGTTTGCCTTTTAACTCATAACAGAATAATTCCGTTCCGAATTTAGTCGGTATTACCGCCAATCCGACAGACTTTACATCAAGATTCCCGTTTACGCGCACCCTTGCCTGCTCTTCGGTTAAAACGGGAGAAACAAGCTGTCTGTTCGTATGGTTCATAATAAAGCCTTTGGATTCAAAACCCACAATTTCGCCGGTATCAAGCGCAATCTTGACTTTAATTAAATCGGGATACATAACAACACCGTCTTGCTGATAAGCATAGTTAATTGTAGCTACGCTGTCCTCTTTCATATAATATGTGTCTTTCATACTGCTGTAGCCGTGTTCTTTCAGAAACTGCAGCCCAATCTGTTTTGCCTTGTTTACATCGATCGTTTCCTGCCCTGTTTCCCTGTTGTAAAGCATCCATATTACATGCCCGCCCTTTTTTGAGATATCCGCTGTAGCAAACTCTTCTTCGCTGCGATCTTTAAACGTAACTTTCATATTATAAGCGGGCAGCGTATCGATCGTGATATCTCCAACATGTTCAACCGACGCGACTTTGTCGTTCCCAAAAAACTCCTTTATTTTCTGTTTTGCCTGTTCAACGCTTATATCGCTGCCGGTAAGGTTTTTGGGTTTTAAGCTTGTCATATGGTCGGAAAACGGGCCGTCGTATATAAGAGTAGGAAACTCCTGAAATGAACTGTCGATGTCTGACAGCATCTGTCCGGCCAGGCTTTGGGATTTCTTTTCGAAAAAGTCGGTTCCCTTGTCCGCCAGTTCGTTCCATTTTATCCTGCCTTCAGAAATAGCTCCCTGAAGGTTATTCAGCCCATCGAGCAGCGAAACCGAGAACCCGTGAAGTTTTTCAAGAGTTTTGTACTGATCTTCATTCATTCTTTTTCCGTTTATATTCTGTCTATCCAACGACAGTGAAAAATCTCCCACCTGTGAAAGGAATTTCGAAGTGTTTGCCAATACTTCCTGGGTTATAGGAAGCTGACCCAGATTCGTCTGCGCAAGATTTGCCTGGTGCCAGGCTTCCTGCAGGGTTTCCGCAGTCATTTCCGGCGTTGACGAAATCAAGCTTTTCATAAGGAGAAGCTCTACGTTCCTCACGTACCCTACCATCTCGTAAAAAGCCCGGTTATACTGATTATCAAGTTCCTGCCTTAAATCGGCCGTTCTTTTGTATTGATAGATTCCCCATATCGCGACAATAGCAATCAATACAACTATAACACTGTACATATGCCTGTCAGAAAGCCTTCTTTTCCAGTCAATCAATTTATCACGCAACTTACCCAAAAAACTGCACCTCCATTATCAACTTTAATAACAATTCATTTTCCGAAATGATGTTTTCCTATCGTTTTTACAATCTGCCTGCTCCAAATCCACTTGCTTGTCGCTGTTGCCGGGTTCCAGTAATAAAGGCACCCGCCTGTCGGATCCCATCCGTTAAGCGCGTCCCGTGCCGCTTTTAAAACAGTCGAACCCGGTTCAATCGGAACGTTTATCTGTCCGTCGTTTACCGCGGTAAAGGCCCCCGGCTGATAAATAACGCCTGCCACGGTATTAGGGAAATCGGGGGATTGAACCCTGTTAAGAATAATCGCACCGACCGCAACCTGTCCTTCATACGGTTCACCTCTCGCTTCCCCGTTGATTGCTCTGGCAATTAGTTGCTCGTCGGATGCTGTCGGGGATTGGGCAAGTGCTAGAGTTTCAAAAATAATAGGTGTTACAACGCACAGTACCAATGAGCAAACAGATATCCATATGGTTAATTTATATTTTTTTGTTTCAGTCATGTCTTTGCCTCCTTATAAACTAAAATGCAAACAGGATAAACTAAAAATATATAAATCTCTAATAATTAGTTTTTCTTGCCTCAGCATATTTATACCGACATCCGTTCATAATGAAATATGTACAATTACTGCTAAAGCAACGGAAAAAATTGCTTTTGGTTATAAGGAAAGTGCCAGGGGTTTTTATGCATGTTTTGTTTTTGTATGCCTCAACCGGTAGCGGCCACCTTAAGGCCGCCAAATATGTAGCCGAAACTATGACAACGAAAAACGCGGATATACAGGTTCATATGTCCGATGCTTTAAAGTTATGTTATTCCGCTTTTGAGTCTTTTATACTAAAAGCGTTCCGTTTTCTGATTTCAGGCTGCCCGGTTACTTACAGGCTCCTGTACAGGTTCACCGAAAATAACAGTATTTTTAATCATATAGCAGGTTTGTTTTTTTCAAGCAGTGTATCCGAATTAAAAAGAATATGCGATTTCACAAAAGCCGATTGCATCGTTTGTACCCATCCGTTTGCATTAATGCTCGCGTCAAAACTGAAAAAGATATTAAAACTAAACGCTCCCGCAATTATGGGTATAATAACGGATTATAAAATACACAGGTTTTGGGTTTACCCGCAGACCGACCTGTACTTTGTTCCAAGCGAGGAAATGAAGGAAGATATGCTGCGTCTCGGATGGAGCGCGGACAGGATTAAAGTAACCGGGGTACCATGCCCTCCGGACATTGAGCATGACGTGAAGGTTTGCCGAAAACAGAAACCGTACTGGCTTGTTTCCGGAGGGGGATGGGGACTCGGAAACCTGGAATCGACAATCATAAGTTTGCTTAAAAGGCAAACCGGACATACGCTTATGGTTGTTGCCGGTGAAAATAATGTGTTATATCAGCGCTTAAAAAATATCGAGGCGAAATATCCCGACAGGCTGATTGTAAAAAGGACGATCCCCAAACTTTACAACACAATGAAGAACGCACTTGCGGTATTAACAAAACCCGGAGGATTAACCGTAACGGAAGCCATGATTCTGAAAAAACCCCTGATTCTTCTTAAGCCTCTTCCCGGCGCTGAGGAAAAAAACCTCGATTATCTCGTCAGACGAGGCGCAGCGATCTCTTACAACACTTTTTTGAAGCAAACTGATATCATAAATCACTGGCATGAGCTTCACTCTCACCGGCAGGGCTTAACCGCGAGAAGCGACAGCAGCGATCGAATCGCCCGCTGCATCATCGAAGCATGCACCCGTAGCAACTCGCAGGAATAATGTTTAAAACATGCCTTTTGAACTATTGTACAATAGTTCTTCATTTCGCGTCTGAATAAACAGCCCGGATTAATGCGAAAACACAGCGGGTGGTTAACGGGTCTAGCCATTGCTGCCGCGTTCCGGTGGGTACGCGGCTCTGATTCGGGTGTTTTCGGTGACGCAGGGCGACATGCTCCAACGCCCCGCTGCCTACAGGTAACTGTGGAGCGGGTTAATGAGCGGTCCGGGATATAATTTTAATGGTTGTTTTTTGTCGTAAAACAATGTTATTATTAGAATGTAGTCGGAATAATTCAATAGATTTATTAAGGATGGATTCGGTATGAGAAGGAACCTTTTGTTGGCAATTCTGACCCCATGCATACTTGCATGTATTCTGATTGTATTAATAATACTGGACAATCGTGATTCTTCGAAGGACAAAGAAAAAGGTGCTTATGCGGAACCAACCGGTATAGCGGAATCAACGCTTTCACCGAGCCCGTCCGGCTCTCCTGTTTCAACACCTGACGATACACCGGAACCCACAAGCGTACCAACGCCTGTTCCAACGCCTGTTCCAACACCGACCTCAAAACCGACAATTTCACCCCAATCTACTCCTACACCTGCTCCTGAAGCAGATAGAGAGGAAAATACAGATCAAACACCTCCTGCTCCTGAAACGTATGAAGCATTTCAAATCCAGGAGGGGAACGACTATAACCTTGTTTGTGACAGTATTTCACGTTCTTTTTTAGTAATTGATAAAAAGGAGGATTTAATCAGGGATACAAGCTTTAAGTACAGTCCCAAATATGAGCAGACGGAATATCCAAACCCGATTATTTGCTTTAAAAACGGGTACTTTGTATTTGCGGCGCAAAACCAGATTGTTATATCTGACGGTAAAACAGAAACCGTGCTTAAAACCTTTGACGACGGCGATGTGTACATAACCCCCCTGCTTGAAAGTGATAACAGGATCCTTGTAGGTATAGAATTAGTTGATCTTGCCGTTATTGATTTAAGTTCATTAAAAGTTGAAATTTATAAAGGACATTACCGTTCGGAATTTATTACGTTTACAGATGATTACCTGTGTTTCAGCAAAAGAAACAGAATTCCCGCAGGCCCGTATTTCAACTACCTGTACTCCGCTAAAGACGGGAATGCTTTGCTGCTCGGCGTAATAGGCGAAATTGACGAGCATGTAACGGACAACTATACGGTTTATATAAACAGCAATGAAAAATTATATCAAATAAACCTTGCAACAAACGAACTGATATCCCCCTTTCAGCCCGCAAGGGAGTTTTCATTATATTTCCCCGTCTATAGTGACTCTGTAATACATGGTTTATCGGATATGAGGTTTGTGAACTATAATGAAAGCGATGAACCGATCCAGGCGATAATACTCCCCGATTTATTGGAAGCCGAATGTTATTATAATACTTATTACAATATGGCGCTTTATTCAATCTACCCAAAAGACGAAGAAATAAAGAAATCACTGCCTCCGACCGGAATAATCGGCAGATTCGGGCTAATAGACGTTTCCGTTTTCCCGCTTGAGCAATCCAAATTCCCGGTACATTCATCGGTAAAAGAGAAACTTTATTCCGGTGCTACATCTATCGGGGAAGGCGAGATATTTCTTTTGGAAAAGTATGAAGATTATAACAATGAAAGCATTCCGTTTGAAATCATATACGCATGGATCCCGACCGAAAGGGAAAACCGCGCATATCAACTATATATTTACGTACCCTATGGGGAAGAAAAAACTGCCTATGTTGATCTGGTTAGACAGTTGTTAGGTATTGGTTGAATTTAGAGGAACATAAATTTTAATCATTGTGGCGGCAATCAAGCCTACAAAAGCGGTAATGAAAAAACCGATATAAATCTTCCTGTGTAAATGAATATCTATTCACTAATGCAAGCAGTGGGTTGAAATTTCCTGGTTTGTTTTGTGCTTCATTAGTAATTCGATTTCGCGCTTTTTGCAGGTAAAGAGGAAAATCTGTCTTTTTTGGCTTTCATCAAGCAACAGCCTAAGCGCGTTTTCCGTTCTTTCTTCATCATACTGGACAAAGGGCTCATCAAAGAACAAAGGCATGGTTTCGCCGTTCTTTTCAACCAGTCGTACGGCTGCAAGGCGAAGGGCAAGGTATACCTGATCGGCCGTACCGGATGAGAGTTGTTCAGGCAGCACCAATTCGGGCGATTCCGGGGAAAGAATGTTTAAATTTAGCCTGTCGTCCGCATTCACTTCCTTATACTTACCGGAGGTAATAGTATTTAATATATCTCCGATTTCCCTGTTAAGAGAAGGAACATAGTCCCTCTGGATTGTGAGGCTTGCCTCGGATAAAACCTGTATCGCTGTTTCGATTGCCTCTCCTAAAAACAGTATTTTCCGCTTTTCTTCTGTCAATTCCTGCACCTTTTCATGTATCTGCTGCAATGACTCGTCATCGGGTATATTTTCGAGCATCGCCGAGAGCCTGCTTATAAGCAGGCCATTTTGTTTTATTTGTTCGTTAACCTCCTGTATTTTTTCTTCAATCCGGCTTATATCACGCTCTTCAACCTGCGTTTCAAACTCTCTGCCTGCAAGCTTTTCTTTCCGAAACTCTACAGCTTTAATTATCTGCTGCCGTGTCATAATATCCTCACCGCAAACCAGCGAAACCTCCCTGTACAGGCTCTCCTCCTTTTCAAGCAGCGAAACATTCTCATTCTCAAGCTCTTCCTTTAAGCGGATACTTTCAAGATACTCCTTAAGGTTGTCCTTCCAAATTTGAATCTGCTCAGACAATATGCCGGGTTCAGCAATAAGTCCGGCTGTTTCGAGCCTTTCAGCAATTCTTTCTAAAATCTCGTTTCTTTGAATCCTTGCTTTTTCTTCATCTTCTTCGAGGCGTTCCCTGTTTTCGCGTAAATTTTGCAGATGTAGCTTTTTGTCCTCGTACAACCCTTTTAAACGGATAAAATCCTGCAGCGTTTCCACATTCGCCTCTTCAAGCCATTGATTGACAATGCGCCTGTTCTCTTGCCGTTCAGCCCGGACAGCCTCGTATTCGCGCTTTTTGGCACTATCTTCGATAAGCAGCAGCTTCTGTTTTTTTAAAGTATATAAAAGCAGCGCGCCCATTCCCGCAAGAACAACGATACCGCTGATTAACAACGGCAAATAGGCATTTTGAGGATAATACCGCGGGAATAAAACAGCCGACAGCAGTAAAAGAAATGAGAGTACAGCTCCGCCAGCCGAAATTCTTTTTCGTGTTTTAAAACGTTTATTCATGCGATTTCTTTTTTCTGTGCTTTCCTGTTCAATTCCGGCTTGTCCGTGTTCATCATTAAGAATTTTATCCAACACGGTATCAATTTCCGTTCCATATTTATTGAAGATATCATACTCCGACAAAATATCTTCATCCTCTTTTATTTTTTCTTCCAGTTCATCCTTCTGACGGAGTATACGCCGGCAATCTTCGTCAATAAATCCGAAACGCGCACTGTCCTCAACCATTGAGTCGATATCTTCCTGTGAAAAATTCTCATAGCTTTTTTGTGGTTCCATCTTCATTTCTACGCACTTTATCTCATTTTTTATTTCTTTTTTGCGCAAATCTATTTTGTTAAGCTTATCAATATATTGTTCAAGCGTTTGTATCGTATCACGAAGACTTTTTACCTCGGCAATATCCTGAAGTTTTTTCCTTTTCGAAAGAAGAGTTTCGAGTTCTTTGTTTAGAATTGTTTCTTCCTTTTTAGCATTGTCAAGATCGATAAAAATACTGATACTGTCTTCGTGCAGTTTTGATGCCGCCTGTTCTTCGCGGATCGCTTCTTCAAGACGTGACGATATAATATTCAACGGACGGGTTGTGCTTCGTTCGCTGCCGACGTGGGAAAGTTGGGCTTCTTTTAATGCTTTTACGGCCTTGCGGTATGATACCTCTTCATCTCCGCTTTGCCGGATATTCGTCATCCGTTCAGCTAGGATTTTCTTCCCCTCACTGTCAACAACACTTTGAAGCTGCCCGATAAATACTGTCCGGTTAAAGCAGTTTTCGGACAAACCAAGGTGCTGCTCGGCGAACCTGACACCTTCTTCTTTACCTGCGGGAAATTCCCCGGTTATGTTATTTGCATGCTCATCATATATTGCTAATGTGTTATTTTCAAAATTTCTGTTAACGGAATACCTGCGCCCGTCATCCAATTCGTATTCGATAGTGCCTGCGTACATACGGGCTGTCCACGGCTTGTACTGTTTTGCGGGGGGCAAAAAACCTTCTTTGGATCTGCGGCCTCCCTTCAGCCCAAAAAGCATAGCCTTAATAAAAGCCTGCAATGTTGACTTTCCTGATTCGTTACAGCCATATATTACATTCATTCCGGGTCCAAATACAAAAGACCTGTTTTCAAGCCGTCCAAAACCATTTACTTCCAGTCTATTTATTTTCATCCGGTTCACCACGCTTATAAATTACAAAACTCAGGATATATCCACTTTTCCGGTAAGTAGCGCTTCCAGGCCCAAATAAAGCGCTTTTTCAAGCATCTGTTTTTCATCTCCGCTTGCATTATCAATCTTTTCTTTCATCATATTTATAAAAACACCGGTAATGTTTTTTTCTTTAGCCAGTTCATCAAGATCATAGTCCGGATACGTACAGTCGTTAATGTCTAATGAAAAACACCTGTCTGCGAGGGCATGTTCCAAAGCAGCCAAATCCAAACTAATATCCGCCGGTATCCTGCCGGATAGGTTAATCTTTACAATATCCCTTTCGGCATTACTGCTTGAAAGCAGCAGTTCGGCTCTTTTTATAAGTTCTTCTTCGGATTGTATCCCTCCGGCATCCAGATTATACTCCACGTATTTTCTTTGCTGGATTTGAATAAAATGATACCGCGTTTCCGCTTTCCCGTTTTCCTTGCTTATACTTACAAAATAAACACCGTGCTCTCCCTGTTCGTCAAACCCAAGCGGTTCGGGACTGCCCGGATAAATCATTCCTGCTTCCGCAAGTGATTCGTTTTTCCTGTGGAAATGGCCCAGTGCATAATAATCGAAACCAAGCCTATGCAGTTCCTCCGAGCTTACAGGATTATACGGGTTTCCGGTAAAATCCATATCAAGTGTGCCGTGAAATAGGCATATATTTATTTTTTCCGTGGATATTGAAGGGGGTTTGATATCGGGAAGCCGTTCCTGCCGGAAAGTATCAAAGCCTATCCCGTAGAAATAAACATTCCTCGTGTTATCCATAAACTCAGGCGACGCCGTTGTAAGAATCCGTACATTTTCTCTCCACGGATATATCCTGTACCACGCGTTTTTTACGTAAGGATCGTGGTTTCCGGTAACAATTACGACAGGCTTGTCCCCCAACTTTGAAAACTGTTCGTTAAGCCAGTTTATCGTAGACTTTGAAGCATAATCATGCTCATAAAGATCACCGGAAATCAGAAGAAAATCCGCATCTTTCTCAAGTACGATGTTTATAATGGCCTCGAATGTTTTTTTCAAATCCTTGCGTCGTTCCGAGGAAAAGGAATGACTGCCGTCACCTTTAAAAGACGCGTCAAGATGTATATCGGCGCAGTGGACAAACGAAACTTCTTGTACCATATTAATCAGTCCTGTTCTATCGCAGACATATTCCCGTCCGTGAGCAATACGACAAACGCGGTGGCATATTCCCTGCTGTGAGTAAGGCTGACATCAATTGATTTGCCGCCCATGTCGATATATTTTTCCCTAGCCGTTCCATGAAGAATCACTTTCGGTTTTCCTTCCTTAGTCGCGACAAGTTCTATGCCTTTCAACGAAACGCCGCGCGCAATGCCTGTTCCGAGCGCTTTCGAAACAGCCTCCTTAGCTGCAAAACGGGCGGCATAACTTTCATACCTGCCTTCTTTTCTGCTCTCGCAATAATTGATTTCTCCCTGCGTAAAAACCCTTCGCAAAAAAGACTCGCCATATTTTTCTATGGAGTCTTTTATTCGCTGTATTTCAACCATATCAACGCCGCAGCAAATACCCATTTCAACTAACCCTTCACAAGTTCAGCAGTTTAAAACAACGAAAGTAAATACGGTGAGGAGACATCTTCAGCCCGGTTATACTGAAAAGCACAAGCAATAATTTGCCTGTGCTCGTATGGCGTCCCGAGTAGGAATCGAACCCACATTAGTAGAACCGGAATCTACTGTCTTATCCATTAGACCATCGGGACAAATATCGTCTTTATTACAGACAATATTATAACCCGCAAAAAGAATATTTTCAAATCATTTTTGCATCAGACAGTTTTCCCTATTGTGTCAAGCAGTTTATGTGCAATGCCTATTAAATAGTAAAAGGCATAAACTGTTATATTGCTCCAGAAAAGCATCGCGGCAGCGGCAATCAATTTGCCCGGAAGCTCTAACTTTGTTTTTACACTTATTGTGCGCAGCATAATGCCAAGCTGCCAAAACTGTTGCGTAAATGCCATTATAACGAGCAGTATTATAAGCAGCTTGCTGATAAACGGTGTTTCAGGTCCAATGTTTTCAAGCCTGAAAGCCGCATAATTCATGTAAATAATAAGAGGTAAAAAATAAATATGGGAAAACGCGTAGGATTTCATAAAGATAATATTAAAACCCGGCGTTATAAATTTTTCGCTGCGTTTTGCAATATAACGGCATAAATCCGCAATAGGCCACGCAAAACAAAAAACATCTATGAAACCGATAACGGCAGATACTATAATAAACGCCAGGATTTTTACAATAAACCCCGATTCTCTGCTTGCCGACAAAAGTTCCGTAATAATTGTATCGCTTGATGTAAGCATATCAAACAGGCCTACAATAATTATACCGGGAATAAGTGTTGAGGCAACGGAATTTAAGCGGTTATGCCATGTCCGGGGCCAAAGTAACAAATCCCATTCTGTTCTTGAATACTCCATATTATTCTCCTGAAAGAATCCATCAATTCAGTACTTTTAAATAATATAAAACATTCCATGCTGCGGTATTTTACTAACAACGAAAAACCACTTTATACTTTATTACATTATAGCACATTTTAAAAGCAAAACCTGATTTTTTTACTTAATTATTTGGCTGCAAAACTTTTGCCCTTCCACTCCTCGTAATGGGCTATTTTTTTCAAATTCTCGGCAAAAACATCCCACACTTTTTCATTCGCAAAATTGTGGCTCCATGCCGATGTTCCCGCAAGATTATATTTATGCGCCAAAATTGATTTGTAATTAACCGAATGCTCATCCTCAAGCCACATTTTATAGGTAACATTGTCCTTTTCAAAGGCGACAACATATTGGCCGCTTTTTTCATCCCATACGGGCTGTGCTCCGTTTTCCTCGATCAGTCTTGCAGCAGCTTCCATCGACAAAGCCTTTCCCGTTTCCGCTCTCACTTTCCCGCTTTCATCAATATATTCAGTCCAGAGTCTTGTATAAAGGGGTATCCCCATCAAAAGCTTTTCGGCGGGCACCTCCATGAGCGTTTTCTTTAGGTTTTCTTCCACCCAGTCCAGCTGCGCGGTTGACCCGGCTACAGGGCTGCCGGCCCAGGTCTGATCATATGTCATCAGGCAAACGTAATCGACAGTTTCGCCAAGCGCCTTTCTGTCATAGCATTTTGACCATGTATCGCTTCCGCCCGGCACTGTCACATCAACCGAAACTATAAGATTCTGCTCCCTCGCCATCGGTGCAAGCTCGCGCATGAACTGCGTAAACGCGTCCTTGTCGCTTTTAAACATATTCTCAAAGTCAATATTTATCCCGTCAAACTGATACAACGCCGCAAACGCAAGAAGCTGCTTTATTATGTGCTCTCTTTTCTGCTCGTCGTTCAGTATCCGGCTCGTATCTTCAATATTATTAAAGTCATTTGCAACCAGTACCCAAACCTGGTATCCGTTCTCATGCGCCCATTCCACATACTGGGGATCGGTACGGTTTATTAAATCTCCGTTTACGTTTGCTACCTGGAACCATGTCGGAGACAATATATCAATACCTTCTTTTTTATTGCGTTCAAGATAGGACTTTGTCGGACTATACATCTGATCCCATACAAGGCTTATCTTCCCAGAAGGCAATACAGGTTTTTTTTTAATTGTTTCGGGTATCAATCCCAGTTCATATTCTTTAATTACTATATCCTTTTTGCTGATATACCCGATAATGCCTTCTGCGGTTCTAACCTTATACCATTCATCATATTCGTCATATACATACATTTTTGATGAATCATTATTTAAATCCTGTCCGCTGAACTGCTTGACTATAGGATATCTGATATGCCGGCCCTGCCGTACGACAGCTTCGGTAGACACCGGATACCCGACCCTGCGGATTGTTTCCATCCTGTCGATCATAACAATATTCGTGCTCTCCGCATATTGTATCCGTATTTTATAAAACTCGGCCAAAAAATCAATCGGCAGGTATATAACTCCTTCAATTTCTGTTGCGGGAAATTTCAGTTCTATAGGTTCTTCATTAATATAAGCGTTCAGATTCTCGGTTTCCATACGGATTACCCTGTCTTTTGTAGTAACCGTAACCTTTTTCAGCGTTTCATCCCACCAGATATAGCGATCGATATGGGTTTTGACAGTATCAAAAGGCAGTAAAACCTGTCCATCCTTAACTACCGGAGGGTGCTGTTCAAGAATCAAATCTCCTTCAATAACCAGTAATGCATCAGCATCTCCGCCTACAGCGATAACAGTTTCATTTGGCATGAAATAGAGCTTGTAAAAATAAGCTGCGGCACAGGCACACCCCACAACAAATATTAAAATGACGAAAAACAGGATAATATCTTTTTTCATCCTGACCTCCGAAAAAACTAGACAGAATAATAGCTCCGTAAAGTCAGCGTTTTGCGTTACGCCAAATAAACCTTAATATATTGCTATTCGAATTCCTGTCTTTAATGACTATCGTTTACATTATACATTTTTTTTCGACAAAAGTCTCCTGGAAATATACACAGAATTATTGAAATGAAATACCCGAAGCGGTCCCCGCGGAAATAATCAGCCGGGGATTAATCCAAAAACAGCTCCAAGTCCCTGCCGCTTACAGGCTAATCAATAAACACTTTCCTTGGAATATATGTTCTGAAGCTTTGAAGCATTTTCTCCGATGGTTCGAAATATACAATAGTCTGCTCGTTATTATACTGCAAAGCAATAAAGTATACATCATCACTGTCAAGCGAAGACGCATAGTTCATCTGGTTTTTGAAATTTCTGTACTGGGGCGTGTAATGATGGCTTTTAACCTTTGCAACAATATCAAAGTTCTTGCAGTTCTCACTGAAAACACGTTTCCTTTTCCGCTGAGCGATAATTTTATCAATATCCAAATCACCGTTTGTCACAGCATATTCATATTCAATGTTTCTGTTTGTAATAAGCATATATGAAATATAACCGATTCCAACGATAAAAAACAGGCTAAGCTGCGGCGGAACAAAATTCAGTGCCAAAAACATAAGAATTAACGCAGCAATAATTATTACAACCGTTAAAAGGTGATCTTTTATGTCTTTTTTTTTCTTAACAATTTTCTCCATAAAAACATCCATTAAGCTTAAACCTCCTGAAAATAAGCACCCAACACCTGTAGATGCCAGGGACAAATTCAACCTCGTTATAGAATTCTACCATAGTATATGTATCTTTTGCAACCGTGTCGTTTATTTGCCGCAGAAATCCGGCTTGTTTACTATTATTTTGACACTTCTTTGAACCAATATGCGATAATTGAAACTGGAGCACTCCGACAAAGTTATTCGAAAAATAACGAAAAATGTCTATTAATTAACGGACCGGTTTTTATGAGAAGGTAAAAAATCACTATAATCTGATTTGTGCAGTAATAAATATGGGTGTATTTAAGTATAATAAAATAGCTAAATAAATGTACTTGACAGAATTTAGTTCCTGTATTAAGATAATATAAATTAACGCTTACGGAGGTTGTCTATGCGAATAAGCGACTTGTTCACAAACAGTAAGCAATCGATTTCATTTGAAATTTTTCCGCCGAAACTTGATACCCCTATTGAAACAATATATAAAAAGCTTGGGGATTTTGTTTCAATGAAGCCTGATTTTATCAGCGTCACTTATGGCGCGGGAGGTTCAAAAAAAGGACGAACTATTGAAATATCAACAAAAATAAAAAATGAATATAAAACAGAGTGCCTTGCCCACTTTACCTGTGTCGGTCATTCAATTTCCGAAATAGACAGTATGCTAGCGCAAATGGAGAAGGAAGGCCTTGACAACATTTTGGCACTTAGGGGTGATCCCCCTCTCGATAATCCGAATTTTGATTTCTCAAAAAATGTTTTTGCCCATGCTTCGGATTTGATAAGACATATTCGAAAGCAGCATGACTTTTGCATAGCTGCCGCGGCTTATCCTGAAGGCCATGTCGATTCACCGCGGATAAAAGATGATATGCACTATCTGAAAATAAAAGTCGACCAGGGAGTTGACTTTCTTATAACCCAACTGTTTTTTGATAACAGGGTTCTTTATGATTTTTTGGATAAATGTGAGGCGTATAATATTACTTGCCCGATACTACCCAGTATCATGCCTGTTTTTAAAGCAGACCAGATAAAACGAATCGCCCTTATGTGCGGGGCGTCAATGCCTGCAAAACTGGTCATTTTGCTTGATAAATACAAAAATACGCCCGATATGGAGAAAGCGGGTATCGAATATGCCTCAAAGCAGATACGCGATCTTCTCGACAATGGCGTAAAAGGGGTACACATTAATACAATGAACAGGGTCGATGCGACACATTCAATATTAAAAAACATTGGGAGGCTTTAGAAAAACCTCCTCCAGCGTTTTTGCCGCATTTTCCTTCACCATTGCGTCAATTAGCTGCTGTTCGGTTATCTCACATATGAGTTTCATGGTATCATCCGCTATATGTATTATATGAAACTGATCATAGTCTATAAGAGAGAGTACTTCGCCAAGCAGTACTTCTTTAAGAACCAAAATATGCCGGACCGGATATGATCTTCGTTTCAATATCCTTTCTTTTCTATGTATAAGCGCGTTTAAATTCAATCTTTTCACCGTCCTTTTCATAAATTTTGTACCCGGGATAAACACTATTGCCAAAAGAAGGCTCGGGTTGTTATCAAAAATGCACAAAACAAGTCCTGCAGCAATTAGTAAAAGCCGTATCCTTAAACCGATCCGTTCCATAACAGTATATGCCCTGCTAAGGCCTATAAAATCATACAGCACGATAAGAAGGATATTTCCGCCGTCCATCGGACAAAGAGGTATCAGATTAAACAACCCAATAAAAATATTCGCATTTATGAGTTTATTTTTAACGGCAGCGCTGACGGGTATAATGGAAATTACAAGAGCAGCAGCAAAATTCCCGGTTGGACCCATAGCATATATGGCGCATTGACGGCTTTTTTCGGGCTGCGGTCCCTTCCATTTCGCAAGAAACCCCCCTGCAGTCAAACCGATCATTATTCCCTGTTTGTAGAACAATTTTGCGGCAATATAATGGAATAATTCATGTATACACAAAGCCAGAACGTAATAAAGCCAATCCGGCATCAGTTGACACCTTGTATATACTGTTTGCATTCATCATATGCACCTGCAAACGACCGGTATATTTCCCCTGCGGAAATATTCTTCTCCACCAATTGCGATTTTATTTGCACAATTATTTCCCTTGCCGATTTTTCAGTTTTATTTTGCAGCCACAAAACAGCAAATAAAATAAAAATGCATACAAGAGATTGTGTAATTATCTTCTTTGCAAGTATTGTCTTCCAGTTATCGGTGTTTTTTTTGTTTGTTTGCCTTAAATATAACGGATAACCGGAATGTTTTCTCCGGTAACGTATTGTTCCTATTGTACTGTTCAAGCAAACCCATCCTGCAAAGCATGTTCTAAAATAATTATATGGGCTTTTTTTATTAATATGTATCGAGTATTTTGCAAAGAAAAACCCCAAACAAACTATGCTTGGGGTTTGTCAAATATTAACGAGATTATGCAATCCCTTTCATTTTTTCATGCCCCAAAATGCCGTTTCCCTATATTTTGACACCTAGCCAATCGCCAGGTGGGTGCCCTGATTTATTCTTCGCACTTCCTCCGCCGTTGCACCGGTCTGTCCGCCGATGTCGGTATTATCTTGAGGCCTGTGCTACAAATAAAAACGTCGGGCTCCCGTATGTCTACTGTAGGTTCAAAATAAATAGGTACAACCGGACATTTCAGGAACATGAACCAATCTGTAAATTTATTATAACACCGTTCCGATTATTTCTCAACATTTTCAGCAAAAAAACGAATCAATATCACTTGTAAATGATGGGAAACAAGATTACAATTGTATGTAATATGTACCCATGCATAAACAGTGCCGGGTTCATATATGCCAAATTAGAATGAGAGGTGTTGTTTGTGTCCGGAAAGATCGATTCGATTGCGGCCAGAATGCGTGAACTTCGTGAAATCTCAGATTTATCGGTTGAAGAAACAGCAAAAATGCTGAATATCACTGTTGATGAATATACAGCTTATGAGGACGGCAGTACGGATATACCCATCGGATTTCTAAATAGTTTCGCAAACAAATTCCACGTTGACTTAACCGAACTTTTAACGGGAGACTCTCCAAGACTCCGTCGGTATAGTCTCGTAAGAAAAGGAAAGGGAGTAAATGTTGAAAGAAGAGCTCCTTACCGTTACCAGAGCCTTGCTTATAACTTTATTAACAAAAAAGCGGAACCTTTCCTGGTTACAGTCAAACCTTCCGGGGGCGCCGAGGTTCCAAAGAATTCACATCCCGGACAGGAGTTTAATTATGTTCTTGAAGGCACGCTTTTGATACTGATTGACAATAAGGAATTTGTACTGAACAAAGGCGATTCAATCTATTTTGACGCGAACCTGCAGCACGGAATGAAGGCTTTGGGTGACAAAACGGCCGAATTTCTTGCAATCATATTTTAATAAGGGAGAATGGAATTATGTCATTGTTGGAAAAGTTTTTGGATAAAACGGAATTTGAATCCTACGAGGATTTTATTCATTCATACTCGGTCTGCGTACCGAGGAATTTTAATTTTGCATTTGATGTTGTTGATGTGTATGCCGAAACTGAAAAGAACAAAAGAGCTCTCGTCTGGTGCAACGATGAGGGTGAAGAAGCCGTTTTCACGTTTTCGGATCTTAAATCAATGAGCAACCGAGCGGCGAATTATTTCAAATCCCTTGGCATTGTAAAGGGCGATCCCGTTATGCTGGTACTTAAAAGAAGATATGAATTCTGGATCTGCATACTTGCCCTGCATAAAATAGGCGCTGTCTGCATTCCCGCAACCCACCTTTTAACGAAGAAGGATATTGCATACCGCAACAATGCCGCTGATATCAAAATGATTGTTGCCGTTAACGATCAGCAGGTCCTCGACAGTGTCGACGCCACCGCGAGCGAATCCCCCACGCTTAAAATTAAGGTTGTGCTTGACGGCAAACGTGAAGGCTGGCATACGTTCCACGGCGAATATGAGTCTTTTCCGGACGTCTTTCCGCGTCCTTCCGGTGCTGACGCTGTTACCGCACATGACAGGATGCTTATTTATTTTACTTCAGGGACCACGGGAATGCCCAAAATGGTTCAGCACAGCTTCAGCTACCCGTTAGGCCATATTATTACCGCAAAATACTGGCAGAATGTTCAGGATAACGGCCTGCACTTTACTGTTTCCGATACGGGGTGGGCAAAATCCGTCTGGGGAAAGATTTACGGCCAGTGGATTTGCGGCAGTGCTGTATTTGCTTATGATTATGGCGGTAAATTTCATCCGACCGACCTTTTAAAATTGATTGGGAAATACAAAATTACAACTTTCTGCGCCCCTCCCACAATATATCGTTTTTTCATCAAATGCGACCTAAAGGCTTTTGATTTAAACAGCCTGAAATACTGCGTTGTCGCAGGAGAGCCGTTAAACCCCGAAGTGTACAGGCAGTTTTACGAAGCAACCGGGCTTAAGCTTATGGAAGGATACGGTCAAACCGAAATGACAGTTGCGGTAGCAACCTTGCCGTGGATGAATCCAAAGCCCGGGTCAATGGGCAAACCTGTCGCTACTTATGATATTGAAATACATGATTCGGACGGAAATGTGTGTGATATCGGTGAGGAAGGACAGATTGTCCTTAGAACCGACAGAATCCGGCCAGTCGGCCTTTTTGACGGCTACTACCGCGATAAAGAATTAACCGATTCCGTGTGGCATGACGATATTTATTACACGGGAGATATGGCCTGGAGAGACGAAGATGGTTATTTCTGGTTTGTCGGGCGTGCGGACGATGTAATAAAAAGCTCGGGTTACCGGATTGGGCCGTTTGAAGTTGAAAGCGCGCTCGTTGAACATCCTGCCGTGCTTGAATGCGCAATAACGGCGATACCCGATGAACTGAGAGGACAGATTGTAAAAGCCACCGTTGTTTTGACCGACGGATACACACCTTCCGACAAGCTGGTAAAGGAACTTCAGGATCATGTAAAAAATGTAACCGCTCCATACAAATACCCAAGGGTAATTGAATTTGTTCAGGAGCTTCCAAAAACAATAAGCGGGAAAATCCGCAGAGTGGAAATTCGGGATAAAGATATCGGATCAAAAGGCTAAACCGATTTCAAAGCCTGACTTAAATCGATCGCGCCGGTGTAAATTGCCTTTCCGGTAATTGCACCGGCCGCACCCGTATTTTTAAGGTTTATTAAATCCTGTATCGAGCTTACACCGCCCGATGCTATAACATCAATTCCAACCGTGCCGACCATCTTCTCTACAGCCTTAAGATTAGGCCCCGTAAGCATTCCGTCGGTTGAAATATCGGTATATATAATCACCGAAACGCCAAGCTGTTCTATCCTTTTTGCAAATTCCACGGCATCTTGTCCGCTTATTGTTTCCCATCCTTCCATGGCAACTTTGCCGTCTTTTGCATCAATGCCGACGGCAATTCTGTCCCGGTATTTATCAACCGCTTCTTTAGCAAGCTGCGGGTTTTTGACGGCAGCGGTTCCGAGCACGGCTCTTGCGGCGCCTAAAGCCATAACTTCGTCAATATCGTCAATCGTCCGTATGCCTCCTCCGGTCTGCACGGATATTCCTACCTGTTTAACGATATCCGCTATAATGCTTCGGTTTTTTGAAGCCCCGCTCCGCGCCCCGTCAAGATCCACTACATGCAGCCATTCGGCTCCGATTGACGCCCATTTTTTTGCCATTTCAACAGGATCACAGCCGTAAACCGTTTCGCTGTCAAACCTTCCCTGCAGCAGCCTTACACAGCGGCCGTTCCTGATATCGACTGCCGGATATATAATCATTTCAATATACCACCTTGATAAAAAATATAAATAGCTTTAACGTTGTCGTTACAGAACCCCTTTTGTAGAAAACACGCCCTGTATCCGTTCGTCTATTAAAACGGCACGGCGGAGCGCCTGTCCAAATGCTTTGAAAACAGCCTCGGCCATATGATGATTGTTTTTCCCGTGAAGCATTTTAATATGTAGCGTAATACCAGCATGAACCGAGACAGCCCTGAAGAATTCCTCTATCATTTCCGATTCCATTTCTCCGATTTTTGCCCGTGAAAACGGAACATCAAAATAAAGAAACGGTCTCGATGAAAGATCGAGCGATACCATTGCGAGAGCTTCATCCATTGGAACAAAAGCTGTCCCATATCGCGTTATCATTTCCTTGCTTCCCAGCGCCGCTGAAATAGCCTGACCTATGACTATCCCGGCGTCTTCAACGGAATGGTGCTCATCCACGTGAATATCCCCTTTAACGGAAACCTCCATATCTATAAGAGCATGCTTTACCATTAATGCAAGCATATGATCAAAAAAACCGATGCCGGTTTCAACCCGGGAATTTCCCGTACCATCAATGTTCAATTTCACACTGATTTCCGTTTCCGATGTTTTTCTGTTAATTTCGGATTTTCTCTCCATAACTGAATCACCTTTACTTTATTAAAAACGATTGAAACAATTCAATCAATTATACCATCATCGCTTTCAGTTTTTCAATCAATACAGCCATATCATCCTCGGTGCCTATCGATATCCTGAGCCAGTTTTCAATGCGGGACGTTCTAAAATGCCGTACAAGTATTCCTTCCTGTCTGAGCTTTACAAAAAGATCCTCCGCCGCAATATCTTTATGTGAAACAAACAAAAAATTGGCTTTTGACGGAATCACCGTAAAACCCAGACGCTCAAGCTCTTGAGCCGTTTTTTCCCTTGTGTTCACAATGCGCTTTACCGTCTGATAAAAATAATGTTTGTCTTCAATCGCGGCTTCTGCGGCTTTTTGTGCAATCCTGTCGATTGTATATGAATTGAACGAGTTCTTCACACGTTCGAGGGCCTCTATAAGCCCGCTGTTCCCGATTGCAAAACCTACTCGAAGCCCCGCGAGGCACCGGGATTTCGAAAACGTCTGAACAACGAGGAGGTTGTCATACTTGTTAATCAGCGGAACAGACGAGCATGCCCCGAAATCAACATATGCTTCATCGACGATAACAAGCGTATCGGGAAACTTTTTTAAAAGCTTTTCAACCTTATCGGTGTCTACGGCAAGGCCTGTAGGCGCATTAGGATTCGGAACAAGTATCCCGCGCACCCCGGAAGGAAAATCGTCAAACGGGATTGAAAAATCGTCGTTCAGCCGTACTGTCTCGTATTTCACCCCAAACAGCTGTGAGTACACCGGAAAAAAGCTGTATGTAATGTCAGGAAACGAAACTGCATCGCCCGGATTAAAGAAAGCGGGAAAACAAAACGCGAGGACTTCATCCGATCCGTTTCCGACAAATACTTCATTGCAGTCCACCTGGTAAAAAAGCGCAATCGCACCTTTAAGCGCCGCCGCATCGGGATCAGGGTACAGCCTTACATCCGCCGACGTTTCATTCCTTATCGATTCCAATACTTTTGGCGAAGGGGGGTATGGATTCTCATTCGTATTGAGCTTTATGTATTTTTTTTCGCGCGGCTGTTCTCCCGGAATATACGGCTTGATATCGGAGACTGTTTTACTCCAGAATCGGTTCATTTGTTTTCCTCCTCAAAACGGATCCTTACGGAATTGGCATGGGCTGTAAGCCCTTCCGCTTCGGCAAACAGGCATACATCTTTCATGATACCTGCCAGGGCTTGTTTTGAATACGATATCACGCTTGTTTTCTTTAAATAATCGTCGACGGACAGCGGCGAATAAAACCTTGCCGTACCGTTTGTCGGCAGTACGTGATTAGGTCCTGCAATATAATCTCCAAGCGGTTCGGGAGAGTAATTTCCAAGAAACACGGCTCCCGCGTTCGTTACATCCCCTAACAGCTCGAACGGGTTTTCAACACAGAGCTCGAGATGTTCAGGCGCTATCCTGTTCGACATCATAACTGCATCTTTCAGCGTATCGGCTAAAATTATCGCTCCATAGCTGTTTAACGAATGGGAGATAAAATTTTTCCTCGGAAGTCTCTCCACCTGTTTAGCAATTTCGCCTTCAACCTTTTCCGCCAATTCAAAAGACGTGGTTATAAGTATTGACGAAGCGAGCATATCATGTTCAGCCTGTGACAGCAAATCCGCCGCAATGAATTTCGCGTTTGCGGTTTCATCGGCTATTATCAGTATTTCGCTCGGCCCCGCGATCATGTCTATGCCGCAGATGCCGTAAACCATCTTTTTGGCGGTTGCGACGTATATGTTCCCCGGTCCGGTTATTTTGTCCACCTTTGGTATTGTTTCCGTTCCATAGGCCATCGCCGCAACAGCCTGGGCGCCGCCGACCGTAAATACCCTGTCGGTCCCGGCAATATCAGCGCAGGCCAGAATAACGGGATCGGGCAAACCATTTTTGCCCGGCGGCGTACACATGATTATCTCTTTAACGCCGGCAACCTTTGCCGGTATGACATTCATAAGAACCGATGACGGCAAAGGTGCCGTGCCGCCGGGTACATATACCCCGACCCTTTCAAGCGCGGTAACCTTCTGCCCCATAAGGATGCCGTTCTCTTCGTTAAAAAACCATGAATTTATTTTCTGCTTTTCATGAAATCTGCGGATATTATCAGCTGCTTTTCTTATAGTTGAAACAAGTTCGGGCTTCAAACTTTTAATGGCATTCGAAATAATGTTTTTATCTATTTCAAGCCTGTCGAGCGTGATACCGTCAAATTTTTTTGTAAATTCAAAAACTGCGCTGTCCCCATTATTCCTGACTTCTCTGATAATACTTCGCACCGACTCGGATACTTCTTCAAGTTCTTCGCTGCTTCTCTGCCGCAGGCGAACAAGCAGCTTTTCAAAGTCTTTCTGCGTTATTTTATCAATTTTTATTCTCATATATCCACCTCCGCTTTCAAACACTGCGCTTTTCCAAGCATCTTCTTATATTTCTGATAATACGGCTTATTCTCTCGCTTTCCATTTTCATGCTTACCCTGTTTACAATCATCCTCGCGCTTATATCGGCGATTACGTCCAAAATGACAAGTCCGTTTTCCTTAAGCGTTTTTCCCGTTTCAACAAGATCCACAATCACCTCGGAGAGTCCAACGAGAGGAGCAAGTTCAACAGAGCCATTAAGCTTAATTATCTCCACGGATTCACGCCGTTTATGCCGGAAATATTCTTTTGCTATTTCGGGGTATTTCGTCGCGACACGCGTAATCGTAAGATTATCCATATTCCCGGCAAGTTCCTTCGGACCGGCGACACACATTTTGCATGCCGAAAAGCCGAGGTTTAGTACTTCATATAGATTTCTTCCTTCTTCCAAAAGCGTGTCTCTTCCGACAATACCCATATCGGCCGCGCCGTATTCGACATAGGTTGGAACATCGGAAGGTTTTGCGAGAAAAAACCTGATCCGGTTTTTTTCATCGGTAAGTATTAGTTTCCGCGTGTTCTTCTTCAATTCCGAACAGTCGATACCGGCTTCTTCGAGAAGCTCTATCGACAAATCCGTTAACCGCCCTTTTGACAACGCCATCGTTAAATATCTCATATAATACTCTCCTTCTGAAAAACGGTTCTTCTTCATATCAAAGGATAACAGCCAAACAGCGGGATTAATGCTGCAGGCAAGAAAACCGTGGATGTTTCGGTTAAACGTGTATTGTTTCGGTATCCTCTTCATTAATCACGAGAATTATTTTATCAAAACCTTTGCTTTTCGCGTATATTTTTGCCTTTTCAACATTCATTCCGGATATATCGAGTTCTGCTTTAATATTATCATTTTTCAATTTATTCAATATCGAAAACGCTTTTTTCCTTCCTTCACGGCGATAAAGAATGAAATAACCTCCGGCTGGCGCCGCGGGAAGTTTTCTCCGCCGCTCAAGGGCTGTCAATACCATATTTACCCCGAGTGAAAAGCCTGTTGCGGGACAGTCTTTGCCAAATTTAATTATCAGGTTGTCATACCTGCCCCCGCTTAAAACCGGAAATCCCACGTCGTAGGTAAAACCCCTGAAAACAATGCCGGTATAATAATTCATGCTCTGTACCATTCCGAGATCGACCGAGACATATTTCCCATAACCCCAGTCATCGAGTATATCGAGCACATTTTTTAAATATTCCAGCGCTTTTAATGCCTTGCCTGTTATGTTCCTCCGTTCGAACTCCTCTATCAGTTCTTTCGAACCGAAACACCCGGGCAGGTTAAGAACTATATCCTTAATTTCATCAGGCATCGCATGACTGTTTACCAAATGCTCGACACCTACAAAATCCTTCCGGTCAATCAGTTCCCTTATTTCTTCCGTCTCCGCGGGCGACAACCCGGATTCCTCCATCAATCCCCTGAAAAAATCGACCTGGCCGATATCAATCTGGAACTCTTCAAGCCCCGATAACTGAAGAGCCTGTACCGCAAGAGCTATTACCTCCGCGTCGGCTTCAGGGCTTTTTACTCCAAGTATCTCGACACCCGCCTGAGTAAATTCTTTTTGTTTTCCGCCGCCCAGTTCGTCATATGAAAATGTGTTGCCTATATAACAACACTTCACGGGCCAAATGTTATCTTTGAGCTTAGTAGCCGCAATCCTCGCAACGGGTATAGTCATATCGGGCTTTAAAACAAGAATCCGTCCCTGTTGATCGGTAAACTTGAACATGCTTTCCTGCGGAATAAGGTTTTGATCGCCTGAAAACACATCAAAGAATTCTACGGTAGGTGTTTCAACTTCCCTGTACCCGCTGACAAGAAACAGTTCTCTGAGCTTGTTTTCCAAATCCCTTTTTACATAGCAGCGGTCAAAAAGAATATCCTGCATGCCATCGGGAGTATAGATGTTCCAGCGTTTCATTCACTACACCCCTTTATCGCTGCATTTCGATAAAGTATTGCAGCATTAATGTACCTATTATATATCTTTTAATTTTGTATGTCAATCAAAAGAACAGTAAAAAATAACATTTTTACTACAACATAAAACCTGCTTTGTCATCAAGCAGGCTTTTCTTTATGCCAGGCAAAAACCGGATAATCTAAAACAACGTGATCTGCCTGTCTTCTTTATCCTCTTCTTTTAAATAACGCCCTACCGCCGGAATGTTTTTAGTCCTGTAATAATCAACATCCTCAAAAGAAACTTCGCTTACATCTTTTATTTTGACCATGCTGCTGCCCTTCTTTTGCTTTAAAACCTGTACTCCGGCAGAGTTTCTGGTTGTTTTTTCATTAATTGCGGAGGTATTGAAAACCAATACCTTGCCTATGTCGGAAAATGCAACCAGTTCCGTATCCTGCTGCAGATACCTTATATTACAGACGGGCGACAAACCGGAATATGCGTTGATAAGCTTTCTGCGATTCGTTTTCGTAGCATAGCTCTTAAGCGGGATTTTCGCACACTTACCGTTTTTATAAGAAAACAGCATATGTCCGGAATAGTCTTCTGTTGCAACGATATAAGTAATTTTTTCTTCCTCATTCAGATCAAGGATGTTTCCGAGGTATTCACCCAGTGTTGAAGCCTTGCAGTCGTTTATTTCATGCACCTTTAATTTATATACCACGCAGCCGGTTGAAAACAGGATTAAATCGGATTTGTTCCTTGCCTCAATTTCCTGGATTATCACATCGTCTTCTTTCAGTTTTTGTTCGCCGGCCGAGCGCAGTGATATAAGCGGGATCTTTTTCAGGTAACCCTGTGCGGTTAAAAACAGTTTTACATTGTAGTCTTCAATAAGGACTTCTTCAGTTATTTCATCCACGTTAGCTTCGCTAATTATTCCCGTCTTTCTCGGCTGACCGTATTTTTTCGAAATTTCGCCAAGCTGCCTGCAGATTATTTCCAATATCTTTGATTCCTTACCGTATATATCCTTAAGCTCGGAGATCTCCGATCGGAGCGTTTCAATTTCGGATACTTTATTGAGTATGTATTCCCGGTTCAGATGTCTGAGCCTTATTTCCGCGATAAATTCAGCCTGGGCTTCATCAATCGAAAAACCTTTCATCAGGTTTGGCACAACCTGTTCTTCCTTTTCGGTGCCGCGTATGATGCGTATGGCCTTGTCGATATCGAGAAGTATTTTATTAAGACCTTCAAGCAAATGAAGTCGTTCGGATTTCCTTTGAATGTCAAAAACTGTCTGGCGCCTGATACACTGCATCCTGAAATCGATCCATGCGTCAAGTATCCCCTTTACGCCAAGAACCTGCGGAACACCGTCTATCAGAACATTAAAGTTGCAGTTAAAGCTGTCTTCAAGCGGCGTAAGTTTATACAGTTTGTTCATTAATGTTTCAGGATCGGCGGAGCGCCTGATGTCAAGTGTAATCTTCAGCCCGTTAAGATCTGTTTCATCACGTACATCGGTAACTTCTTTTATTTTCCCGGATTTTACCAAATCCGCAACCGTGTCAATAATCGCTTCGGCAGTCGTTGTATATGGTATTTCAAAGATTTCTATGCAGCTGTTTTTCCTGTCTACCCTGTACCTGGCACGTACCTTGAAACTTCCCCTTCCGGTTTCATAAATATTCTCAAGCTCGCCTTCTTTAATGATTATTTCTCCTCCGGTCGGAAAATCAGGAGCTTTAAGGTAATCAACAAGATTGATGCTGTCCTTTTTTATATATGCAACAGTGGCATTGCAGACCTCAGATAGATTAAAGCTGCATATGTTGCTGGCCATTCCGACAGCAATGCCCTGGTTCGGGTTGACAAGAATATTCGGAAAAACGGTCGGCAAAAGGACCGGTTCTTTCATCGTACCATCATAATTATCCGTAAAATCAACCGTATCCTTTTCTATATCCCTGAAGAATTCGGTACAGATTTCCGCTAATTTTACTTCCGTATACCTGGGCGCCGCATATTTCATATCTCTTGAATATACTTTACCGAAATTGCCCTTTGAATCGACAAGCGGATGCAGCAGCGCGCCGTTTCCGGCCGTGAGCCTGACAAGGGTTTCATAAATAGCCGAATCTCCATGCGGGTTCAATTTCATAGTCTGACCGACCACATTTGCGGATTTTGTTCTGTCGCCCTTTAAAAGGCCCATTTTGTACATTGTATATAAAAGTTTTCGATGGGACGGTTTTAATCCGTCTATTTCGGGAATTGCGCGCGAAACTATAACGCTCATCGCGTACGGCATATAGTTTTTCTTTAGTGTTTCCACTATTTTCTGACCTGTAAACTTCATATAAACCCCCGCATCAGATGATTTGCCCGCTATTGATTCTGCCCGGCACCTTAGCTCACATCCAGCATATCCATATACTCATGCCCGTGCAACGTAATATATTCCTTCCTGCCCTGCAGATTGTCACCTAACAGCAGGTCAAAGAATTCACGCGTCATTTCCGCGTCATCGGGCAAAACTTTTATAAGCCTCCTGGTTTCCGGGTTCATTGTGGTTTGCCACATCATTTCAGGATTGTTTTCACCAAGCCCTTTCGACCGCTGGATGGTTACTTTCTTTCCCTGCAGCTTTTGAAGTATTGCGTTTTTCTCTTTTTCATTATAAGCAAACCATGTTTTATCCTTATATGTTATTTCAAACAGCGGAGATTCTGCTATATATACCTTCCCCTTTTGTATCAGCGTCGGGGTAAGCCGGTACAGCATCGCAAGAATAAGTGCGCGTATTTGAAACCCGTCAACATCGGCATCGGTGCAAATGATAATCTTATCCCATTTGAGGTTATCAAGGCTGAACGTGTTTAAATCCTTGTTATGTCTCGTTTTGATCTCTACGCCGCATCCAAGCACCTTTAGAAGATCAACTATGATTTCATTCTTAAAAATGTTTTCATAGTCCGCTTTAAGGCAATTCAATATTTTGCCCCGTACGGGCATAATTGCCTGGAATTCCGCATCCCTTCCCATTTTACAGGATCCCAGCGCCGAGTCTCCCTCGACAATATACAATTCACGCTTTGATATGTCACGGGTCCTGCAGTCGACAAATTTCTTCACGCGATTTGAGATGTCAATTTTCCCCGAAAGCTTTTTTCTCACATCGATTCTTGCCCTCTCGGCCGTTTCACGGCTCCTTTTGTTCACAAGAACCTGACCGGCTATCTTTTCAGCTTCTTCCCTGTTTTCTATAAGGTATATTTCAAGCTGCGATTTAAGAAACTCGGTCATCGCTTCCTGGATAAATTTATTCGTTATCGACTTTTTGGTCTGGTTTTCGTAGCTTGTAACAGTTGAGAAGGAACTGCTGACAAGGATAAGGCTGTCCTGAATATCGGAAAAACTTATTTTGGATTCATTTTTATTATATTTATTGTTATTCTTAAGATAATTGTCAATCGCAAACAAAAAGGCGTTTTTCACAGCCCTGTCGGGAGCGCCTCCGTATTCGAGGAAACTTGAATTATGGTAATACTCCAGTACGTTTACCTCATTGCTGAACATAAAAGCTATCTGCATTTTAACTTTGTACTCTGGCTTATCTTCCCTGTCGCGTCCCTTTGCCGAAGACTCAAAATACTGTACGTCGGTAAAAGCGGATTCCCCGGCCAACTCTTTCACATAATCCACAATTCCACGCTCATAATAGAACACTTCCGTATTTCCGGATTCCTCGTCTTCAAGAATGAACGTAATTCCGGGGTTTATTACCGCCTGCCTTTTTAAAGTCTGCCTGTAATACTCTATCGGGATGCTGATTTCGGTAAATACTTCGAGATCGGGTCTCCAGTATATCGTCGTACCCGTTCGGTCATACTTTGCCTTTTCTTTTTTCAATCCCCCGACATTTTCGCCTTTTTTAAATTCCAGCGAATACTTGTACCCATCCCTGAATACCGTTACATGCATAAACTCCGAACTGTACTGCGTAGCACAAGCGCCAAGGCCGTTCAATCCAAGGCTGTATTCGTAAACTTCGCCGGTGATGTTATCATACTTGCTTCCGGCATACAGTTCACAGAAAACGAGTTCCCAGTTGTATTTCTGTTCTTTCTGGTTATAGTCCACCGGAATGCCCCGTCCGTGGTCAATAACGGTTATTGACCAGTCGCGGTGACGTATAATCCGTATTTCTTTTCCAAAACCTTCCCGGGCTTCATCAATAGAATTTGAAAGAATTTCAAAAAATGACTGCTGGCAGCCCTCCAGCCCGTCGGAACCAAATATGACACCAGGCCGGAGCCTGACACGATCTGCGCCTTTTAACGCCGATATGCTTTCATTCCCGTAGTTTCGGGTTTTCCTTGTCATTTGTGCATCTGCCTCCGCTTTAAATAAGGTTTTCTTTTAATTATCCCCTTCTATATTATAATATCGGCAAAAATTGCGCAAGCAGTTCCATCAAGCCCGCGCTATGCCGCCCAGGGAACCGAACCACCCGAAGCAGGACCTGCGGGAATAGTGTTAATACGCTGCTAACTAAACTATTGTACAATTGTACAATAATTTTTTATATGAACAACATACGGCGAACTAAAACCGCAAACACAGCGGGTGGTTCGGGGGCTTTCGGTGACGATGGGCGACATGCTCCAGCGCCCTGCTGCTTACAGGTAAATGTGGAGCGGGCAAATGAGCGACCCGGGATATGGAGACCTCTCAACAGAAAAATGAACAGGATCTGAAGCGTGTTGTCGGTACGTGCTTTGTCGCCCTAGGAAACGAAACACCCGAAGCAGGACCCGCGGAAATAATGTACAGTTTAAAAAAGCGCGGAACATATTTGATATTCCGCGCTTTTTGCATTATTGGCATGATAGTTCAAACAGCAGTGTACATGTGCTTATGAAGCCGAGTCAATGTTTTCGCTGTGTTTTTTCTTTTTCGCCGGACTGATTGCCTTTTTTGTCTCATTAAATATAAGAGCCGGGGGCTTCCCCAAAACTACGGTTTCCTTGTCAATTATACACTTTTCAACATTTCTTTTGGATGGTATGTCATACATTACATCGAGCATAATTTCTTCCATTATAGCGCGAAGGCCTCTTGCCCCGGTCTTTCTCTCCAGCGCTTTATCCGCAATTGCATGCAGGGCTTCTTCTTCAATCTCAAGCTCCACGCCGTCCATTTCGAAAAATTTCTTATATTGTTTTACAAGTGCATTTTTCGGTTTTGTAAGGATTTCTATCAGCGCATCACGATCCAATGAATGCAGGGAAACCACAATAGGCATCCTGCCGATAAACTCAGGAATTAACCCATATTTTAACAAGTCCTGTGGCAAAACCAACTGCAAAAGTTCTCCGATATCCTTTTCCTTTATGCTTTCCGTCACGGCACCAAAACCGATTGTTTTTTTGCCTATCCTGTTTTGAATTATTTTTTCCAGCCCGTCAAAAGCTCCTCCGCATATAAACAATATGTTCGTCGTATCGATCTGGATAAACTCCTGATGGGGGTGCTTCCTTCCGCCCTGCGGGGGAACCGACGCGACAGTACCCTCCAGTATCTTCAACAGCGCCTGCTGTACACCTTCTCCGCTTACATCTCTTGTAATTGACGGATTGTCGGATTTACGGGCTATCTTGTCAATCTCATCTATATAAATGATTCCCTTTTCTGCGCGCTCAATATCGTAATCCGCCGCCTGAATAAGTTTCAGGAGAATGTTCTCCACATCCTCGCCTACATAACCGGCCTCGGTCAACGATGTAGCATCAGCAATGGCAAAAGGAACATTTAATATCTTTGCCAGGGTTTGTGCGAGTAAAGTTTTCCCGGAACCTGTAGGACCAATCATTAGAATATTGCTTTTTTGCAGTTCAACGTCAGACGTAACAATATCGGCATTAATTCTCTTATAATGGTTGTAAACCGCAACGGCCATTGCCCGTTTTGCTTTTTCCTGCCCGATCACATACTGGTCGAGCGTAGATTTAATTTCAACGGGTTTCGGAATTTCATCAATTTGTATATCAACGCTTGAGTCCTCAAACTCTTCGCCAATAATCTCCGAGCACAGTTCAATACATTCGTCGCATATATAAACACCGGGTCCGGCGACAAGACGCTTTACCTGTTCCTGGGCTTTCCCGCAGAAAGAGCACTTTAATTGTTTCTTTTCATCATATCTTGACACTGAAAATCACCCCGTTACTTCTTATGTTCCATAACCTGGTCGACGATACCATATTCTTTTGCTTCTTCAGCCGACATAAAAAAATCCCTTTCTACGTCATTCTGAATTTTCTCAAGCGGCTGGCCCGTTCTTTCACTCAAAATTCTGTTAATATTATCTTTAACCCTTAAAATCCATTCAGCATGAATTTTTATATCGGTAGCCTGGCCTCTTGCTCCGCCGACAGGTTGATGGATCATTATCGTACTGTTAGGAAGAGCAAACCTCTTTCCCTTAGTGCCCGATGCCAAAAGGAAAGCTCCCATACTGGCAGCCATGCCGACGCAAATTGTGGACACATCCGACTTCACATGCTGCATCGTGTCATAAATAGCCATGCCTGCCGTTACCGATCCGCCCGGGCTGTTAATATAAAACTGGATATCCTTGTCAGGATCTTTGGCGTCCAGGAACAACATCTGCGCAACAACCAGGCTGGCTGTAACATCATTGACTTCATCACTGAGAAAAACAATCCGATCCTCTAAAAGACGTGAATATATATCATATGAACGTTCTCCTCTACTGCTCTGCTCAACAACAATAGGTACTAATGCCATCTCGCATCCCCCTTTTCTTTAATATGATCTCATCGAGACAATCATATACTTAATCATATTAAAAGTATTCTGTTTATTATATACAATTAAATTTCCCCGTCCGCAATCTTTTAAACATAATTGCCCGACTTTTTTCTAACTACTGTTCCGACTCATTTTTTCCTTCTGTCATAATTTTTATTGTTTTTCTTGTGATGACAGTATCTTTAATATATTCTATATCGTCATTCTTTAAATGTTTCTTAAAATCTTCCGCATTCTGCTTGTAGTTTTCGGCCATTTTGGCAATTTCAGCATCAATTTCCTCTTCAGAAGCATCCACTTGCTCTACCTGTGATATTTTTTCAAGAACAAGCTGTGTTTTAACCTGCTTCAAGGCCATTTCCCGATGTTCGTTTCTTAACGACTGCACATCGGTCTTCATCACTTCCATATACGAATTTATATCCATACCCTGGTATCTGAGAGTCAAATCCAGTCTCCTCATCATCTCGTCAATCTGGCGCTCAACCATTACTTCAGGAACGTCGACTTCCGCGTTATCAACCACTTTTTTAATTACTTCATCTTCATACTTCTTGTCTGCCGCATTCTTTGCGTTTTCTTCAAGTTTTTTTCTTATGTCCGCCTTATACTCCTCCAGTGTGTCAAATTCGCTTACATCCTGTGCGAACTCATCATTAATATCCGGCAGTTCTTTTTCTTTTATTTCATTAACGGTAACATTGAAAACCGCTTCCTTCCCTTTTAATGATTCATTGCCGTAGTCTTCGGGAAATGTTACCTTTATTTCCTTTGTACTGCCTTTTTCAACACCTATAAGTTGTTCTTCAAAGCCGGGTATAAAGCTTCCCGAGCCGATAACGATGCTATATCCCTTTGCAGAGCCTCCTTCAATCGGCTCACCGTCAACAAAGCCCTCGAAATCTATATTTACTATATCTTTGTCTTTAACCGGCCTGTCTTCGATTGATATAAGCCTTGCATTGATTTCCTGGATCCTTTCCAGTTCTTTCTTAACGTCATCATCGGTTATTTTTACCTTATCTTTTTTTATTTTGAATCCCTTATACTCGCCCAGCTTAACATCCGGTTTAACAGTGACCTTTGCCGTAAACACAAGGTCTTTTCCTTTTCCTATCTGTTCAATATCCAGTTCCGGATGATCAACCGGCTGTATATTATTATCTTTCAGCGCCTGTTCGTACGCTTCAGGGCATGCAAGGTTAAAAGCTTCTTCATAAAATATGCTTTCACCATAATATCTCTCAATCAGATTTTGCGGAGCTTTACCTTTCCTAAACCCCGGAATGCTGAACCGGTTCCTGTTTTTTAAATATGCTTTCTTAATGCTTTCGTTAAATGCCTCCGCTTCTAATTCAATTCTAAGTTTTACAACATTATTACCTATATTTTCCACACTTGTTTTCATTATATAGCCTCCTGCATAAATATTGAGCTACACGGCAAAGACAAACAAAAAAAGTCCGGTAACCCGTCCTCAAAACCTTTATGATTATAACACACAAAAATAATATTGCCAATAATTTGAGTTTAAATGGCATAAATGCTTAAAGTTCTGCAGTTACTTTTTAAAACATAGCTTTTTTGCTGTTATATTACCTCTTTTTCTTCAAGCAATTGAAGCATTACGTTGACAATTCCCGGATGAAACTGGCTGCCTTTATTGTTTTTCAACTCAGCTACCGCCTTTTCATACGACAGCGCACCCCTGTACGGTCTTGAAGATGTCATTGCATCGTATGCATCGGCAACCGCAATAATCTGAGGTTCCAGGCCAAGGCTCTCATTTGTCAGTCCGAATGGGTAACCTTTACCGTCAAAACGCTCATGATGGAACGCAACAGCTTTTAATATTCGTTCCGACAGTCCAATCGGGTATAGTATCCTGTTGCTTATCGCGGGATGCTTTTTTATAATCTCGTATTCCTCTTTGGTCAGAGGCCCTTTCTTAAGCAATATCCGGTCGCTTATTCCTATCTTCCCGATATCATGCAAAATACCGGCAATCCTAAGCTCTTCAATCTGCTGTTTTGCCATTCCTATTCTATCGGCTATTTTAACAGCAATACTCGACACTCTCTGCGAATGACCCCTTGTATATTGATCCTTGGCTTCTATAGCGGCAACGAGGGCATCTATTGTCTGCACAAAATTGTTTTTAGATTCGATAAGATGCATCGTGTTCTCAACCGCTACGAGTGTCGTATGGCCTATTGATCGCAGGACATTCAGTTCTTCCTCTATAAAAACCGATTTATTCAGTACAATAAATAGCCCCGATGCATGTCCTCCTATTCGAAGCTGCTGAATGTACGCTTGCCTGTAACAACCTGCAACCTCAATTTTATCATTCATTACCAGGTATTTGGGTACCTGTTCATAATCAAGAACGATTCCATCGTAATCATTGTACGAAAGAGCCTTCGCATTCCGGTTTATATATGTGAACTGCTCAATCCTTCCGGGTTCATTAAAATACTCTCCCGTATATTCCTTAATTTTGTAAAATCTCTCGTTTTTATCCACTATAAAATAGATGCAGCCATAAAAGCCCAGCTCATTTGTCACGGTATTGACACAGGTCTTGTAGATGTCCGTCAGTTCCGTGGCAGAGGCTAGTTTGTGGCTGAATCCGTTTAATATCTCCAGCCTGCGGTTGTTTTGCCGCAGTGTGTCCTCCATGCGCTTTTGTTCGGTTACATCACGAATAATGGCCTGTACGCAGTCGTTATTTGGAGAATCAACAATGGCGGTAAATTTAATTTCAGTCTGTATCACAGTATTGTCTACTCTTCGGAGTGATATATCAATGCGCTGTTCACCGCTGTTTTTGATTCTTGTTATTAGTTCGTCAAAGTTAAAACTATCCGCGAAGGAATCATGAATTATGTAGTTGAACGGCTTTCCTACAATATCACGACGCCTGAACGACAATATATCTTTACATGCGCGGCTTGCATATGTAATTACTCCGCTGCTGTCCAGCGTAAGTACTATATCGGGTATGTTAACCACGAGCGAGTGATACTTTTTCTCTGAATCGTTCAATTGCTCCAATACGGCCTGAAGCTGCCCGAATGATGACTCAAGCTGCATGTACGCATCGTTCAGTTCAATATTTTTCTCATTTAATTGGGCTGTTTTTTTGTTCAGTTCAGCTAATTCACTAATCCTGATTTTCGACAGTTCCGCTATGGATTGGTTTATGCTGTTAACAACGGGAATCGCTGATTCTTCCGGTTCTTTCAAAGAATCATTTTCTTCGATTATTTCACGAATATAACGGTTGGATTTTTTTAAATCATCACTGAGTATGCCAATGTGATTGATAAGATAGTAAATAACAAGTATTGATGCTATCGGAACGGAAAGAATAAAACCTCGTATAACCGGTTTATTGTATAACTCCCATACTAAATTCGATTTCAATAAACTAAAATCTATCCAAAATAAGCTGAAAGCCGCGCAAACTATAATTGTTTGCCTTTTTCTTTTGTTTTTTCCCCACATGTTGTTTTACCCGCCTACCGGTTGATCATAAAATAAACTCTTTATTTTATCTATCGGGCAGATTTCCTCTGTATACAATAGTTTTTTTTAAAAAAACTGCTTTTTTGTAAGATAATAAAAAAAGTACGCTATGTTTTTCCCAAAACTTATTATATTCTAACATATACTCTGCCGCTGTTGCAATTTTTTGTTAAACAAATATATAATATAGTTAGCTGCAAAACTGCAGGGCTTTGTGCGAGCCATAATTCTTATCAATAATACCAGGTAGGAGGAATGATTTTTATGTTGTCTGCCGAAGAGTATAAAAAAGCTGCGGCAAGAGCGCTGGAATATTTTAATAAAGCCGGAATCGTTTTAACAAAGGAAGAAATTGAAAGAATCGAAGTCGCTGATTTCGGGCTGAATGATCTTGAAAATACGGGGCTTCAACTGATTACATATGTCAATACAAGCAGATGCTGCGCTAAGGAAATGGTTTTGTTCCCGCGTCAAACCTGCCCGGAACACCGGCATCCTCCTGTCGGAGATGAACCCGGCAAGGAAGAAACCTTCCGCTGCAGGTGGGGAAAAGTATACCTGTATGTGGAAGGAGAGCCTGTTAAAACGCCAGCGGCAACTCCTCCAAAAGGCAAGGAAAACACATATACCGTCTGGCATGAGATTATTCTCGAGCCGGGGGACCAATATACGCTACAGCCTAATACAAAGCACTGGTTTCAGGGTGGAGAGGATGGAGCCGTCATTTCAGAATTCTCTACGACAAGCAGGGATGAAACCGATATATTCACCGATCCGGAAATACAGCGCATACCGATAATAACTGAATAAAAGCCGTGCACCTGCCGTCGACATACGACTACGGACGGTACTAGGACCGGAAACTCTGACCAGGCGCCCTTGCGGCACATCCAGAAAACTGCTTACCGCTGCTTTCTTCCGAACCTGACGGGGTTCACAGCCTTGAATTGCGCAAGACCCAATCTTCATTGCCCCCAAATCAAAGCCCTTTTCCACAGTAATATGCCTCGGGCAGGAATTCGACCCTGCTACAGCGGGTTGCAGGTACAGGGCACCGCTACCTCCCCATCTAGCACGACAACTGTAATTATACTGAATTACCCTGACACTTGCAAGTGGTAAATCACGTTATCTGTAAATCCTTTTAAACTCGACGGGAGTCACATTCAACACATCTTTAAACACCTTAAAAAAGTATGTGTAATTGTTGAAACCCACTTCTTTCGCGACATCCTTCAGCTTTAGCTCCCTGTTTTCAATTATCTGTTTAGCATGACCAACGCGAATTTGGTTAAGATATTCAACAAAACCAATTCCACAGTCTTCTTTAAACAATCTGCTAAGATAGGAACTGTTTACGCCTAAGTATTCAGCCACTTCGTTTAATGACACGTCACTTTTATAGTTGTTTTGAATATAGCATATGGCTTTTCTTGTATATTCTGAATAATTGGGGTTGAATTTCGTTTCGTCAATAAGACAAATTAAATTCTTATATAAATTGAGAATCCAGGTCTTCATCTCCACGAGCGTTTCAAATTTATTAATGCTGGAATAAGGTATGTCTTTATCGTTGTATATCCTCTTTATATCTATCCCTATCTCCCTTGCAACCCTGTTTGCTATGTTTATTAATTCGGCGCATATCATCTGTATCGAGTTATAGCTGATTTTATTTGTAACAAATTTCGTAAATATCCTATCCAGGTACTCTTCGATTTTTTCATTATTTTTTGTCCTTAAAGCATCAATTATTGTTCTTTCTTCATCCAAATCCAAATTCAGATATTCATTGCTGTGCGACAATTCGTCTATTATTTTGTCTTTTCCTTTAAAGAACCTGCCTTGCAGTATGGCTTCAGCCTCCTTATAATATTCATGTATTTCACTGATATCAGCAAACGGTCTGCTGTAACTGAAACAGGCAGTTATATTTAAATACCTTTTTATGCTCGACTTTACCCTGTTAATCGTTGTAACTATTGTGTTGTTTATAAACAAATTGCTTCTTATAGCCCCAAAAGAAAAAACAATTACAAACTTGCCATTCTGAACGTGTGAAACCGCCCCCTTTACGTATTCTTTCAAAATTTCGGAACAGATATTCTGTACCGACGCTATCAACTTATGCATTTCCTTAGGGGAGGAACTCTCGCTGATTTTGTTATAATCATCGATTTCAAACAAAACAATAGCCAGGTTTTTATCACAAATATCAAGGTTCAGATCGGCAATCTGCTGTTTTATTTCTCCAATTTCACTTATTTCTCCATGTACCAGCTGATTTATAAACTTTTGCACTAGAAGCGTTCTGCTTTTCTTAATCTGATCCTCCATCATTCTTTTTTTTGCGTGTTCCGACAACTCATCCAATAATTTGGTCTTCGCGGTTCTCAAAACTTCCAGCAGGCTCTGTGCGCCAAGGGTATGTTTTAATATGTAATCCACCGCTCCTTTTAACATGCTTTTTCTTACATAGTCATAATCCTGGTATCCGCTTAGCGCTATTATCTTTATTTGAGGATAATTAATATTCAAATAATCTATCAGCGCTATCCCATCCATAACGGGCATGCTGATATCGGTTATGACGATCTGCGGATCAGTTTGTTTTATTTTTTGGATCGCTTCTTCTCCGTTTGCCGCTTCCCCGCAAATTTCAAAACCATTTTCTTCCCACTCAATCATTACCTTGATGTTTGTAATCGCTACGGAATCGTCATCCACAATCAGCACTTTCAGCATTGGAGAAAACCCCCTTAAGTGATTATCGGAAGAGTTAATTCTGCGGTTGTAAAAAGATTCGGTACACTTTCAATTCGCAGCCCGTATTTTTCGCCAAAATTCATCTTAATTCGGTCATTTACATTATTTATTCCTATACCACTGAATTTCAGCTTATTATTCTCCTTATCGAACAGTACGTTCAGCTTATCATCCGGTATGCCTACGCCGTTATCTGTTACCGTAATTTTTAAAACATCATTATATCTATAGCCTTTTATTACAATGAGCCCCTGTTCTGTTGAAGGCTTTATGCCGTGTATAATCGAATTTTCAACAACCGGCTGGATCAAGAATTTTAATACTCTATAGTCAAGAATATCATCCTCCATTTCAAATACCACTTTAAATTTATCGTAATACCGGTATTGCTGAATGTTGATATAACTTTTTATGTAATTAATCTCTTCACGTATTGTGATTAAATCTCCGCCCTTCCCCATGCTGATATGCAGTAATTGAATCAATGACGACACAATAGACTCAATATTTTCCGCTTTCTGGGCGCTTGCTAGCCATTTAACGGTATTCAAAGTGTTAGACAGAAAATGTGGATTGATTTGAGCCTGAAGAGTCGCTATCTCAGCTTTTCTTTTCTGTTTTTCCTGGATCCTCACATTTTCCATAAGGTTTTTAATTTCGTGAAGCATCGCGTTGAAATTGCGCGTTACTTCGCCTATTTCATCACTGCACCTGTCATTTATGCTAACCGACAGGTTCCCTTTCTGAACTTCATCCATTGCGGATACCAATTTTCTTAACGGATCTGCAATTGACAGTGTGAAAATGTATGATAACAGCACCGTTAAAGCAAAACACCCTAAATAAAGCAGCAATATTTTTGAACGAATATCCTTAGCTTCCGAGTTCAAATATGAATACGGGACAGTGCCTACCACAAACCAGTCAGCATTTTGTATATATGAAAATGCCACCAGATAAGGTCTGTCATCGATGTTAATGTTAAATATTCTGCTTTCGCTTTTTTGTCTATCTAACAGTTCGTCTATAAGATTTGGGTTTTTATACTGTTTTGCGACAGTGATTGACGAATTTCTGCTTGAAACGACAATGCCATCCGAATCAATTATAAAAATATCCGCGTCAGTACCCATATCTATGTTTCTATAAATGTTTGAAAAATATCTTTCATTTGTGCGAATAATAATAGTGCCTATTATTTCCCTGTTTTCAAGGGAAAGAACTGCCCTTCCGAGTAAAATGCAATCGCTCTTGTTCATTTTTTCCGGACTTGTGGCAAACTTTACGAGTCTCTCCTCAATCTCCTGGTTCAGGGCTTTCCAAAGTGGAACACCTTTTTTTTCAACCAATTGTTGTAGATATGTATCCAAAAAATCCTTTTTTATGTTCAGCGGAAAGCTTTTATCACCGTAGGCTATTATCCTTTTTCCATCATTAGTGAATAACTGTACATCCGAAACATCGTGCAAAAACGAAAACTTTTTTACCAGAATTTCTTTTAAAGCAAACTGGACATTTTCAATTTCCCATTCCGACATTTGATCATAGTTTACCAATACATCCTGCGTCAGATCCAGCAGTTCAATGTCCACGCTGTCTATTTCCAGGCGATTGAGTTCCCTCTCAACATTAATCGCAATCTGGTTTACTATTTGAATGGAGTATGTACTGATTTTATTTTTTATGGCTGCTGCTGTTTCCCTGTAAGAAAAGATGCTTGTTATCCCGAGAGGTATTACTGAAAGCGTTATCGAAAAAAGCAACAGGCGTATTTGTATATTTGTATTTCTAAACAAAGAAGCAATTCTAGCAAAAGAACGGTTAATAGAATCAGAAAGCCATTTAATGAAAGATAAAAACGACTTCATAAAACAACCCTTCCTTCGCTAAATTAGCCTGCCCTGGTTAGTTCCAATTATTTCTTAATAAATATTATAATACATTTACAACACTTGTACAGGATTAATCTGTTACATAACTTTTCTCACTTATCCTTTTACACCACCTACCGTTAAACCTTCGATAAAAGCTTTTTGATTTAAAAGGAATATAATCATAATTGGAAAAACCGATACAACCGCACCGGACAATAATAAATCATAGTTGTTGCCGTATGGAGTAATCAATGATTGCAGTCCTATAGGCAATGTAAGCATATTATTCGATCTGAGCACTATCAACGGCCATACAAAGCTGTTCCAGTAATTCATCGCCTGCAGTATTGTCATTGCTCCAAATGCCGGCAACATAAGCGGAGCCATAATCCTGAAATATATACCTATTTCGGTGCATCCGTCTATCCTGCCCGCGTCAAGCAATTCTCGCGGAAGCTTAATCGAGTACTGCCTGAAGAAGAATACCGCAAACGGCGATACAGCAAACGGCAGTACCGCGCCCCAGTAGGTATCAATCAATTTCAATGAAATTGACAGTTTATACAGCGGCAGAATCAGTATTTCAATCGGAATAACCATTACTATCAATATGAGTATGAAAAGAAAATTTCTGCCCTTAAAATCATATATTGCGAGCCCATAACCTACCAAAGACGTAAAAAACAGTGATAAAACAGTGCCGAGGAACGTAATCACTAGACTGTTTCTGTACCAATAAAGGTATATGCCATCTCTTCCTTCCAACAGAAGCTTGTAATTATTAAGATTCATATTATTGATATCCAGTTTAAAAGTAATACCGTTCCTAATCATTTCTGCGCCTGGCTTAAAAGACGAAACGAACAGAAAAACAAATGGCGCCAGACAGAATACGGCAATTGCGAACAATGTTATAAATATTGCAGCATTGGTTATTTTGCTTTTTAATGCTTTCGACGCCATTTTATTCACTCTCCTTTTTGAAGAAGCCTGTCAATGTAAGCTGAATCAGATTAACAATCATTACAATACCAAGCAATGTAATACCTAATGCTGATCCTACCCCAAAGTTATTCTCGAAAAATCCCTTCTGATAAATCAGGCCTACAAGAGTCAAGCCTATATCGCCCGGCGATCTTGCGCCGAATAATATGTATGATTCCGAAAACATGGCATATCCACCGTATACACTTATTGTAACAACATATACAATAACCGGCTTCAGACCCGGCACCGTTATTCTCATGAGTTTCTGCCATTCATTCGCGCCGTCTATCGACGCGGATTCATATTGTTCCACCGGTATGTTCTGTAGACCCGAGAGGAAGTAGACAACATTTACACCAAGCCATCTCCATGTACACAATACCACCATTACGAGCATTGCCGTATTCCGCTGATGCAGCCACGCCCTTTTTGGGATGCCGAACAGCCCCAGAATCATATTGACTAATGTTGTATCCTGCTCACCGAAAGCCAACCTGAAAAAAAGTCCCGCAACAATGACCGATGTCAATGCAGGCATGAAAAATGACGATCGGAAAAAATTCCTGCCTTTCATGTTCTTACGGTTTAAAAATACCGCGACTATGATTGGTACCGGTACTAAAACAAATATTGTCCAAAAAGTATATCTGGTCGTGACCCATATCGCGTTTCCAAAATGTTCATTCACCATGCTTTTATAGTTTCTGAACCCTACGAATGTAATGTCTTCAGGTCCGAGTATCTCTTGGAAACTCATTATTACCGTATTTATTATCGGGTATAGAAAGAAAATGAGGAATGAGATTATAAAGGGCATAACAAATATATACGGAGCTATTTTCTGCCGTCTAAAGGCAAACTTTCTATGTTTTTTTTGGGGTATTACAGCACCAGTCCTATTATTAGTCATTGTAACCCTCCGTTCACCGCAACCGCTTGCTTATTCGGCATATATCAGATAAAAGCGGCTTATTATCTCTCATGATAAAATATTTCTTATACTGTGATAAGTAAAATCTCCTCCTGCAAATATAACATATATTTTTAAGAGGAGATTTTACTAAACCGTTATTGATAATACCAAGCCAAGCTGATCTCCTTATGCCGCTTCCGCATTACAGCTTGAGAGCTTTTATTTCGCAAGAAGTTCATCATTGGCTTTCTTCAATGCTTCCTCAGGCGTTTCACTGCGTTCTTGCAACACCTTGAACAATACATTCTTCTGTATAAGCGATAAAGCTTCCGGATACAAATCCCCGTAATTTATTGGTCCGATATCAGCCACTACATCCTTCAGAGTATTGAATATATCACTGCCGAAATATTGCGTATATTCATTCTCGGCCTCCATTGCAGGGTGTGACCATGCATCTTTTCTAATTGGGTCAAATCCGAGGATGGTCCATGTTTTTATGCTGCCCTCAAGGGAAAGTTTTGCATCGGCGAGAAAATCCACAGCCAAGTCTTTATTCTTGCTCTGGTTCGTAACAGCCGTTCCTGTGCCGCCCATACCGGCTGATAAAGCTCCGCCTGGGAAAGTAGGCATCGGACGGATTATGATTTTACCTTTCAAATCAGGCATGTACTGGGTAAATCTTCCCATATACCACATGGGCATCCAAACCGACGCTGCACCTCCCTGGTTCATCCATGCCCAATATTCCTCCGCATGGTGCCATGCTCCGGGAGCTATAATGGCAATTTTATGTTCAAACATCATATCCGCTTGCAATTTTAATGCCCTGATATTTGCTTCGTTATCAAGCTGAGGTTTTCCATCCTTTGTCAGGTAATCGGAGCCCTGCATAGTAATCAGAGGATAATAAGCCCAGTGGTCGGTTATTTCAAACGTAGTCATCGGTTTGCCTGTCTTCTCGACTACCTGTTTCCCTGCGGCTATAAAATCATCCCAGGTTTTTATATCGTCAGCATTTACTCCTGCCTGATCAAGAATTTCTTTATTGTAATATATGACCTGTGCACCGACATGGTAATCCAGACCGTAGTATTTACCGTCTTTAGCGTAGTTCTCCAATCTACCCATAATTAATTTGTCTTTTATCGGTTCTACTACTCTGTTAAACTCAACTAACGCAGGTGTACCTTTCAGAAATGTCGGAAAGCGTCCGCATTCGATATCCACTATGTCGGGAGCGCCGGTCCCGGATTGCAGTGCTATTAACAGCTTATTATGCATATCATCGACCGGGTAAACATCTGTTTTGAGTTCTATCTGCCTGTCCGGGTTTGCTTTGTTCCATGTTTCTACTGCATCGTCCATAAAACTGTTATGTAATTCCTGAAATGTCCAGAAGTTTAATGTCGTTTTTGCCGCCGGTTTACTATCACTGCCAGGCTGTGTTGTTTCTGTTGAACTCCCAGGTGTTCCTGTAGGTGCGCATCCTGCTAAAACCGCAAAAATGAACGCGAATACCAGTACCAGTGAAATTAGTTTTTTCAAATACAACTCCTCCTTTAAACCTGTAATACAAAATATATTATTCATTATTACCCTCGACGTCAAAGAGTAATATGAATCCCTTTTAAACAACAGAAGAAATGTTTAGAGCTGCTGTATCCGTCTATATATTATAAATCAAATTAAAGGAGCAATTATTTAAAAATTTTTACATAAATTTAACTATTTTTATTTTTAGGATACGCGCCATCACTTTTCCTTATTTTTTCTCCGCAATTCGTTATTGTCAGATAACTTAAGGGGAACAGCACCGGATTAGCTTATTTGAAATATAAAAAACGTGAAAATCGACCGGCCGGACTAAATAAACAAAAGAGCCTGTCGGCTCTCTTGTTTATTGTTCCATATGCTTTCCCAAAAAATTCGCCGCTGACTGGGCTAATTTCGTTTCAACATCACCCATTTTAGTTTTCGGGTCAGTTGATAAAAACATAATCGCGCCTATAGGATCGCCTTCGGATATAATAGGCGTAATTACCTGCGAAGTATACTTATCCCCGTTTTCGTCATTTAGAATTGTAACCTTTGCCGCGTCGACCGAGGGAGCGACAAACGTGCTTTTTGATTCCATAATCTTTTCAAGCTCGCCGCTTAACTGCTTTTCAAGATATTCCTTTTTTGATGCGCCCGAAACAGCAATAATTGAATCTCTGTCCGCCACGCATATTATATGGCCGCTGGTATTATGAAGGGATTCGGCATACTCCGCTGCGAAATCTCCCAATTCACCAATCGGAGAGTATTTTTTAAGAATAACTTCACCTTCACGGTCGGTAAATATTTCTAACGGATCTCCTTCACGAATACGCAATGTTCTTCTGATTTCTTTGGGAATTACCACGCGTCCCAAATCATCGATTCTCCTAACGATGCCTGTTGCTTTCAAGGTCCGTTGCCTCCTTTCAACCTAAGAAATCTTCCGTTCTTATTATGAATATATTCTGTCGTTTTTATGCAAACATACCAATATAAATGTTGCCAGCCATAACGTGGTTTTACTGAGTATAAATTAAAATCATAAAAAAAGTCTGCTAAAAGGGAGTTCAGGGAATCACTCCTTATATTTACAAAACCACACTTTATTGCAGGAAATTTATCTGTATGGTTTTCATGGAATGCTTGTATAAAATGACTTGCGTAACACGAACGAAAAACTTCTATCGAAATGCTTATTTTGGCAGAATCATGCTTTTATTTGTCACTTTTTGAAGCACTCTCTCGTTCTTAACGAGATTGAACGCCGGATCGTTTTTCCATTCTTCGAGTTTTACGATATACTGGGACATTTCAACATTGTGTGTCCGCAAATAATTATCAACGTATTTCTCAACAAGTTTTCTCTTTATGATCATGTCCTTATACTGCGCCGGATTCAGACCGAGATCTTTTAATATTATGCTGGCGGATTCCCTGTCATCCAACAGGTTATCGATGGACTGGCGGATCTGGCTCAGTTCGCTGTCGGACAGTCTGAAATTCTCCCGTTCGGCCATTATTAGCTGTATTTTGAATTCCTTTACATTCTCGAGGGCCCTGTTCATTATTATAGCAACGGGATCTTCACCGCCGGCTGGACTCTCCCATAATTCCCTTATCTCTTTCTCGCTGAATGCGCCTGCTTCCGCTTCAGCGTTTTTTTTCTGTGTGCGTAAAAAAAAGGTATATTCATGGTTTAAAATTTTATGGTTTCCGACTTTAGCGACATAACTGCCGGATTCCCATATATAATAACCAACTGAAGCCCCAATAACAATTAGTGCAAATATTATTATAGATACCCTTTTATTCATTGGTTTCACCTTTTTTAGCACGGTGTTGAAAACAGGAACAGGCGGTGAACAATAACATTTCGTATCACTTAAGCAAATTTAGCATAACTGCGAATAATATCATTATAATCAATTATTAGCCCGACTTCAATTTCAGAATATCCTGTAACAGAATTTTAATATTGTTAAGAGCTTCCCGGTTACTTGTCCCTTTTACCCTGTATGACAGGTACGGGTTCTTTCCGGCCGAAAACATCAATTTACCTTTTTCTTTCGAGATCAGTTCGTTGAGCAGCGCAAGCGGCAGGTTATTTTTATCCGCAAAATACAAAACAACCATATCCTCTTTTTGTTTTATCATATTAAAGCCGCATTCTCCGGCCATGTTTTTCACAAGAGCGATATCTATAAGGTTTGAAGCCGCTTCAGGAATATTGCCATACCGGTCAATCAATTCATCACGTACATCAATGGCTTCTTCTTCGGTTTCAAGAGCCGCTATTGTCTTATACATGTCAAGCCTTGCTTTTTCATCGGCAATATAAGTCTTTTCAAGGTATGCGTCCATTTTGAATTCCACAAAAACTTCTTTTTCCTCTTCGATATGGGTTTGTCCCTTCAGTTCCTTAACCGCTTCATCCAAAAGTTTTATATAAGTATCGTATCCGACGGCTTCCATATGTCCATGCTGTTCAGGTCCTAAAAGATTTCCCGCACCCCTTATTTGAAGATCCCTCATCGCTATTTTGAAACCGGAACCAAATTCGGTAAATTCGCGTATTGCTTTCAGTCTTTTCTCCGCGATCTCATTAAGAACTTTATCTTTTCGATATGTCAGATAAGCGTAGGCAAGGCGGTTTGAACGCCCGACTCTTCCCCTTAACTGGTACAACTGCGCAAGCCCAAGCCTGTTTGCGTTTTCAACTATAATAGTGTTTACATTCGGCATATCTATCCCGTTTTCAATAATGGTAGTGCACACAAGTACGTCAAACTCCCTGTTTAAAAATGACAGGATGACCTTCTCCAACTGTCTTTCACTCATTTGACCATGCGCATACCCGATTTTGGCTTGTGGCACCAGTTCCTGCAGTTGTGCGGCTTTCGCCTGGATCCCTTTTACCCTGTTATATAAATAAAAAACCTGCCCGTCCCTTGCGATTTCCCTTTTAATCGCATCCTCAACAACATCATCCCTGTATTCAAGTATATAGGTCTGCACTGGATATCTTTGCTCGGGCGGTTCTTCAATAGTACTTATATCCCTCAGACCCGTAAGGGACATATGAAGTGTTCTGGGTATGGGAGTTGCTGACAGCGTAAGTATATCCACACTCGGATACATGCTTTTTATCTTTTCCTTGTGCTCGACTCCAAAACGCTGTTCTTCATCTATTACGAGCAGTCCAAGATCCTTAAACTTCACTTCTTTGTTAAAAAGTTTGTGAGTTCCGACAACAACATCTATAAGCCCAGATTTTAAGCCCCTGATTATTCTTTTTTGTTCGCTGGGCGTCCTGAAACGACTTAGCATTTCAACCGTTATCGGGAAAGGGGCAAACCTTCTTTTAAAATTGTCAAAATGTTGTGAGGCCAAAACAGTAGTCGGAACAAGAAACGCAGACTGTTTCCCGTCCATCGCGGCTTTGAATACCGCTCTTAACGCCACTTCGGTTTTTCCGTATCCCACATCTCCGCATAGGAGCCTATCCATTATTTTATCGGTTTCCATGTCGCGTTTTATCTCTTCAGCGCACCGCAGTTGATCCTTTGTTTCATTATATGGGAACAAGTCTTCGAACTGCTTTTGCCATACGGTATCGGGTGAGAAAGCAAAGCCTTTCCGCGTTTCCCTTTCGGCCTGAAGCTTTATAAGGTCGGCAGCAAGTTCTTTCAGCGATTCCTTGACCTTCTTCTTTTCCCTGATCCATTCGGTTCCGCCCAGTTTGTTCAGTCTTGGTGTTCTTCCTTCCGTACCTATATATTTCTGTATCAACTCCATCTGGGTTACCGGAATATATAAAAAACCACCGTCGCGGTATTCAACTTTCAGGTACTCCCTTTTAACGCCTTCTACAGTTAGTGTTTCAATGCCCGTATACAAGCCTATTCCATGCATCTGGTGAACAACATAGTCTCCGACTTTCAAATCGGTAAAGGCCTTTATTTTCCGGGCACCTTCAATTTTAATCTCCGGCTTTTTCACGGCAGCTGAAATTATATCGCTTTCAGTCACGACAGCCCATCTTATCTGCGGATATATAAAACCGTTTTCAAGCTGCCCCTGCCTTACAATAACACATGGAATATTTCCCGGCGGTTCGTCGGAATAGACATTTATATTCTCTTCGGCTAACAATTCTTTAAGGCCGCTTTTTCTTTTATCCGTTGACGCAAGCAGCGTAACCTGATATTCACCGCTTATCCAGTTCTTTATATCCTTCTTTAGTTGTTCAAGATGGCCGCGGTACGGTTCAATGTTTTTTCCGGTTATTAAATGGCTTCTGCGGATACCGGCAAGGCTCTCCCCTTCGTCAAGGCTGTTAAGGTATACCGCCTGAATGTTTCCGATAAGCGAAGATAAGGTTTTCGGGTTAAAATACATATCAAATGTTCCCGGAAGCACCATACCCTTTTCTATAAGTATTTCACACTGTTGCACATGTTCTTCTATAACGTTTTCCAGCCTTTGTTTCAAACGCTCCGTATCCTCGACAAATATAACCGTGTTTGAACAAATGTATTCAAAAATCGAATGCCTGCTATCATAAAAATATGGGATGAATTTATCTATTCCCGCGAAATTTCCGCTGTTTTTAAGTTTTTCGGCATACCTGCCGAAATTGGATCTGAACAATGCGGTTAAATCCCTGTCGTTGATTCTGCTTAAATATTCATTTAGCTCCGCGTCGAGTCTTTCGGTTATTCTGTGTGCCTGTTCTTCGGTGAAAACAAATTCTTTCGCGGGAAATATGCGTACTTGCTCAACATTTTGATATGATCGCTGACTTTCGACATCAAATATGCGCATCGAATCAATTTCTATATCAAACAATTCAATTCTTACAGGCTTCTCGTATTGTACCGGGAAAACATCAATAATGCCTCCCCTTACCGAAAACTGACCCCTTGCTTCAACCATTTCCTCTCTTTCATAGCCGGCAGCGGCAAGGCGATGTATGAGCTCTTCGAGATTGACCGTATCCCCCGCTTTTAACGATACAAAATAAGATTTGAATTCATCAGGGGGCATATAATAATCAATAATTGATTCGCATGATAAAACAACAGCCGTGTAGTCGCTTTCAAGCAGTCTTCCGAGGCATTCTATCCTTTGAAACGTCTGCTCGCGGCTTTTTGATTCAACATCATAGAGCATTTTCTCGCGAAACGGGAAATAGTAAACCCGTTCCCCGAACAGGCTTTCAAGGTTACGGAACGCCTTCCTTGCCTGCAAATCGTTTGCGGCAATATATAATGCTTTTTTCCCCACACCTTCAATTAAGGAAGAAACAAGATGGTGCCTCTGTGTATCGGACAGGCCGTTTATCGCAATTGAAGAGCCTTCATTAATATCTTTTTGTATTTCTTTTATCTCTTTCCATTCGTACCATCGTTTTATATTCATAAAAGCTCCGGATTCAATCATTATTCTTATCGTTATTGTTTTTACAGTTATACTTTGACATTGCCGTTTCAATCCCTGCGGCCAGAAAATCCCCTACGGCAGCCGCGGTTCTTTCAATAACCTCATTCATAATCCGCTGTTCTTCCTCACTGAACACGCCCAATACATATGAAACCAGGTCCATTTTCTCCGGCGGCTTTCCGATACCAATGCGGAAACGCGGAAATTCGTCGGTCTGCATATGGTATATGATTGATTTCATGCCATTATGCGTCCCCGAACTTCCCTTAGGCCGTATTCTGATAACACCCGGTTCCAGGTCGGCATCATCGTATATGATCACAACATTGCCCGCATCAACCTTGTAATAATCCACAATAGCCTTAATGGCCTCCCCGCTGTTATTCATATAGGTCTGCGGTTTCGCGAGAATAACCTTTTTCCCTTGTATGATTCCCTCTCCTATCAATGATTTAAACTTAATTTTAGAAACAGGTATGCGGTAAAGAGCAGACAGATAATCAATGCACTGAAAACCTATATTATGACGCGTTCTTTCGTATTCTCTTCCGGGATTACCCAGCCCCGCAATTACAAACATTAAAAAACCTCCCTAAAGATAAAGCGGAACGTGACTTCAGCTAAGTAAAGGAGCATTTGGAAGAACTATGTATGTGTGCTTTATTAATCCCGTTAACGCTGAGTGAACAGTGTTGAAATGGAAATATTGCCGTATATGCATTCAATTGCCTCAGCAAAGATATCCGCTACGGACAGTACCGTTATGTTGTCCAACCTCTTTTCTTTCGGAAGCGGAATCGTATTTAACATAACAAGCTCCTTAATCGGCGAATTTTTTATCCGTTCTATCGCCTGACCCGATAATACGCCGTGAGTGCAGCAGGCATAAACTTCGCTCGCGCCCATTTCCATCAGCGCTTCCGATGCTGTTTTTACAGTGCCTGCGGTATCTATAAGATCATCAACAAGAATAGCCTTTTTACCGCGCACATCCCCGATTATATTCATTATTTCACATACATTTGCCTTCGGACGTCTTTTATCAATAATCGCAAGCGGAACTTCAAGCCTTTCCGCAAACTTCCTTGATCTCGAAACACTTCCTATATCGGGCGATACCACAACAAGATCATCGAGATTTGTAAATTTCTCGGACATGTATTTCGCTAAAATCGGTGTTCCCATCAGTTGATCAAGAGGAATGTCAAAAAAACCCTGGATCTGTGTAGCGTGAAGATCCATTGTCAATACCCTGTCTGCTCCTGCAACGGTAAGCAGATTCGCAACAAGCTTTGCCGAAATAGGATCCCTTGCCTTTACTTTCCTGTCCTGTCTTGCATAACCAAAATATGGTATGACTGCGGTAATCCTTCCCGCGGACGCTCTCTTTAATGCATCAATCAGTATTAAAAGTTCCACGAGATTATCGTTCACCGGCGTGCATGTGGATTGAATGATAAAAGTATCGGAACCACGAACAACTTCATTAATGCTTATCGCTGTTTCACCATCGCTGAAACGTCCCACAATTGACTCTCCCAGCGGCAATCCGATTTTTGCCGCTATCTCCTGGGCAAGAGGTATATTGGAATTTCCGGCGAATATTTTAATGTCTTTTCCCTGAATGTTCATCTTTATTTTAACCTCCGTAATTTTTCTGTATTAATTTAATTGTCTGATTCTTTTCCGCGCAATCTTCCTCTTTTTATAACCCAATCCTTTATAATTGTTTGCCTGCTTCTGGCTATTGCAAGCGAATATTCCGGCACTTCTTCGGTAATCGTGGAGCCTGCCGCAATATAAGAATTAGGCTTAACTTCGACAGGGGATATTAGGTTCACATTACAACCAATAAAGCTGTTGTCACCGACGATTGTTTTATTTTTTACCTTTCCGTCATAATTAACAAAAACAACGCCGCAGCCTAAATTAACATTCTTTCCGATTTCGGCGTCACCTACATATGTCAGGTGAGATATCTTCGTTTCATCACCGATTATGGATTTTTTTATTTCAACAAAATCGCCGATTTTTACTTTTTCCCCAACGATGCTTCCGGGTCTTAAATAAGCAAACGGGCCTACGGTTGTATGTTCGCCGATTTGGCTTTCGCTTATAATCGAGCAGATTACTTTAGTATTTTTGCCTATCATCGTGTCGGATATCATGCAATTCGGACCGATTACACAGTTGGAGTCAATTGAAGTGGAACCTTTCAGTATTGTGCCGGGATATATCACCGTATCGGGGCCGATGCTTACACTTTCTTCAACAATACAACTATCGGGGATTAAAAAAGTTACCCCGTTTTTCATGTGCCTTTCTATTATCCTTCTGTTTAATACTCTTTCCGCAGCAGCGAGCTGGACCCTGTCGTTTATCCCGAGCATTTCCTCATGGTTGTCCAGTATTATCGCGCCGATATTCCCGCCGTTCTCATAAATTATAGCCATTGTATCGGTCAGGTAATATTCTTTTTGCTCATTATTATTATCCAGTCCTTTCAATGACTTCACAAGCCATTGAATGTCATAACAGTATATCCCCGAGTTTATTTCCTTAATTTTCAGCTGTTCAGCATCGGCATCCTTATGTTCGACTATACGGCACGCATTTCCGCCGCTGTCACGAATAATACGCCCATATCCGTCAGGATCTTCTACAACGGCTGTTAATAATGTCATAGCCCTGCCGTTGTGTATATGATCTTTTACCATATGTCTCAATGTTTGCGCGGTAATTAACGGAATATCGCCGCATAGAACCAGGCATGAGCCCTTTTTGTCGTTAAGCAGCGGCAGGGTCTGCATAAGCGCATGTCCCGTTCCAAGCTGTTCTTTCTGGCTCGCAAAAATAACATCTTCAGATATGCGGCTGCGCACCTGTTCCTCCTGGTAACCCGTAACAACAATAACTTCCGTCACACCGGCTCCTTTAACGGCATCTATAACCCAATTAATCATTGGCTTCCCGCATAATTCATGCGTTACTTTCGCTTTTTCGGATTTCATCCTTGTTCCGGCTCCGGCAGCCAAGATTACAGCATAAACATCTTCCATTAACGAAGACCCCTTTCGGTTTCCATATACCCATTATACAGCATACTATTAAATAAAGAGTTAAAATACAACATAAATAATTTAATATTTTTTGTAAAAACCCAATAAAACAAAACCGGACAATAATAATTCTCTCATGTTTGATATAATATTTCAATAATCACCTTTTTTATTCGGTAATGCCGCCTCTGTGCCGTTTTCGCTTCACCGCGCTTTCATCTGTCCAGCACTGCATAACGTGTAGTCAGGCATTCTCCCCAGTTATTCCGGCAGATGAATGAGAACCTTAATAATTGAAAATCATCCATGCTTGATGTTAATTTTCGGACAAAAATAAGACACTTACAATCAGCAAGTGCCTTTCTGTTTCTTATAAACCTATTCTTCTGTTTCAGCCATTGGAACTTTTTCTTCTGTTGCTCCTGTTTCCTCTTCCACCAGCATGGTGTGATATCTTTCAAGAATTGCGGATTGAATTGTGGAACGGGCTTCAGAATGAATCGGGTGCGCTATATCCCTGAATTCTCCGCTCGGTGTTTTTCTGCTTGGCATCGCAATGAACAGGCCACTTTGACTTTCAATAATTTTAATATCGTGCACCACGAATTCATTGTCGAATGTCACTGAAACAACAGCCTTCATTTTCCCTTCCGAATCAATTCTTCTAATGCGGATGTCTGTAATCTCCATCTCTGTATCACCTTCCGTATCCTAATGTTGTGGTTACGGAAAATATCGGCTTCCAGCAAGTTAACTGCACAGTAATACCTAAATTTTCCGTTATAGAGTATTATTCGCCATAAATTTAAAAATTCCTTCTTTTTTTATAAAATATATCATAATTTTTATTGCAGATGTGAATGTAAATATAATATATCATATGCATATAATGAATATTGACCGAATTAAACACAAAAGGAGCCAGTATAATGCCGCTTAAATCCGTGCAGAGGAAAAAACCAAACTGCTTAAAAGCCTTTCTATTGTTTGACCGCCCTATGTATAGTATAATCTTATTGAGTTCCGGTTAATGCGTTAAATACCGGGCATTTGGGTATAATAGAACGTGTAGAACCTTTTGCGGTGAAACAGAGGTATAATTTATGGATAGTCTTTTACAAAATTTGATTGGCCATACCGTTCATATGGTCGGCATAGGCGGAATAAGCATGAGCGGCCTGTCTGAAATCCTGTTGAGTCTTGGTATCAATGTTACAGGTTCCGATATTAATTATTCTCCCAATGTGGAACGGTTAAAAATGAAAAATGTTCCTATTTCACTGATTCAGGAGCCATCAAATATAACAAATCAGAAATTGGTTGTCTATACCGCCGCAATGCCTTACAACCATCCTGAACTGGAAGCGGCAAGAAGTAAAGGTATTCCGGTAATATCAAGGGCCGAACTGCTTGGCGAAATTATGAAAATGTACGAATACAGCATTGCGATTTCAGGTACCCACGGGAAAACAACAACGACATCAATGATATCTTCCTGCCTTATTGAAGCAGAGAAAGATCCTGCCGTTCATATAGGCGGAATTCTGGATTCAATCGGCGGAACCACCCGCATCGGCAAATCCGGGTATTTCGTAACGGAAGCATGCGAGTATAAAGACAGTTTTCTGAAATTCAGGCCTTATGTTGGGGTTGTTTTAAATATTGAACCGGATCATCTCGATTATTTTCGCGATATAGAGCATATTCAGCTGTCATTTTCCTGCTTTGCCGATCAAATACAGCAAAAAGGCTTTTTTGTCGGAAATGCCGATGACGAGCGCGTGTCATTAATAATGAAAAAGCTTGGCCGACGGGCAGTGTCATACGGATTAACCTCCCCGGAAGCCAATTGGACGGCAAGAAAAATTACATTCGACGACAATGGTTTTGCATCATTCAGTGTCGTTCACAACAAAAAGAATTTATTCCGCTTGAAATTGGGAATACCGGGTTTGCATAACGTTTCGAACAGCCTGGCCTGTTTCGCCGTATGCCATTTGCTCGATATTCCGGTAGATATTGTTAAGAAGACACTTGCCAGGTTTAAAAGCCCGCGCCGCCGTTTTGAGCATAAGGGAGTGGTTGACGGGATACGGGTTGTTGACGATTATGCCCATCATCCTACCGAAATAGTCGCAACACTAAAGGCTGCAAAAAGCTGTACTCACGGAAAAATCCTTTGTGTGTTCCAACCGCACACTTACTCAAGAACATCGGAACTTATGGAACAGTTTTCAAAAGCCTTTGCATTTGCCGACCGTGTTTATATAACGGATATATATGCGGCCAGGGAGAAAAACACCGGGAAAGTGGACGCATCGAATCTCGTAAAAAATATTAACAGTGTTACTAATAACGCAGTATATATCGCATCGTTTAACGATATTGTAAATCGTCTTATACAGGATTCTTCACCCGGCGATTTAATTCTTACAATGGGCGCCGGGAATGTTGATCAAATCGGTAATATGTTCCTTCAGGAAAAAAAAATTCGGGCGGTAGGATAACACTATCCTGATATCAGCCGGTTTTTCGCCAAAGCTTTGTGATTATAACCGTCATATCATCGGTAATGGCTTTTTTACCTGAACAGGCTTTTTCCAATAAATGTTCCGCCAGTTCCTGAGGGTTCAGCGTGTTTTCTCGGACTATTGCCCTTTTGATCATGTTCTTACCGCTCGAACCGTTGAGACGATCATACAAACCATCGGTCATCATAATAACAAATTCCCCATCGGATATTTTCCGTTTTTCGGGCCGTACCGCGCTGTCAGTTAAAAAACCTGCGGGGAGATTGTCCGTTTGTATTAACTCTATATCTTTTCCGTTCGCAATAATGCTTGGAACAGCTCCCATTTTGTAAAACTCGGTATTACCGCTGTATAAATCAATAACTGAAATATCCACTGTTGAGTATTTTTCAGGATTCATACTCATCATTATGTTTATCATACGAAGACTGTCGCGGATTGAAAGTCCGCAGTCAATAAGCTGTTCCAAAAGGCCAATTGTTGTTTCGCTGAGCCTGTTCGCTTCACTGCCGCTGCCCATTCCGTCGCTTATTGCCACAACATATTCCCCGTCACGTGTTTTCAGGAAGGTAAATGAATCTCCCGAAACACCTGATTTATTTTTTTTAACCCTTGCTATTCCTGTAGTGACTCCAAGAACTTCTTTCTCCTTTAAAAAAAGAAAGCAGTTTTCCTTTCCCCGATCCTTGCATTCGCCTTCTTCAACTTTCATTGGTAAACCCAATATCCCGGAAGTAACTGTCTCAATGCTCTTTATGCAATCTTTCCTTCCGCGGCAGCCTTCAACCTGAATTTCGCATGTAAATCTGCCGCATCGGTTTTTATTGACCTCAACATTAGTAATCAAATATCCTTTTTTTGTTAAAGCTTTTTTAATCTTTTTTTCTTCTTCGGCATGGTGTGCTATCTCTCGGAAAAATCCGCCCGATATCGTTTTTATAATTTCGGACATACCGTATATTTGTTCCGGAATTATGCTTATGCTGTCATAAACTATCCCCTGCCATATTTTCTCTATTCTTTTTATTTCAATAATTTTCGAGAGCGCCTCCAAAACCGCGGAGGGTTTTGCGCAAAACCTGCCCAGATCTTTCATATGCTCTTTATGTGCCGTCGTACCTTCCTCCAGACGTGAAGCAATACATATCACCGTTTTATATGTATTCACCAGTCCCATATCCCAACAGGACGAACCTTTTGCGCATTGGCTGCAAACTTCGGCCGTAAGCTGTTCAATTACCGCGTTCGCGTTTATTTCCTGCCCGCCAAGTCTGTCTTTAATCTGTTTTTCAACCGTATTTGCTAGTCTTATAAGAGCTTTTGATATATCGGACAACTTTTTTGTAACAATGCTTTTAACCCTGTTTACCTTTTGTGTTTCATCGTCATATTCGCCGATATGACACTTTAACGCATGAATTCTTCCAGGTTTTATATCAGGGAGCAGTATGAATAAAACTGTCGGTATAACAATTTCCGCCCAACCGGTAAAATATTCTTTTGAAAGGATAATGACAACAGCCTGGATTATAAAAAACGCAATACCTGAAGCCATTTTAGACTTTTTTAATATACCCGCCGTCATACCGGTAATCGCGTATACCCCGGCTAATGATGTTAATTCGGCAATACCGCCGCGGGAAACGGAAATCCCGGCTATTGCGCCCGCACATGCTGCAATGCCCGGATCAAAATGTCTCGCGAGCATAAGTACGCAAATGCCGGCCATTACCGCATCGGCTTGTATGCCAAAAATGCTGAATCCCGATATGCCAAGCAAAAATGCGCTTAAAAGAATCAAAAAACCAAGCAGTTTCAGGTGATTTCGTTCCTGGTATTCTTTTGTACCTGCCTTTTCTTCGATAACGAGTGAAATAATCGGAGAAGCTGCGGCGATAAGCATCACATTAATAAGAATAAAAACGAATTCAAGCATAAGCTGGCCGTTTATTAAAAATACTAATATACCCGTAATGGCGGATGATACCGCCATAAAGAACGCTTTTCCGATATGGCCCGCTTCTTTGCTGTTTTTTTTAAACAGGATAATAAGCCATTCAAATAAAAATATCGTCGCAGTCTGTTTTAATGCTTTAAGAAAATCTCCGCCGAATAAGTTGAAAGAGATTATTGAAATCGTCATAATCGCTTTTGCAAAACCGTTTCCGGAATATGCGGCATATAAAGCAAGACCAAACGGGCTGACAGTTCCAAAAAATGTGCCTCTGGACAAAACTCCGCAAAAAATGCACGATAGTATATCAAATATCGTTAATGCTTTTAGCTGTTCCGCGAAATGGACTTTTTTACTGCCGGATGCCGGCGCTTTCTGAGCAGAAGTGAAATTTCTCATAAAACAGACCCCCGGTTTATCATTAGTATGACTAGATTATACATGGATCAATTGTCTTAACCTGTCGTATTGCGCTTTTCCGGAAATAATCCGGATGCGGTCCGCGACAAATTACGTACCGGTGTATTCTGTTTATATGTGAAATGGTAATTAATTACGGTATAAATTCCAAAGGTATTAATTCTTATTCTTCCGGAAGTATGCCCAGATTAACCGCAACATTATCAAGCGCGTCTATAACGCATTCCGAACCTGACCAATACCTGCATGTACCGCAGGATATCCCCTCATCCACATTTATTCCCATTACTACCGAATAACCCTGGCTTACCGGCCTGTACTGGCTGCAATTTTCACCTATAAGTTTAAGTTGTTCCTGTGTCAATGTTTCACTCAAGTCGATCACTCCCTCGGAACATATCTTATCCTTCAGGCATGAAATTATTCACGGTTTTTATGAAAATTCACACACTGTATTTCAGGGGATACATATGATGTCAAAACGGATAGAGGCATGGCTTACATATTGTCCGAAGGCGCGGATTTCAGTTTTGCGAACGAAGCCATCAGCCTTTTCATCCCAAGCCCGTCAAAATTTATTTCAAGCTTGAAATCGTTGCCTTCCTGCTCCCTTGCCGTTATAGTGCCGGTACCGAACTTTTTGTGTATTACCCTGGTTCCTACAACCAGTTCGTCAATATTTAATTCCTCCGCTTTAATAAAAGACGCCGTGCGCTGTTTCCACTCATCTGCGCCAACCTGCCTGATAACCGGTTTGCCGGTATTACTGTTAAAAACACAGCCGTTTTCGCCGACATATTTCAAAAGGTCCTCCGGTATCTCATCAATAAAACGTGATTGCCTGTTATATGTTGTATTCCCGAAAAGAGTTCTGGATTTTGCCAAAGTAAGGAAAAGCTTTTCTTTTGCGCGTGTAATGCCAACATAACACAGCCTGCGCTCTTCCTCCATCTCGCTTTCTTCACCTATTGAACGGTAGCTCGGGAAAACGCCTTCCTCCATGCCGGCGAGGAAAACAACCGGAAATTCAAGCCCTTTCGCGCTGTGCATCGTCATTAGCACAACCTTATCCTGTCCATTGTCCATATTGTCAACATCGGCAATAAGCGAAACATGAGCCAGAAAATCATTTAGACCGGGATTTTCCTCCTCGCTGTTTCGTACAAAATCCAACACAACGGATTGGAATTCCCGTATATTTTCTATTCTGGTTCTTGCTTCTACGGTATCTTCCTGTTCAAGTTCCTTAACTATCCCGCTTTGGTCTATTACCTCTTTAATTAATTCGGTTAAATCAAGGTATTCCGCAAGCGTCCTAAGGTTCACGAGCAATTCGACAAAACTCTTTATTTTAGCCGATGCTCTTGCCAACTCGTTTATCCTGTAAGCTTCCTTTAAAATTGAGTAAATGCTGACGCCATTATCGTATGCAAGCTGCTCTGCCCTGTCGAGAGTTACTTTTCCTATCCCTCTTCTTGGAACATTTATAATGCGTTTAAGGCTGATATCATCATGCGGGTTATTTACTGCCCTAAGGTAGGCAATTATATCTTTTATTTCTCTCCTGTCATAGAACCTGTGCGCGCCTATAAGTCTGTAAGGAACCCCCATCCTGATAAAAGCGTCTTCAAATACGCGGGATTGAGCGTTAATACGATATAATACGGCAAAATCACCGTACTCATTTTCTCCGCGTGTAACAGCGTCCCGTATCATACCCGCTGCAAAATCCGCTTCATCCTTTTCGTCATATGCCCTATACACATATACCGGCTCTCCTGCCGAGTTTTTTGTCCAGAGTATTTTCGGTTTCCTGCCAAAATTGTTTTTTATAACGTTATTTGCCGCCTCAAGAATCCTTTCCGTTGAACGGTAATTCTGCTCCAACTTTATTACCCGGCAGCCTTGAAAATGTTTTTCAAAATCGAGTATATTCCGCATATTTGCGCCCCGCCATCCGTATATTGACTGATCGTCATCCCCGACCACGCAAATATTACGGTGCTTTTTTGCGAGCATTGACACAAGCATATATTGAGCCGTGTTTGTATCCTGATATTCATCGACAAGAATATATTTAAATTTCTCCTGGTAATACGCAAGAACATCCGGATTTTCGTCAAAAATTTTAAGGGTATGCAGCAGAATATCATCAAAGTCGAGAGCGTTGTTTGCCTTCAGCTTTTTCTGGTACAATGTATAAATATTGGATATTTTCCGCAAGCGAAAATCGGAGGCAGCGTTAATTGAATACGCTTCAGGATTAATCAGCTCATCCTTTGCCCTTCCTATATACGCAAGAATCTGTTTTGGTGGAAAATTTTTTTCGTTATACCCAAGCCTTTCAAGACAGTCTTTTATCAACGTTTCCTGGTCATCGGTATCATATATGACAAAGTCGCGGTTAAAGCCGAGTCTTTCAATTTCTCTTCTCAAAATACGAACGCAGCACGAATGAAAAGTACCGCACCATATGTCCAATACCCTTGCTCCAATGATCGCTTCGATGCGATCTCTCATTTCTTTTGCCGCCTTATTCGTAAACGTCAACGACAATATATTCCACGGCGCAACACCTTTTTCCTGTATAAGATACGCAATACGGTGGGTAATTACGCGCGTTTTCCCAGAACCGGCGCCGGCTAAAACCAGCAACGGCCCTTCTGTATGCAAAACTGCTTCTTTTTGCTGCGGATTCAATCCTTCTATCAGTTCCATAAACCCTCCGGTAATATATCGAAAATAAACATACAGTAATTATACAATTTAAAAAGAACTAATGCAAACGTCTGTTCTTTTTTATATTATTTTTTTAACAGCATGAACCAGGACCCGCGGAAATAGTGTCATATAGACAGCGGGTGGTTAACGGGTCGAGGCAGTGCTGCCGCGTTCCTGTTGGTACGCGGCTCTGGTTCGGGTGTTTTGCCTTATCCTTTTAAAAAATGCCATTATGTTATATAATAACGGGGAAAAAAGTATGACTTTTAAAATTGCTGCTAAAAAAGTTGAAACCGGAGAATTTGAAATGGACAGGGTAAACATTCATGGCGTATACATTAATAATATAACAATGCGGGAAACTGTTGAAAAAGTCATGGAGTGGATTAACGGCAATTCAATTAACGCGGTCTACACTCCTAATTCCGAAATTATCATGCAGGCGCAGAGGGACCCCGAACTGAAAAGTATTCTTAATAACGCCGGACTTTTGATCCCCGACGGTGCTGGCGTCGTGCTTGCTTCAAAAATACTCGGAACGCCTTTGAAGGAAAAGGTTTCGGGAATTGATCTCACAAAAAAACTTTTTGAAACTTTTGCGGGCAAAAACGTGGGGTTTTATATACTGGGAGGCCGTCCCGGAGTAGCTGAAATCGCCGCTGTAAATATAATGGAGAAATACGGGAAAGTAAAAATTACAGGTTATCATAACGGTTATTTTAATCCTGATGAAGAAGATCACATTATTGAACTGATAAACGAATCGAGAGCGGACATCCTACTTGTCGGGATGGGAGCCCCAAAACAGGAATTCTGGATACACCGTAATATGTACCGGCTGTCCTGCAAGGTATGTATTGGCGTAGGCGGAGCTATTGATATATTTGCCGGAAAAGCATCGCTGGCTCCCGAAACAATCCGAAAGCTCGGCTTTGAATGGCTTTACCGGCTTATCCGTGAACCAAGGCGCTATAAGCGGATGATGGATCTGCCCCGTTTTATTATTCTGACAATTAAAAAACGTATATTTAATAAATAACAGGTGCAGTTATGTATATCCAGGTAAGCGTGTCTGCAAGAAAAAAGAAAAGCCGTATCCGTATAATATTGCTTATATCTGTAATTCTTGCCGTTTTAACATTTGCGGCAAGAAAGCTGGCCGTTTCACGGCCGGATATTACTGAAAAATATTATTCCCGCGGTATTTTCCCTGTCACCTCGGCAATCCAGACAGGCATTGCAAACCTTTTTCCGTTCTCGCTGTATGAAATATTCATACTGCTGATTGTGCTTTTCTTCGTGTACATGCTGTTCAGGCTGGTACGTTCGATATATCTGAAAAACTTTGTAAAAGAGGCGGTGCGTTTTGTCACCCTTGTTCTTTTTGCAGCATCGTTAGGGTGGTTCCTGTTTAACTTCTTATGGAATCTTAATAATTTCCGAGTCCCGTTAAAAGACCGGCTCGGCCTTCAGGTAAACAAGTATTCGGTTTCTGAATTGTCTGCGACATATAAAGCTCTTGTTCTGCGTGCAAATGAAATTCGTTCCGGTCTGCAGTTAACGAATGAAAATACATCCGGACGCGAAATGGTAAGAACAGTACTAAATACCGCATGGAAAGGGTACAAGCCGCTTTCCGATATATATCCCTTTTTCCGCTCCAAACGCGTAAAGGTAAAGGGGCTTCTTTTTTCGCGCATTCAAACTATATCCGGATATGCAGGAGTGTACAGCTTTTTAACGGGCGAGCCAAACATAAACATAGAACCTCCTTTAGTCACGCTGCCGCACACCGCATGCCACGAAATCGCGCATCAAATGGGCATTACTTTTGAAGACGAGGCGAATTATATCGGGTTTTTAGCATGTAAAAATCACGCCGATCCATTGTTTCAATACTCCGGATACCTGTCCGCGATTACTTATGTCGGCAATGAATTATACAGGCAATCTCCGGATTTATATGAACAGATATCGTCGCTTCTGAGCGATGAAATAAAATCCGATCAGCGCAATATAAGGGATTTCTGGGACGCGCATCAAAGGGAGAAGATTACAAAAATCGCGGATGATATAAATGAGTATTATCTAAAAAGCAATAACCAGCCCGACGGATTGCAAAGTTATGGGAAATTTGCAGATTTACTTATCGCGGATTTTCTGGAGGACGAGGAAATTTAACGTGATGACGGTTAACAGACTATTTCATACGGTTGATCAGATCTATGGTAAGAGCATAAACGCAGTCCAGTGTAACGGGTTTGTCGGGACTAATCCGTTCGAGGATATCTTTTGAAATAATACCCTCTTTTTCGGCTTTATCAAATGCACTTCCCTGCACATACGAAATATCAAGGGTTTCAAGAACGATTTCGCACGCTTTTTCTCCGGTTAATCTTTCATCGACCGCATAAGCGCGAATTCTTGTATCCAAATCAAGAGAATACATATCGGGTAAAACCTTCACAATCATATTAATAATAAGTATCGCAAGATTTTCCTGACTGGCTTCGAGTTCAAACAGGTAGTCGTTCTCCACTCCTCCGGCAATAAGCCCATATTCCGTCAACACCTTAACCGACGACCATGCCCAGTGGTCCTTGTTCGGGTTTGGTTCATCAAAATCAACAAGGGTAATGCCTGCCCGTTTCAGTAATTTCTGATATTCCTGAAGGGTTTTGTCCGAAGCTGCGGCAAGCTCCGCCGGCGTAAGACCGTTAAGATAACAATATGCAGCCGTTACCCCCAATGCGTTCCCGCTCGATATGCTCACGGGCATTCGTCCGGCGCTCGTTGAAGCGAGGGAAGAAAACGAAGCCTTTTTTCCAACCATCATTAAATTGTCGTAATTTTGCGCAATAAAACACTCAAGAGGAATTGAATATACTATGGGTGAACCTATTATATAAGTATATTCCTCGGCAAACTCCGGACTTACAAATTTTTCCCCGTCAACGGGAGCGGAGGCAAGTACAATTTTAGTACGGAAATTACGGTTTTCGAGCACATCTTCAACAGTAAGCCGGTATCTGCCGCTAAAATGTCTATATTCCGGTATGTAAAAACGGGAGGCGCCCGCTACAAACGAGCTGTTCTCAAACGGAACAAAAGTGTACTGCAAAAAAGCTGTCAGCGTTTTAGCTTCGGCTGACGCATTTTTCAGATCTGCTTCGATCGCCGAAGGATCATCCACATTAACCTGCATCATTTTTATTCCGCTGATCACCATATTGTTATTAGGTTGGCCGATAAAATTGAGATTTGAGATTTGTGTTTTCTTGCTGACCCTCTCATATTGTGCCAGAACCTGCCGGAAATCATGCACGTTCTGAATCTGCTTCCTTATGCTTTCGATGTCCTCCCATTTCACATTGGAGATTATAAAATTATAGTGAACCGGCATATAGGCATTTTGAACGCCAATATCGCCCGAGCCAGTAAAATACGGTACATTGCACAACTCCAAAAATTTTCCGTCTTCTGTCGCATCGATAAAATAAGATGCTTTAATTTGCCTTGTTTCGCCGTTGTAATAAACAGATGCGCTCTCGACTAGATTTCCATCAGTCTGTGCCGACAGAATGCCGGCATTGTAGAAAACATCAAGATTTGATTCTCTTTCAAGTTTTTTGATAACAGTATTTATATAATTCTCAAGGGAGAAATTCCCGCCGGTTTCTCCAAAAAGCTCGGTATAAATTCCGGTATTCAGTTTTATTTTCTCGCCGTCAATCGTCGCATAGTCAGGTGATGTATATGTAATAAGCCCAGATTTTATATAGCTTCCGGGATCAATATCCTCCGTAACAAGAAGCGTTTTCAGCCCCAGTCTGGCACCGGACAGCGCCGCGGCTATACCTTCCGGTTCGGTTCCGAACACGACAAGAGCATACTCGTCACCGCCCGTTGTACCTTTCATTTTCTTAATCCTGTTTTCAAATTCATCGCCGGTAATAATGGGCCGGATTCCAAACCAAAAGGTCAAGATAAACAAAACCATTATTATTATATTTCGGACACCGTGTTTCATCCTCATATTTCTACCTTTCAGCACATGAATGCCGGATGGGTGATTAAACATCTATATTTATTCTATTGTATAGCTGCCCCGAATCAGAAGGAAAGCAACATCTGAAACCACCCGCAGGCCTCTCCCGTCCTTTCGCGAGGAAATAAGCAGATGCTGGTTTGTTACTTGCATGCCTTCGGTGAGATCCTTCGCTGCCGTGACATCGGCAAGACCTCCCAATTCACCTGAAATCGCCAATGTTTCACCGCTTCTTACAATGACTTCCGCACCGGCGCCCAATAGTATTCTCTGTCCTTTAGCCGCTTCAACCACGGCAAAACCGCGTTCCAGTTCTTCAACCTTTTGAATAAGCTCCATATTCTGTTTTTCAAGACTTTGAATTCTCATGTACGCTTCAATTATAAGGCTTGTCAGATCCGAAACGTCGGTTCTCAGGTTATTAATAACCTGTTCATCAACACTTCCTGAACTTGTTCCGGTTGAAGGTCTGCCTGACGACCCGCTTCCTATTTTCTGCGCAAGTTTCTGTATTTGCTCATCCACATAACTTTTCGTGACGAGCGGATCAAACTCGCTTCCGGGCTGCGCGGATGTATTGGCGGCGTGCGCCGCTGTGAAAGTTAAGGTCACGCATACCAAAGCAATTGCAACAAATATAACACGTCTGTTTTTATTCATCTTTTGTAGACCCCCTGCCATATAAAACTAAAGGTTTTGTCAGCGGCCTTTTATAATTTTATCCTGTCCGGAATCGCCTCTCATCAGATCCGATAAACGGAACGGCGATATGTATCGTTACTGCACAAACCGCGATTCAAGGCCGAAACTGGTACTCAGCGCTTCATTTACTTTTGCCATAAGAAATTCATCCAAGTGCCCCGCTTTTTCCCTTAACCTTCTTTTGTCAATTGTTCTTACCTGTTCCAGCAGAATTACCGAATCCTTGTTCAACCCATACAAATCGCCCGGTATTTCAATGTGGGTAGGCAGTTTTGCCTTATCAAGCTTTGAAGTAATCGCCGATACGATTATGGTCGGGCTGTACCGGTTTCCCACATCATTCTGTATAACCAGAACAGGCCTGATGCCGCCTTGTTCCGAACCTATCACAGGACTCAAATCCGCATAGAAGATATCTCCTCTCCTGATTTCCACATAGTTCACTCCCCGGTATCGGATTTGACCCCACAGATATTCCCTTACAGTTTCATTATATTTTTTATCGGCAACCCCGTCAAATTAAATGTCCGTTACATGCAGGTCTTTCTATTCCTGTATATAATTAAGTATTGCAATATTGTATTTAATTCATACATCTCATTTCAATTTCCCTAAACCGGTACGGGTTTTTACCCGGAAGCCAGGGCTTATCCCGTACTAAATCAGGTAATTTACCACTTTTACAACTTCCCCGCCCTTGATATAAACCCTTGGTATGCGTTTCCCGATAAGGCATACCACTTCATAATTAATAGTGTTTGTAAGACTTGCTATCTCATCGACCGTAATGGAATTACCCCCCTGCGACCCGATTAATACGGCTTCATCGCCGGTTCTTACGGCATGTTTTATGTCTGTCACATCAACCATGCACTGATCCATGCAAACAGTACCGATTATCGGCGCATATTCACCGTTGATCAGTACCCTCCCCCTGTTCGACAACAGCCTTGAATAACCGTCCGCATAACCAATGGGCAGTGTGGCAATCGTTGTTTTTCGTTTGGTTACATAGGTACGGCCATAGCTTACCGGAACATTAGCTTCGACATCCTTAACCAGTATTACATTGGCTTTTAGCTCCATCGCAGGCTTTAGATCAATAGCAGTTTTTTTCAACTGGTCGGACGGATACAAACCGTAAAGAATAATACCCGGCCGGACCATTTGAAGGTCAAGATTTGGATAGCGCATTACCGCCGCGCTGTTTGCAATATGCTTAACGGGTATAATAATCCCAATACGGTTCAGTTCATTAACAATGCTTTCAAAGCGTTCGTACTGCATCATCGTGAAACCGGGTTCATCTTCATCGGCGGAAGAAAAATGACTGAACAGACCTTCGATTACTATACCCGGAAGCCTGTATATTTCTACAACATCCTTAACCGCTTCGTAACCCGGTTTAAAACCGACACGCGTCATGCCTGTGTCGATTTTTATATGAATGCGTGCTTCCTTTCCCATTTTTATCGCCGCTTTTGACAGCGCTCTCGGCAGATCGTGGCTGAATACCGTTTGCGTAATATTATACTTAATTATTTCCTCGGCCCTGACCGGATCAGTATAGTTCAATACGAGTATCGGAACTTTAATACCAAGCTCCCTTAACTGTATAGCTTCATCAAGCATTGAAACGGCCAGACGGCTCACCCCGTTTTCAAGAAGGGTAGGTACTGTTTCGATTACGCCGTGTCCATAAGCATCCGCTTTCACAACAGCCATTACTTCGGTCATCTTTCCGATGCGACGTTTCACTTGCCTGACGTTGTAAGCTATATTGTCAAGGTTTATCTCAGCCCAAGCTCTGTTCATTTTACTATTCAAATGCAATCCACCTTCCGTCTCCCGTGCTGGCCTGCGCATTTTTAACAATCTCCGCAGCAGCTTCCGGAATTAAGCCGCACAGCTCTCCCGCAAGAAAACCTGACTGCCCCGAATTTAATCCCGCCAGGATCTCCCCGCACCTGCCGTGGATAAACACACCAGCCGCGCAGGCTTTTTCATGATTGACACCCTGTCCTATAAGAGAACCTATTATTCCGGCAAGAACATCCCCGGAACCGGCAACTGCCATGCCCGGATGCCCTGTGGGATTAACGAAGTATTCCCCGTTCGGGTTTGCTATAACGGTTCCGGCTCCTTTCAATACAACCGTTACGTTATATTTTGAACTGAAACCGAGTGCTTCGTCAATCCTGTTTTTTTGAATATCTTCAACAGGCAGACCGGTTAACCGCGAGAATTCACCCGGATGCGGGGTAATAACGGTTGGAGCTTTTCTTTCAAGCAGTATATGCGGCTGTTTGGCAATAATATTCAATGCATCTGCGTCAATTACAATAGGCTTACGGCACTCGGCGACAAAATTTCCAACCCAATTGGAAACCTGAGGTTTTGTTGAGAGCCCCGGACCTATTACCGCAACGTCCATCGTATTTGAGATATATTTAAGGGCTTCCAGGTTGTCAGATGTGATTATGCCGTCGTCATCCTGCATCTGAAGGGTTATCGCTTCAGGTACCGCGACATTGTATATAAACGCAAGAGATTTTGGAACCGCGAGGTAAACAAGCCCGCTTCCCGTTTTAAATGCCGCCCTGGCAGCGAGTGTTCCCGATCCGCTCATTCCGGCGGAACCGGAAATTATCATCAGTTTTCCGAATGTACCTTTATGCCCGTCGGCAGGCCTTTCAGGCAAAAAGTCTGCAACTGCCCTGCTGTCAATCAAACGCCCATTCGGATTTACTTCGTTTACTGCATCGGGAGGAATTCCAATATCGGCGATGGAAATATTCCCCGCGTATTTTGCTCCGGGATATTGAAAAAGACCTGGCTTTGGCAGGGCAAAAGTAACCGTTTCGTCGGCTTTTACGGCCGCACTGCATACCTGGCCGGTACTTCCGTTTATGCCGGATGGGATATCAATAGACAGCACTTTTGCAGTGCTGTTATTCACAGCAGTTATTACGTTCGCGATAAACCCGGTAATGTCGCCGTATATGCCTGTGCCGAAAATTCCATCTATAACAAGATCCGCTTCTTTTACCAATTTCTCAATTACCGGCAGATCTTCTTCGCGATATAAGCAATTAATGTCAACACCCAATTGTTCAAGTATTCCAACATATATTTCCGGCTCGCCTTTTATTTGCTCAAAAGGCGCCAACGAAACCATAGTAACCGGGCAGCCCCACTGATGCAAATGGCGTGCTGCCGCAAAAGCGTCGCCGCCATTGTTTCCTTTTCCTGCGATTATCACCGTCTTTTTATCAAAAAGGCTTTCACCAAGCATTTCCCTTGCCTTTTCCGCAACACGCTGCGCTGCCGTCTCCATAAGAATAACGCCTGGTATTTTATACTTACTGATAGCCAATTGATCAATTCTTTTCATTTGATCCGGATTCGCCATCTTCATATATTTCCACCTCCGGTTTTAAAAACAGTTGATCCAGTTTAGTCAGTTCCTCGGCTCCAAGTAAGGCGTGAAAAAACGCATAAACATCGGTCCAGTCCGTCGTGATACTCTGTTTTTGTTTTTGAAGCTCTTTAAGTCTTTTTTTCAGACTTTCTATTTCTTTTTCAATCTGCAGTTCCTTCTTTCTTGATTTGTGCATTTCGCTGTAAACAAGCCTAACGGTTTCTTCAAGCAGCTTAAAATTAGCGCGCCGGATTTCTTCTTTTTTTGCGAAGAGTTCTTCTTCCAGTTCCTCCGCCCGTCTGTTCAAGGCTTCTATCCTTTGTTTTGATTTCTGAAGCGTTAATTTTGCGTTCTCATCGTTTTTATCGAAGGCTTCCGGTGTTAGCGATATGATTGTATTCATAAGTTTTTTCTTTTCAGGTTCTATACTGTTTTTTTCCTGGTAAAGGCCGGATTCTTGTGCAAGGAGCTTGTTAAGCAAATCCTGACGTTTTTTTACGCGGGTGCTGATTGGTATAATCTGAAACAGCCTGTTCCAGCGCTCATCCAGTGTCAGGATGGTAATATCATTCTTTTTCAGGGTGGCAATATCAAAATGTAAACGTTTTTTCCGGCGTATAAAGCTCATTTTGCTTTCCTCCACCGACCGCTTAAAAAAGCCTGCCTAATTCCTATTGTATCAGTTTAAAACAATTGAAGAAATTGCCTGGCAATTCCAATATGCAATTTTAACAAGGCGAATGATTCAAACCCGAATACCATACACCGGCATACTATAAGGAATGCTTATAAAAGCAGGGCCTGAATACGCCTTTTACCTTGCTGTAATTATCATAATACAGCAAATGTTATATATACAAATATCGTCATTTCTACATATCAAAATTAACTGAGGCATTTCGTAAATATACATTTACATAAACATGAGTTTAAACTTCCTGAACGTCTTGATCATTAGTGTTTAATGCCGATAAAATTTATATATGGTTAAAGCTTGATATAAGCATCTTTTTTAAATGGCGCTTTTTGGCAAACAGGAGGAAAAATGAAACTAAATTACATTACCGGATTTGCAAAGAACGGCGATAAGAAAAAATTAAAAAAACTCGGAGTTATGATGGCGGTTTTTTCCGTTCTGCTTATAATATTTATCTTTCTGGTTAAAGCGATCTTAAACACACCTTATGTTTATACCGGCGTTTATCTTGACGGGATACACATGGGCGGCCTGGACAAGCTTTCTTTGAGAAATTATATAAACAACAAATACGATAAGGATTTCTCTTCGATGGTTATAAGCATATATCATAAAGAATATCCACTAAAGCTTACCTTCATGGACCTTAACGTAAGCATAGACAAGGAAGTAATGCTCGATATGGTTTATAACTCAGGCAGGCAGGGAAATTTTATAAAAAGGCTGATTGAAATATATAAGTTCAAAAAAAACCATTTGTATCTTGAAACAAAGGTCAATATCGATATGGAAGCAATAAAAAGCCTTGAAGATACCATATATTCCGAAACTTACAAACCAGCGGTTCCTCCTGCTTTGGTCATTTTTGAAAACGAAGCTTTTATCCGCTCCGGTCTGAACGGCCAAAAGGTAAATAAGGAAAAATTGAGAGAACGTATACTTTACCAAATTAAAAAATTGGAATCCGGAATCGTAATTGTTCCGGTAGATGAAATACTACCGTCAAAAATCGATGCCGATTCATTTTATGAAAAAATAGTCCAGGAACCGCAGGATGCCCGTATCGAAATTGAAAACGGCAATATACGGATTATCCCCGAAGTTATCGGAAGGTTCATTGAGAAGAATGCCTTCCTGTCCTGTGTCGCCGAGGTTGAAAGTAAATCCGGCAAATATCTTTTTGAAAAGGAGTTGCCGGTTAATTTCACCAAACCTGCGATAACAAAGGAAACTATTGAGCAATCATTATTCCGGGATGTACTGTCCGGTTATGAAACAGTATTTACAACCGACACTGAAAACGACCGCAGCCGTTCGGTTAATATACGTCTTGCCGTTGAGGCGATAGACGGCACGATATTACTACCGGGTGACGTTTTTTCGTTCAATGAAACCGTAGGCAAACGCACTGCCGACAAAGGTTACCACATTGCTAACATTTACACTTCCAGCGGAATAGCCGCGGGTGTCGGCGGCGGTGTATGCCAGGTGTCTACCACATTGTACAACGCAGCGCTGGAAGCAAACCTGAAAATTACCGAACGAAACCCCCATATGTATATCGTTCCGTATGTTCCTTTGGGAAGGGATGCGGCAGTTTCATACGGAACGGAGGATTTGAAATTTACAAACACTACAAATTGGCCGGTGAAAATAGAAGGAAGGGTTACCGGAGATAACAGGATACTGTTTACCATCCGCGGAACCAATGAACACCCTGATTTAAAGGTTTCAATCGTCCCTACTGTCTTAAAGACAATACCATATGACACGCAATATGTTGAAGACGAAACCGTTGAGGAAGGAAGCACCGTCATTAAGCAGAAGGGTATGGAAGGCGCGGTAGTTGACACGTTTTTTATACTGAGAAATAATCAGAACATAATAAAAAACTACAAAATGCATACGACTACATATAGCCCCCTTGCCGAAATTATTGCTGTCGCGCCGGGAAATAAACCTTAATTCAATCCTTTCGGAGTTTTTTCTATGCGAACATTTATTGCCGATTCGGGAAATAACGGTCAGCGCGTTGATCGTTTCATACAAAAAAAACTGCCACAGCTCCCTTTCCCGCTGCTTGCAAAAACATTCCGAAAGCGTGATGTAAAAGTTAACGGGATCCGGGTAAAGCAGAACCACATTATATATGCCGGGGACAGAGTAGAATTGTACCTGCCTGACGACGTACTTGAATCACGCCCTGAAAACCTGACCATTCCGATAATATATGAAGACCGGAATATCGCGATTGTCAATAAGCCCAGCGGAATAGCGGTTATAAGTGCCGCAGAGCCTTCAGTTGAAAAATATCTCGCGCAGCTTTATTCCGGTTCCGGCATTGACACTCTGCAAAAGGGGTTTCCATCGCCATGTCACCGGCTCGACCGTAACACCGGGGGACTTGTTCTTTTCGCAAAAAACCAGGTATCGCTGGAAATATTAATTGATAAATTTAAAAACAGGGAAATTGAAAAAAAGTACATATGCGTCGTTTACGGCTGTCCCGAAAAGCCTTATATGGAACTGGAAAGCTTTTTGATAAAAGACCCGGAGAACAGTTATGTTAAAATATATGACAAAAAAAGAGCCGGAGCAGTTAAAATTAAAACAAACTACAGGCTGCTTGAAACTACAGGCGAGCTGTCTCTTCTCGAAGTCAGGCCGATTACCGGAAGGACACACCAAATAAGAGCCCATCTTGCCCATATAGGATATCCCGTGCTTGGCGACGGGAAATACGGGAAGAACGCAATTAACCGCAAATACGGTTTTAAACGGCAGCTTCTTTGGAGCACAGGCCTGACGTTTTCGTTTTCTAGGGACGCATCTGTTCTGAATTACCTGAACGGTAAGTCTTTTTCACTGCCCCACAGCAGCCTTAACGAAATCCTTAAAACCGGGGAATTGTTTTAACAATGAAATACCCAGACCAGGACCCGCGGAAATAGTGTGCAAACATTTCACTTCCTGAACTAATGTACAATAGTTCTTTTAAGCAACCTGCAAGAGTTACGCAGAAAAGGCAGCGGGTGGTTCGGGTGCTTTCGGTGACGACGGGCGACACTCTTCAACGCCCTGCTGCTTACAGGCAAATGTGGAGCGGGTTAATGAGCAACCCGGGATATGGAGACCTCTATGTGAAAATAAAACAGGATCTGGAGCGTGTTGCCGGTATGTGCTTTGTCGACCTAGGAAACGAAACACCCGAACCAGGACCCGCG
>LFRM01091679.1_pt1 | contig 77306 bp, 79 predicted proteins | sample 618341 | NCBI WGS metagenome assembly LFRM01 (sample SAMN03654438, study PRJNA283298) | anaerobic digester metagenome | isolation source: pool of bioreactors CSTR01a, CSTR02a, and CSTR03a thermophilic anaerobic... | place: Denmark: Kgs. Lyngby | collected 2014-05-21 | reverse complement strand
TCGTTCGACGAGGACGAGGGGCTCTCGGAGCATACTGCACCCTACGATGCGGTGGTAACGATCCTCGACGGGGAGTGCGAGGTCTGGGTCGCGGGCGAGACACACCATATGCGCGAGGGAGATACGATCATCTTCCCGGCAAATGTTCCCCACGCTCTCTCGGCCATCACGCGGTTCAAGATGATGCTGACGATGATCAGGGAATGATGGACATGACAAACGATAAAGATGGTAACTACTGCACCATCTGCGGCGGGGTCAGGCCAGATGCGATCAAGATCAAGACGATCCTCGTGGACGGGAAGGCGACCGGGATCAATCAACTTGAGTTTATCATCTCCAGTGTTCGGGACCTGCATCTGGATAGCGACGCCGCAGTTCGCGAAGAGCTCCTCAGAAGGGCCTCAGCGTTCAATTACATCCCTACAAAGAAGAGGGAGGCGTATGGGGATGCCCTGATGCAGGAGTATAGAGCAGTCTCTGAGTGAAGAGGATGAAGGTTCCGCCGGAAGCGCTCGCGCTTCCGGGACTTTAAACGCAGTCCGCATATCTCCGGCGAATGTGGCTTTCAAGAGAGGCCGCGTCGATCAAGGTGGAACTCGAATCTATACTATAAAAAGAGGGGTATTCGGGATACTGTTCCGTGGTCTACCGAGCACGAACTCAGTACCGGCGAAACTCGCTTCTCGGTCTTGGGGGCCGTGCCTCGTCGATCTTTAACGTGCGCCCCTCGAATACAGTGTTGTTTAAGGCCTCTTTTGCCTTTTCTGCCTCTTCGGGAGTGGACATCTCAACAAATCCAAACCCTTTGCGTTCGATAACTCTGACGTCATTTACCGTCCCATACTGGGTAAACAACTCTTTCAACTGCTCTTCACTTACCGAGTAGGTGAGGTTTCCGACGTACAGCGTACTGCTTTCCATTCAAAGATCCTCTCCACCCGTATACCTTCAAACTTTAACAACCCTTCGGAGGAGGCTGCAAGCACAGGCAACGCTGCAGCACTGAGACTGCATAACGGTTGTGCCTCCTATGCGGTCAGAGCCCGGCGGGATAGGGGTACCATCTCCGCAGACCGCCGGGGAGTATGGCCCATACAGTGAGTGAGGCCGGGGATTGGATTGAGATCCATCTTACTAGTTACTAGACCCCCTGACACAGAGTTCCCGATACGCCTCGGGATAGATACATTAATGGTAGCTCGGGTCATTGGTATACACCTCCAGGAATGACGTAGGCTTGAGTCTGCGTCACTGCCTGTTATGGAGTTGATTAACTGACAAATACACGAGGAACCCAAAACAGCGAAGAGATTGTACGAGTACGGTTACCGAAGAAGCGAAATCGAGAGATATTCGGCCGAGCCGACCTGATGCTCGGGGCAAACCATATACGTGTCCGATGCGAGGACGGTGTGACGCGCACCGGTCGGATCAAGGGTAAGATCAAGAAGCGGCTCTGGATCCGTGAAGGCGATCTCCTGATTGTTATTCCCTGGAGTTTCCAGGATGAGAAGTGCGATATCGTCTACCGTTATATCAAGCCCCAGGTCGATTGGCTCAAGAAGCACAATTACCTCAACCAATAACCTGCGCTTCTGTGCCACGATTGAGAGATGGCACAGACTCAAGGGCCCCACCGCTGATCGGGGGAATGACCCAGGATCCGCCATCCAGGTGGCAATTATACCCGGAGACCCTGACTGATGGCATCATCCAGGTTGCCTGTGAGATCTGTGTGCACCAGTATGAACGTTCTGCTCACCGATGCCGTCACGCTCGCCGCTATCTGCATGATGAGCATGATGAGCCGGATGGCATCCGGGACCGATCCACCCTCCCAGGCCCCCTGAATACACTGGTTGGCAATCCGCTTTGTGATCTCGTTTCCCAAAACCACAAAGTTGCTTGCCCCGCCTCTTTCAGTTACCTTCAACTGCGAATGAGTGACCTCAGCGATCGCGAACTTCCCTGTTGTAGCGTATAGCCTCTTTCTGCGGACGGCCGGCCCATCACTCTCGGTCACCTCACCGATGAGCACCCCGTCCTGTTGCGATACCTTGGCCTTATCGTCCCTGACCTGGATTGTCACTCCAACCTCATCAGCCCTGGTATTTAACTCACTATCGGACGTAATTCGGCCGCTATAAAGTTCGCATTCCAGTTCCTCAATGCAGGAGTCGTCCCCCTGAAATGCAATCTCCCGCATATCCCCCGCCATAACGGCGCCATGTTTCCCGACGAACGCAATTACAAGCGTCATAGAGCAAACCTCCGGCCCTGGCAACGAACGGCCTGTTGCGCTCACCCCACTTACCCGCACTCTGCATCAATCTATTGATGCACATCCGAGACGTCCGTTCTATCATAGGGGTTCACGACATGTTCCCTGCATGAGGAACAAGGTATAACACTTTCATTGTTAGTCAAAGCCTGTTTTTAAATTAGAGCAATATAAGCGCATCAAATTCCAAAATAATTTCAGTAAAATGAATTAGACCATAATAATAACAATGTTTTTATAATAGTCACGCTATTGTGCGCGGTATCACCGGGGTGACCGTGGTGACGGTCCAGAGTGTGAATGTACGAATAGTAAGATCCAGCAGCATTCTGCTGATAGCAGCCTCCGGGAACTGGATGACTAAACAGACTGTACAAAGGAGATCAATGCCGGCAAAGGGCCGAATTCACCTCATTTTGGACCAAAAAGGGCGTAGTTCACCCAGAAATGGAATCTGAACAACGTCCCGGGAGGATGGTGGGATGACTGGAGAGAGGAGAAAGACAAAACGTGGCCTTGCATCTGCAGATGAAGAGACACGAAAGCGTGTCGCAAAGATTGGTGGATTGGCACCACACGTAGCACGAGGGCTCCAGGCTGCTTCCTATGAAACCCGACAGCGGGTCGGGAGAGCCGGAGGCAAGGCACCGCACGTGGCAAGAGGCCTCCAGGCCGCAAGTATTGAAACCCGGAAGCGCGTAGCGCAGGCCGGCGGAAGATCTCCGCATAAAGGACGCGGGCTTCAGGCGATATCCCGGGAGAATAATCGTCGATCTTCGAGAAAAAAGGGCAGTCTTTAGCGAGTGTGAAGCGCTCCACATAGGCAGATCGGACCCTCACCCGGCCCGGCAAAGGAGATCGGAGAGTACTGCTAAACTCCGACCCTATTTTTGAGGTGGGGCAATCTTCGTGGTAGCGGGGGCAGCTTCCGCCGCCCTCTGGCAACCCTCAATCGCAGAAGAGTGGAACGTCGGAAAACGCCCGGACATCAAAGACCCCCCGTTCCGTGACCCGCAGTTCGGGGATGACGGTCAGAGCGAGGAACGAGAGGTACATGAAGGGGTTATCGATTGCCCCGAGCCGCCGGGCGTGCTTCTTGAGGGCCTCAAGCCGCCCCACGACCTCGTCGTAGGGGAGCGCCGACATCAGCCCGGCGCACTCAAGGGGGAGCGCAGTGACATCATTGCCGGAGACGACCACGAGCCCCCCTCCGAGCCTGACCACCTCGCCGATAGCCCGGATGATATCAGCGTCGCCGACCCCTACCGCGACGATATTGTGCGAGTCATGCGAGACAGATCCGGCAATCGCCCCCTCCCGCAGGCCAAAACCATGGACAAGCCCGACTCCGGAACCGGTTGCCCGGTAGCGATCGGTGACGACGGCCTTGAGAATATCGCGCTCAATATCGGGGATCTTTGCAGCATCCACGGCGAAGCGCAGATCCCGGGTTGTGATCTGGCCGGGCACGATCCCGATCACCCGCGCCTCTCCCCGGCCGGTGATCCGAATCTCATGGGGCTCAGGTACACGGGCGCGCAGGGTGGCCATGGGGCAGACTGGAGGATGGTAGCCGGCGCCAATCACCTCGACACCGCGCTTGAACGTCCGCCGGACCTCGAAACGGTCCGGATCGTCGAGGATACAGAAGTCGGCAAGCCTCCCCGGTGCAAGGGCGCCGCGATCGTGAAGCCCAAATCGCTCGGCAGCAGAGAGCGTGGCCATACGGAGTGCCTGCTCGACCTCCAGGCCCGAGGCAATTGCTTTTCTGATGCAGTCGTCAATATGCCCTTCGCTCACGAGCATATCGGCATGCCGGTCGTCGGTGGCAAAACAACACCGCGGGGCCGTGCAGGCATTGACGAGCGGCAGAAGTTCACGGAGGTTTCGTTCGGTCGAGCCCTCCCGCATCAGGATGTACATCCCTCTAAGGAGTTTCTCCTTGCTTTCGGAAAGTGAAGTGCACTCGTGGTCGCTCTGAACCCCTGCGTAGATATAGGCATTTAAGTCCTTCCCGGAGAGGAGCGGTGCATGACCGTCGATCACGGGAAAGAGGTCCATCTTCTCCCGGAGGTCACCGTCCCCAGAGAGGACGCCGGGGACATTCATCACCTCGGCAAGCCCGATGACTCCTTCTCGGCCCCGGAACCGGGCGAGATCATCAGCAGTCAGCCGCGCACCACCCATATCGAGGGGTGTTGCCGGGACGCAAGCCGGGAGCATGATCAGGATATCGAGCGGCGTCCGCGCTCCCTCCGCGAGCATGTACTCGATCCCTGATGCCCCGCAGACGTTCGCGATCTCGTGAGGGTCGGCGATCACGGTCGTCGTGCCGTGCGCAAGAACTAGCCGTGCGTACTCCGTCGGCGCAAGAAGTGAACTCTCGATGTGGACATGCGCGTCGATCAGACCGGGCACCACATAAGTTCCCGAGAGGTTGTACTCCCGCCGCCCCTCATACTCCCCGAGGCCCACAATGCGGCCGTTCTTCACTGCAAAGTCCACGCACTCCCAGGTACACGTGAACGGGCTGAAGACCTCTCCACCGGTAAAGACGACATCAGCAGGTTCAAGCCCCCGCGCCGCCGCAAGCCCGGTCGAGATCAGTGCGTCACCTCCAGATCACGGATGACGGACGTCCTCCGTTCATCGCCGACAAATATTGTCAGGAAGAGTTTATACGAACCTGGTTGCAGGTCGACATGAAGAGTATACGTGTTCTCTCCCGCATCAAGGTCGATATACCGTGCTTCAGAATAGACCTCGCGCTGCTCAAGCATATCCACTTCCATAATCGTTACCTGAAGCACAGCATCCTCGACAGGTTCGGCAGCATTCTCCACATGAAGTTGCAGGGAGCCGCGTTCATAGGAGATCTCCCCGATCGTTGTAGATAAGCATCCTGAAGTTCCAATAAGGGTGACGAGAGCGAGTATTAGGAGAACAAGGTATCTGCCGGACATTTGCTCAAAGGACCGGGGCATACATGCTGCAGCAATGCAGTACGGACCACGTAAGCCCATCGGTACCATAGATTCACCTCCATTCTGTTTATTCACAGTTCTGGTTGATGATATTAATATATTATGAAAAAACAGACGTTGAAAACTTCTTGCCTCCATTCACCGCCAAAAAGCGTCCTTGTACGGAAGACCAGCGATTGCAAATAATCAGATCCTTTCAAGTTCTCCATTCCTCTATTCTCCCCGCTCTGCTCCGTTTTCCTCCAGATATCATACCTGGATGGAGATCACTCCCTTCCATTCTCATCCTCCAGACCGCTCTCCCCGGCCAGGCATACTATCGCCGCCGACCGGTATGCGGCCTAAGCGCTGGGGCGCTGTTACCCAGATCAGGGATCCCGAAGATCTCCCCCGGAGCCTCCTCTCCAATCCGCTGGATGGAGCGCCAGCCTCACACCGTAAGAGAGGTGACTATCTCTCAAGGATGATCTCCCGAATTTCCCGGTCGGAACCCGACTACCAGCCATCCGTCTCCGAGCGCGTGCGGATGATCCGGACTCGATGGCCAGATACAGGCTAAAAGACTCGTTTACAAAACGGGTTTCTATAAGATGCTGCCAGAAAGCAGTGATCTCTTCTGTAACGCGCGGGAGAACAAACCTGAGGGAATCGACTGTAGCCACAGGTACCGATCGCCATTCTGTGAACACCGCGCACATCTGAAGGGCCAGATTAGCAATCAGAGATATCAGAAACTTCTAAATTCAGAACAATGCCTGCATATTTTCGATACAATAGAAAATAGGTTTAATAATTGGCATTACCAAGAGAATATTCAGGGGTGCTGGATATAACAATTGTAACGTTTGCCCACCATAAAGGTGGCACAGGAAAGACAACATCGTGCCTCAACATTGCAGGGTTCCTTCAGAAGGAGGGAAAACGTGTCCTGGTAGTAGACTGCGATCCACAGGCAAACGCTACTGCAGGACTCGGGATCAACCCTGAATCACTTGAAGTGAGCATGTATGATGTCTTCATGAACTCCTTTGAAGGGTTTCCTGACATCGAGATTGACGATGTTATCATTCCCACGGCGGCAGGGGTCGACCTTGCTCCGGCAACCCTGGATCTTGTAGGGGTCGAGCCTTATCTCTACAGCATAGAGAACCGGGCAGGACTGCTCAAAGAAGCGCTCACCCGGGTACAAGGCACCTATGACTTCATCCTGATCGACACGCCCCCAAGCATGGGGCAGTTTGTCATCAACGGCCTTGTTGCAGCAGACTACATCATCGTCACTCTCGATCCCGGTACCTTCGCTCTTAGGGGTATGGAAGCCCTGTCAACACTCTTCGATGACATCAAAGAGATGCTCGGAGAAGAGATCGCTGCAGACTTCGCCATCCTGACTCGCTGGAAGAATTCCGACAGCCAGGCAACCGAGACTGGGGGGCTTGCGCTCTTCCTGAAACGGATTTTCCTGGGAAGTCCATCAGCCGAGGACGAAAAAGAGGCTGAACGATTGAGGGCGTTTGAAGCCGAAGTCAAAAAGGCATTCAAACAGGTATTTGTGGTCCCATACTCGCCCTCAATCTATGATTCGCAGCAGAAAGGGCTTCCAATCTCCCACTATGCACCAGAGAGCGATGCTGGTAGAGAATACCACGCAGTGGCAACAGCAGTGCTGAAATTAGACGAAAAGCAATGAGGATGTGTAATCTATGAGTGATAAACCTGGAAGAAAAGCATTATTTACCGGACCGGTTGTGCCAGGCGCGGCAGGCCAGGCGCAGCAGTCTGGCACGGTTGTACTGCCTGAGGCACTTGAGGCTGCGCTCCACGCAGGAATTAACGGCGATGACTCCACAAGGATCGATCTGGCCAGCGTTCCAGAGGAGTTCAGGGCTCTGGCCACTTCGATCAACGCAATACTCGACAAGAAGCAGGAGGAGAAGCAGGCACTTCAGAGCAGACTTGAGGCTGTGGAATCTCTCCAGAAGCAGTTCGAGACGATCGTACAGGAAAACCCAATGCCGATTCTGGTTGTTGACACCTCGATGAAGATCCGCACAGTCAACCAGGCATATCTCCAGATGACGGGCCTTGACCAGTCGCGTGTCACCACAATGTACCTCGGGGACTTCAAAGTCCTTGACCAGAAGGGAGAGGGGATCAGGAAGGTGCTCAGTGAGAAGAGGCGGGTTCGCGGAGTGGTGACGGTTGAGTTCCCCACAGGCGTCTACACTCTTGAGCAATACGGGATTCCGCTCCTAAACGAGAGGAACGAATTAACCGGGATTCTAAACATCTATAACGATCTCACTGAGAGAAGGAAGGAAGAGGAAGAGATCTACCGGATGCAGCGTCGTATTGACACGATGATCAAGCTGAATCCGCTTGCGATCGCAATCCTCGGGCCCGACAAGAGCCGGATCGACATCAACGACGAGTATGTCCGGATGTGGCGGGGAACGCGGGAAGAGACGCTTGCAAAGAAACTCTACGATTATGATATCACCATCCTTGACGGCGAACACTTCTACGCCTGCTACGAGACGAAGAGGCTCGCACGGACTGATGCCCTGGTCAAGTGGCCTGACGGTGTGAAGAAGTACCTTACCCTGAACGCCATTCCCATCCTCGATAAGGACGGCAATATCGAGATGAGCCTTCTACGTCTGGAACGACTGGACCAAGCAACAGGAAGAGATGGAGAGGGTCAAGGAGCTGCAGGAGCAGACCGAGGTCATGGTTCAGGAGAATCCGATGCCCATTCTCCTCTGGAACCCGGATGCGACACTGAGAATGGCGAATAAGGCATTCCTGAAACTCTCGGGGTACACCCAAGATCAGGCCTCGAGGCTCACCGTCCACGACATGAAGTATCTCTCCCAGTCGGGTCAGGGGATTATCGACACCATACACAGCCGGCAGGCAAACCATGGAGAGGTCACGGTAGAGTTCCCATCCGGCATCCGCATCCTTGAGCGGTACAACATCCCGCTCCTCAACCGTGAGGGGAACCTCGACTCGGTCCTCACCGTCTACAACGACATCACCGAGCAGCGGAAGAAAGAGGAGCAGATTAAAGAACTGATGGAAACCGCCAAACAGGAGAGCGAGAGACTCGGAAGGAGCGCCAGTGAACTTGGAAAAGCGCTCGCCGCTTTGGCAAAAGGTGACATGACAGTATTTGTGACCACAGAGGCCGATGATCCTCTGGGGAACGTTAAGAACGATTATAATGCCTCACTGACTTCCATCCGTTCTCTCCTCGCCGAGGTGGCAAAGGCCGTTCAACAGGTAGACCAGACAACGAAAGAGGTCAGCAAGAGTTCGGACGAGATCATCCGGGCCACGGAGCAGGTCGCGACCTCGACGCAGCATTCTTCGGAGGATGCGCGGCGGCAGCTTGAGAAGATCGAGGAGATCAACAAGGACATTAATGACTTATCCGCATCCATCGAGGAAATCGCAAGCACGTCGCAGGAGGTCATGGAGCACGCCATGAAGGCCTCGAAGGAAGGAAACGATGCGGCTGCCCTGGGTGAAGTTGCGGCGAAGAAGATGCACCTTGTCGAGGAGATCTCCAAACAGACCGTGGATGAGATCAGCGCCCTCAACAACCAGATGCGCGAGATCGATAACATTGTCAAACTTATCGCCGACATCGCCAACCAGACCAACCTCCTCGCGCTCAACGCCGCAATCGAGGCCGCCCGTGCAGGGGAGCATGGTCGCGGGTTTGCCGTGGTCGCCGGGGAGATCAGGAACCTTGCCGGTGAGTCAAAGCGGGCGAGCCAGGATATCGAAGACCTGATCCGGACTATCCAGGCAAGCACCGAGAAGACTACAGGCTCGATGCAGGCGTCCCACCAGGAGATCCAGGCAGGCATCGAGAGCGTCAACAAGGTCATCGCAAGCTTAAACCGCATCGTCAACGGCGTGGAAGTGGTGACCCACGGTATCACCGAGATAACCAAGGCCACCGAAGACCAGGCAAACTCCACGAACGAGGTCATGCAAAAGATGGACGAGTCCAACAGCATGATCAAGGAGACTCTGACCCGCACCGAGGATATGGCGGCCCTCGCTGAAGAAGTCAGTGCATCGACAGAAGAGGTCGGGAGCGCAGCGCACGAACTGGCAGAGATGGCCGAGCAGCTCGAGAAGATGATGAGGCAGTTCAAGTTGAACTGAGGGAGAGCCGATGGCAGCATCCATAGATGTCGTGGAGTTTCAGCTCGGGGAGGAACACTACGCGCTGGATATCCAGATAGCTCGGGAGATTGTGGAGATGATGCCAATCACTCCACTCCCCCGTGCCCCCCGGTACCTTGCAGGCATCATCAATCTGCGAGGCGAGATCACAAACATAATTGACCTTCGAGATCTCCTTGGCCTTCCAGGAGCCGAGAATAGCGAAAACCACAAAATTGTTGTGCTGATGCCGGACGCAGCAGGCGGATCGAACGTGGGGATCATCGTCGATGACGTTCACAGCGTTGTCTCGATACATGAGGACCAGATCGAGCAGATCACTGATGGCATTACATCATCGATAGGTGACTACGTCAAAGGAATCATCAAGGTTGGGAACGAAAATGGCGATGAGATGAAAAATCTGATTATCTGGCTTGATATTCAGAAGGTAATCGAAAATCTCAGCCACTTCTAGAATCAATAATCAGCAGCCCCGTGAGGACTTTTCAGTATGGACGGATTTGCATCACTTCAGAAGTGCATAGAGAGGCTGGTTCGGATTAAGTGTTCAAACTATAAAGAGGATTACATTAAGCGGCGTATTCTCTCAAGGATGCGCCTTACGAACACTGAGGACTATGAGGCTTACCAGAAGTATCTTCTCACGCATCCAGAGGAGATTGACCTGCTCCGCAAAGCCCTCACGATCAACGTCACCAAATTCTTCCGTGATCCGGATGTCTTTGAAGTCATACAACAGAAGATACTTCCAGATCTCGCCCGCCACAAGAAGTTGATCAGGATCTGGTGCGCCGGTTGCGCCACAGGCGAAGAACCATATTCGATCGCCATCCTTGCACACGAGTTAATGGCACTCCATCGAGATCTCAACGTAACGATATATGCAACAGATATCGACACCGAGGCGCTCCAGAAAGCCATGGCCGGCATTTACGATCTAAAAGCGCTTGAGAACGTAGACAAGCACCGGATCAGAAGACACTTTATCAGTCGCGATGACGGTACATTTGAGGTCTGTCCTCATCTCAGAGAACTCGTCAAATTTCGGCAACACGACCTGATGTCAGGCGTTCCTGTGGCGAGGTACCTTGACATCGTCGTTTGCCGAAATGTCACGATTTACTTCACTGAGAAGCAGAAGAATGAGCTTACATATCTCTTCCATACCGCCCTTTCTACTGACGGCTATTATGTTATGGGCAAAACGGAATACCTTGGAAGAGAAGTCGAGCATCTCTTTACTCCCTACAGCGCCGTACAAAAGATACTGCGGAAAGCGACATGATGAACTCATGTCTCAAGATGCTACCAGCGTCGACCGGAAGAGTCTCTATCCGTCTCAGTCTCATCAAAGACTGACATCTTGTGCATGAAGGCCTTCCGGTCCTGGTAACGCTTCAACTCAGAGACCAGTAAACAGAGGTTTACACCGACTATGATGATGATGAGCATGAGGCTGATCCAGAGCTGCCCGGCATTCTGCGTCGTGATGAATGTCGCTACAAGAAGTACGACAAAGGAGAGCAGGTAAAAGATCACCCATGTACGAACCTCTGGAACTTCCATGCGCTTGATAAGACATATGCAAGTCTCAATATTAATTGCTTCCGCAATGTGATCTCTAATGAGACCAAGTTAAAAGTTAAACCGGGTTTTCTTAAAACCATTAGAGAAGAAAGTGACCCAATATTTGGGTAGATGAAAACACAATCCGAAGCACTTTTTACTTTACACGTCGCTCTAATTTTGTGGACAAAGGCGACATCATCAGCATCCTTGCGGCCCTGCTTATCGTTTCCGCCATAGGAATCGTCTTTCAGCATCCTCCTGCAGTGAATGCAGTGAATAGTGAACCTGAAACCCCGATACCGACGCCACCAGAGGGCGCGCCGACTCCTCCCATCACGACCCCCCCTACACCCACGCCGTCGATGCCAATCGGACCTGCCAGAATTTCTTATACAAGTGAGATCTGGAGTTACCCTCTCTACTATCTCCCCAGCAATCTCACTCAGTACGGGGGGTCTGATCCCCTCTGGAAGGAGAATGAAGGCATCGTCCCGTTCGCTTACATTGAGGAGGCACGGGGAGGGATCACCGAGGCGTTCCACGTACCCTACACAGTCTGGAGACTGAACTGCAGTGTCTCTGCAACGGTAAGACCGGAGGCAGCGCACTTTCGGATGGCACTTGTTGATCTGGAGAGCGGAAGCATCATTGAGGGAGCAGAACTGCGCTACCCGGGGAGTATTATCAAAAATGTTGAGAGAGGAGGGAAGGACTTCTACCTCATCGTCAGCGTGAATGAGATAGACTCATACCGCATCACGCTGGAGACCCTTCCCAAATATCTCTGAACTCAAATCTTTTCGACGGTAACTCTGACCCGGTCCCCGGCCCGTACGCCATGCCCCTTCGGGACGTCGATATTGAACCAGAGCACTTCAGGGTTCTCATGGTTCTTGTCCTGAGACATGAGGCAGTCCTTGTATTCGTTGATGTTAGCCACAAACTCAACGGGTGCTTCGAACTCAATGATCTTCATGCCGTAGAATAGAGCGTTACTGAATAAAAATTATGATGGACGGGGAGTGACACGCCAGGTCGTACTGTTCGAATAACTCCAGCGCCTGATATCGAGCTCATCACAGATCTCGGAGAGAATGGCAAGGTTGATGCCCACTTCTTTTGCCGAAAGACCCAGATCTGTTGCAATATACTTGGATTTGAAGTAAGACTTACCTGCTTTCAGCCCGGACTTAAGGTGGTGCAGGATCTTTCGCTGGGTATCGCTGTATTTCTCTTTGATGCGATCTTTTGTTGACATTTCCATATGCCCCCGAGCAAGTGGTTTTAGTGCATAGGTCTATTTATGTTTATCCATTTAAACTCTTTGAATCACCTCCTGTGTATATAAATCGTTATATATAAATTGGCGCCGCCATGACGACCGATGAAGTCGGAACGTAGTGTACAACAAAGAAGAAGTGGCCATTGCCAGGGTGGATGCTGGAAAAGAAGGAAGTTAGCCTTCTGCGCTTCACGGCAACAATCGAGCCTGGCCGGATCCACATCTGGGCCCCCGCTCTTCTCTCTCCCGCACCCCTCTGATCTTCCACCATTACCTCCTTCTCCTTGAGATCACAACAAGGAGAGCGGCAACTGCAATCGCCCCAATGGCGCCGATGACCGAGAGGGGGGCCGCCGATGTTGGACTTGGGTTGACCTGTGCTGCCTGTATCGGCGTGAACGTCGGCATATCGACCGTGGTATTCTCGACAGGTGCTGTCTCGATCGGTTCCTCATCCGTCCCGATGATAACAGGCGGTCCGGTCACAGTGGTCGTCGTGTTGGCGATATCGCTCTCCAGAGTCCCATTATACGTTTCGTTGTCAAGGGTCTCGTTACCCGGAACCGCGCTGAGAGTTCGGTTCTCCAGAGACTCATTGAGGGGTTCCTCAATCTGAGTATCCGTCGGGGTTTCCTCCAGGGTCTCGTTGGCAGTCGTCTCATAACGGGTTGTCACCAGAGTCTCCTCAGAAGTCTCGGTAGTGGTCGCCTCAACCAGAGTTTCTATCGGGGTCTCCTCCGGGATCTCGGTAGCGATCTCCTCAACCAGAGTTTCTATAGGGGTCTCCTCCAGAGTCGCGTTAGCAGTCGTCTCAGCAGGTGTCGGAGCGAGCGTCCAGGTGAGAGGTTCTGTGGATGTCGTGTTCTGAGCGGCTACAGGAAGAGTAAATGCTGCTGTTACAAACAGCACAACGAGAAGCGTTCTCCATCTCCAGTGGTTCTCGGTCATGAGAACCCCAGTTAACTATATACATATTTTTATATTTCGATCATTGTCAAAATCACACACGCCGTTAACTGCCTGGTGCCACCCGCACAGTGACGGCCTCATGCACAGTTACCCGGCAGAGACTCTAAAAACGATGCTAGAATGGTGGCGTCCGGACATAATTTCAGCGCCAAAACATCTCTTCGATCCCAATACGTTCCACAAATCAGGATCTTTTAACAACAACCAGATAAACAGCCTGGCTGCAGTACCAGCAAGAAAGATAGCGATCAGATTGGGGCCTCACCAATCTTCTTGATCAGACTCTCAATCACCACGTCACGCATTCCTTCAACGAACTTGATGCTCCCAACAACGAGGTGGCCACCACCGCTCACGCCTCCGCCAACGATCTCGCTGTGAAGTTCGCGCACCATCCTGGGTATGTTCATCATGACGCCGCGGGAACGCAGGACGGCAAAGTCCGGCCCAAATCCGATCGTGACAATAGGTTCGCCCGGATGCTCCCGAACCAGCCGGTCGTGCACCTCCCCGGAGGTCTTACCAGGCGGCGGGAACGTGAACCGATGGGCAAATATTTCCACATCGAGCATGAAGAGCCTGGCACCGTTTGGCAGGATCCGGCTCTCCACGTGAGGCATAATGGCCTCGAGCTGCTCCTCGATCGCCCGGTTCGCCTCTTCGACCAGCAGGTCGACGAAACGTTCGTGGCGGTCGGGATTGCCGGAGAGGTTTAAGATATCCTTGATAATCTCTCTCCCATCGCTGAACCGGAGCCAGAACTGCTCATAGTCGAGCGCGAGCGCAATATCCCGGCAATCATCCTCAGAGTACTCCGGTGCGACGAGTGCAAGATAGCGAGCACGCTCCGGAGCTTCGCTTCGGTCGCCGACACCCGCAATCGCCGGCAGGTGCCGGATCTGGTCCGCAACCTTCGGATTGATCATGCGGGCGATCTCCGCGCCGAGCATCCCGGCCGTGATCCCGTAGTCGCCGCCCACGTGGTAGGGGTTGACGTGCCCGATGAGATAGTCATCCACGATCTCATCGGGGTGGTGGTGATCGACGACCATCACCGGAAGATCGTAGATCCGGGCAATCTTCAGCGACGGCATATCCTCCTCGGTGGACCCGTTGTCCATCAAGAGGATCAGCGGCATCTTCTGGCCATAGCGGACGTTGTCTTTGAGGGCAAAATCGATATCCCTGGTAATATCCTCCAACTCGTAGAATGGGGCCTTGGACGGTGAACGCTTAAAGAGGAAGTACTCCGCGTCGAAGTCTCCGCCGCTCTCGCGAATAAGCGCAGTCACTGCCTGTTCGATCGCGACGGCAGCGCATATACCATCCGCATCCGCATGGTGACGGAGAATGATCGGCCGCGCGGTCAGGATCGCTTTCCTGATCTCTTTTGCCACCTGGCGCATCTGTGGTCGCAGAGCGTCAAGGACCTCGCTCTCAATGAAGAACGGGAGATCCTCTGGCTCCGCACGCCTATCCAGCGCCGCGTCGATCCGCTCCCTGACCCGTGCCGCACCCTCCGGCTCCATGACCTCCATGGATGAGACCTCAATCTGAAGCTGGTTGTTGCGCTGCATCACCTCGCCCGTAAGGGCGACGATATCCCCAAGTTCGACCTCAGGATATGCGCGGACACCTGCTTCGACGAAGGCTGCCGCGTTCGCGGTGCCGGACTCGTCAACGATCGTGAAGATCGTCGGCCCCGAGGTCTGCTTGATCTGGGCGACCTCTCCCTCAATCAGGATCGTTCTGCCGATCTTCTTCCCTATATCGGCAAGAAGCACGCTCGTCGTCTTCTTGGTCACGTTCAGGGTCTGGTAGACGGTCGGGGTGACTTCTTCAAGGTCGATGTTACCGTTACTCCGGATCTGAAGAACGTGAACGATGATTGGATCACGCTCAGTATGCTGCAACTTCACATTGCTCTTATGAACGAGTCCTTTGACCCGGTCATTTAACTGGACAAAGACGCCGAACGGAGCAAAGCCCTGCACCCGCCCAAGATAAGTCTTTCCTTCCTCCACCTCGTCAAGACTGCAGTTTGCTCCGAGGCGATAGACGATTATATCTTCAGTATCTTCCATAATTGTTCACCAAATTACCCTTCAGGCAATTTGAGGGCGTATCCGGCAAGTTCATACAACCGGCACTCACCGTCCCGTCTGCCTTTTGCTATGATAATGTCACCGCTCTCCAGCCGGACACTCTTTCCCGGACGGTAGACCCAGCGGTCGCCGTGCTTGATGGCAAGAACGACCATCCCGGTCACCGTTCCGAGCGATGCCTCCTTGAGAGTCTGCCCCACAAGTGGTGACGACTCCGCCACAGGAATCCTCGTAATGATCTCGTCCGACTCCCGGACGATCTTCTTGAAGACCGGGGGGATCTCGATGTCGCGCAGGATGACGTCGACGATAGAGCGGGCGGAATCACTGATTGCCTGTGCAAAAGAGGACATGTACAACAGGCCACGGAGATAGTGCACATCCTCGATCTTTCGCGCCGCTTCAAGGACCCAGAGATCCAGGTCATAACGCATATCGTCAAGTGCTGAATCGAGGGCGACTACCTCATGTGCAACCTCCTTGTTGTTGAAGAGGAGCGATGTATACGCAAGCCCTACGGAGAGCTCCGAGAGGTTCTTCATCTCGATGATCAGTTGAACCGCCCGGTCAAGATCGTCGACCTCTCCTGCGCGTGGTGGTTCGCTTCGGGAGCGCTCCGGTGCTCCGGCCATTGAGAAGAGGAGATCCTCTCCGGCTTCCGGGCCACGCGCAATCAAGATATCTCCTCCCTCTACCCGGGTGACCCTGTCGGGATCGTATATCCATCCCTTGCCACGTCGGATAGCAATCACCTGCATCCCTGTCGTGCTCTGAACTTTGAGGTCACCAAGCGTATGGCCAGCAAGTTCGCTGCCCTGACTGACAATAACCCGGGTGACAATCTCTTCAGCCTCTGGAAAGACACGCTTGAGTTTTGCCGGGAACCTGATATCTTTTAGAATGAGTTTTGCTATATCTGAGGCCGAATTCGCGATCCTCTCTGCGGCCTCGGCAACCTGGAGCATACCACTCATTGCCTCTGCCTCTTCGATCCGTCTCGCGGCAAGAACACTCTGAATCCTGGCCTGATAGACCAGTTTATTCATGCTCTCCTCGAGATTGACCACTTCAAGCGCGATCTCTTTGCTATCGAAGAGTATTGCGGAGTAAGAGAGATCAACCATCAGCTCCGAGATATCCTTCATCTCAATGAGGACATCTTTGAAACTGACCGGTTGGTATTCGTGTTCCATCATGGTCTAATAACCGTCGTTCTCATCTTCTTTCACTACAACAGCAGGCCTATCACGGCCACGAGCGCAGCTGCGCCAATCAGGTCGATCAGGCTTGTGACGACAGGGATCCCGAAGTTGTCGGGATCGAGACCGTAGCGGAATGAAAGACTCGCAGTGACGTACGCCACGCCGTTCACCAGTGTCATGACAACCAGACCCGCCACAAGACTGATGGCGACCAGTATCCCAAGGCCGGGGCTGTTCAACCCCATGAGCACCGCTGCACCATGCGCGATGAGCGCTAGCAGTGGAAGCAATATCAACGTATAGAGGTAGGAAATAATAAAATGATGCACGACGCCGCGCTCGGGAAGGATAGAGGGGTTGAGTTCGCCGGTGTGCATCCCGGTCGAGAGACGCGACCCGAGAATGCCCCCAATTGACCCAAGGCCTCCCGTGAACGGCGGTATCAGGATGAGAAAGGCTGCGACCGTCACCAGTTCTTCGAGGTTGAAGGAGTAGGTCAGACCGGCCAGCGTGCCGAGGACGCTGAGCAGGATGAGGAGGTAGAGATTTTCCCGGACGATCGAGCCGAGCCCCTCCGAGCGGCGCCAGGTGTAGAGAACGGTCGCGACGGCGACCACGACTGCGAGACCTCCGAGAACCAGACGGAATCCGGGAGAGAGATGCACGATGAGCGTCGCGGAGAGCACGAGGATCGGAAGCGTAACGAGGTCCCCTGTGGTGGTGACGGCCGGTGCGCCGATCATGTCGAGGTCAAGACCGTAGCGGTAACTTGCAAGAGCAACGAGCAGGGTGATCCCCATCACCACAGTTCCCGCGACAATGCCTGTGACGACCGAGATCAGCACGAGGTCGGTGACGCCAATCACGGGGTACCCGAAGATGCGGCTCGCCGCATAGGAAAAGACGCCGATAACGAACGCGATAAGAATCGTTATGACAAACGAGGCGCGGATATTGTCGCCGAGAACGGAGCCTTCCTCAAAGTCGATGGAGAACTCCCCAAGGTGCATCGCCGAGGAGAGGCGTGATGCAAAGACGCCGGCGATGCTCCCCCGAATATGGATTATCGACGGCAGGAGCACCATCAGGCCGGGTATCAATGCGAGGACTTCACGGGCAGAACCAAGATAAATGCCTGCAACGCTCGAGATGGCGGCGCTGATGAGCAGGGCGCCAAGACCCGTCAGGATCAGGTGGCTCTGGCTGGATAGGCCCTGCTCCATCACCATCACCGTCCATCTCAATCAGCTCCTGTATGTGATCTCCAGCACCGCCAGATCGGCTGGCAGGATCACGTCACCCTCATAATGTCGCTTTGCATCGCGTATATGGTTTGCTGTGCTCGCGTAGCGGGAGCTGATGTGCAGCAGGGCAAGCATACGGGCCCCTAATGCTGCTGCAGCCTCGCCCGCCTCGCCGGCGGTCGAATGGAGGACCTCGCGGGCCCGGTTACTCTCCTGATCATCGAACGTGGCATCATGGATCAGAAGGTCTGCATCCCGGATCAATGCAGCAGTATCGGGCTGGTGCTGCAGCGGGCGTGTGTCCCCGGTATAGACGATCTTCCGCCCGGGACGCGGCATGCCCAGTACGTCGTCGGGTCGGACCTCAACCTCGACGCCGTCACGGACGATGCGGACCGTCTCCCCGCGCTGAAGTCGTCCAAAGAGCGGACCCGGCGGGACACCAAGTTCGATGGCCCGCTCGCGATTGAATCTGCCGGGCCGCTCGTCCTCCTCAAGCACATAGCCAAGTCCAGATATGCCATGGAGCGTCGCGAACGCCCGGACGGTGTAACCGTTGAAGGGTACGACCGAGCCATGCTCGAGTGTGTGTGCGGTGACGGGGAACCCACGGGCATGACGGTTGATCTTCTGCACGATCTCAACGAACTCCTCGACCCAGGGTGGGCCGTAGATCGGGAGCGGATCTGTCCGCCCCATGAACGCGAGCGTCTCGACGAGCCCGAAGACACCAAGAAAATGGTCGGCATGCCAGTGAGTGATGAAGATGGCATTCACCGTAAATCCGGTTCGGGCACGCATCATCTGCTGCTGAGTCCCCTCCCCGCAGTCGAAGAGCAGAGTGTCGGCTCCGCGCCGAATCAGGACCGAGGATGGGTTCCTCTGTGGAGACGGGAGAGCCCCCGCTGTGCCGAGGAAGTGAACATGCAACGTCTCGCCGGCTATATGAACCACTTCCTGAATGCTGCAAGGCTTCGTTTTGCCTCTTCAAGCGTCCGGCCCTCGATCACAACCGGACCGGAGTAGTCCCGAGCGATGATCCGTCCGGCCTTCTCCCAGTGGATGGTGCCGTCACCAAGCGCCAGATGCTCATCCGACGCTCCGTGGTTGTCGTGGATGTGCAGGTGGTTGACCTCATGAACATGCTCAAGGAACGCATCGACAAGACCATTCGTGTTGGCATGCCCGAGGTCTAGTGTGATCCCGATCCCCGCGATCCCCTCCGTGAGCCCGAGGATCTCCTCGGGGTAGCGGCAGAGGAAGTCTTTAATGCTGATCATGTTCTCGAGGCACGCAAGAACGCCGTGGTCCTCCGCGTACTTTCCGATCTCGACAAGCGCAGTCTTCTGCATCTCCCAGACCTTCTCGGGAACGAGTTTTCCCACGGGGGAGACAAACCCGGGATGGATCGTCACCCGGTCTGTCAGGTCGGCGGCATAATGAATGCAGCAGCAGGTCTGGCGGATCGATTCGCGCCAGATAGGGTAGTTGAGTGATGCGAGGTTTAAGTCGCTGTAAGGCGCGTGAACGGTCGCAAGAAGGCCGGTGCTCTCGAGGTTATCCTGGATAGCGGCGAAGTTCTCGTGGTTGTCAAGCCGATATTTGCCGTCGGCAACAATCTCCCAGCCGGCATACCCGATCTCCTCGAGCCCGAAGACCCAGTCCCGCGACTCCCAGACCTTGGATGAGGATGAAAAATATGGTACCAGACTCATTCTCCTATCCCTCCCAGCCGGCAGAGCAGGGCGCGGACCTCGGCAGTGAACTCCTCAAGGGTTCCCTCGTTCGTGATCAGGCAGTCCGCTTCTTCTAAAGCCCGGCCGAGCCCCCACCCAAGCTCCCGCTCGTCGCGAAGATGGAGTTCTTCAACGGTGAGGAAATCATCGGATCGCCCCCGCTCTGCGAGCCTCCGGTAACGGGTCTCAAACGACGAGACGATCCCGATCAGTGTGAATTCGGGGAAGTGCTCTTTGAACGTCGCTACTTCATAGTCTCCCCGAATACCGTCCACCAGGACAACAGGCGCACCCGTCTCCTCGATGATCGGGATGGTGATCCGGGCGATGGCGTCCATACCGAGATCTGCGCGCAACTTCCCGGCGATCGCGCCACAGTTAGCATCCGTCAGGGGGAGACCGGCCGCTCTCACCTGCTCCCGTATCGCGTCGCCCATAACCACAACCGGGATCCCGAGATCCCTGGCGACCCTTGATACCTCCCCCTTCCCGCTTGCCGGCATACCAACAATTCCAATGACCTTCATCAGGACTTCTCCACCTATTATACTCTATCCAGAACAGCAGGCCGTGCCGGCGAGAGACCGGCTGCAGAATCCTGGTGTAGCCGGCCGCCCGATCCCCGTAATGCGAGGTCCGGGCAGCCGCCACGAGCGTCTCCATAACCGTGCGTTCCCGACGCTATTATGCTTAACGTCAGCGCTGCATCGACAAAACCGGACCTGGTGCATCGCGAGAACACCTACCGCTCCGGGTCGTACTCGACCTCGCCATCCTCCCGGGTCCGTATCCGAACTTTGCGGCCAAGCGGCGCTGCTGCCGCCTCGAGTTCCTGTCGGGTCAGGGGGATAAATCCCGGGGCAACTCCCTGCTGGAGCACGAGATCAACCCCGCGGGTGGCCCTGGCGATGGATGGGAGATCACTCTCCCTGCCCCGGAAGAGAGTGACCACGACCTCAAATCTTCCGAGGCTGCCGTTGGCCCTGGCCCGCATGCAGAGATCAAGCGACCCCTTCACCGCATCGACGGCGGGAAGCCCCAGTAGATTGTCGTAGTCTTCCCATGTAGTCTTGAGGTCGAGCGCGATCATGTCCACGAGATGCTCCTTAAGGAGGGCTTCAATAACCCGGGGAAACATCCCGTTTGTGTGCAGGCCGACGGAGAACCTCATCTTTTTGGCAGCGGTGGCGAGGTGCATGAGCGCCGGCCCCTGCAGTGTCGGCTCTCCTCCGGAGAAGACGACGGCACCTGCAAGCATGCGGGAACTCCGGATCATTTCAAGGATCTCATCTATGTCGCGAAGGTCCTCACCGCCCTGAAGGGAGGCGTTGTGGCAGTAGAAGCACCGGGCGGGGCATCCTCTGAGAAAGACGGTGCAGGCTGCCCGCCCACGCCAGTCGACGGTGCTGATTGGAACAAAGCCACCAAAATTGACGTACAAGGGATCACCAATCGATGTACTGGTGCTCTCCACTCTCTTGTAAGTCTTGGCTTCCCGGCTAGGAAACAAAACCTGAGTAAGCGTAAATCAATTTTACTTTAGGAGAAAACAAGCAAATCTTAGGTCAAATCGCAAAAACAAGCCTTTATCAACCCTTTCTCTCAAATATAGAGCCATGGGACTCATAGAGGATGCCCGACATGGCATCATCACTGAAGAGATGCGGGCTGTTGCGGCAGCAGAAGGTGTAACTGAGGATTTCGTCCGGCGCGGCGTGGCCGAGGGCCATATCGTCATCCCGGTCTCCCCCTATCGCAAGGTGAAGATCTGCGGTATCGGCGAAGGACTCCGGACGAAGGTCAACGCAAGCATCGGAACGTCTTCGGATATCGTGGACGTCGATATGGAGGTCGAGAAGGCCCGGCAGGCCGAGCGCGCCGGTGCCGATACGCTGATGGAACTCTCCACCGGCGGCGATTTCGTCGAGATCCGGCGCAGGGTCATCGAGGCGACCACCCTCTCGGTCGGGTCCGTCCCGCTCTACCAGGCGTTCATCGAGGCCGCCCGAAAATACGGGGCCGTCGTCCACATGGAGGAGGACGACCTCTTCCGGATCACGGAGGAGCAGGCGAAGCTCGGGACGAACTTCATGGCGATCCACACCGGGATCAACTACGAGACGATGAAGCGCTTAAAGAACCAGGGACGGCACGGCGGGCTCGTCTCCCGGGGCGGCGCCTTCATGACCGCGTGGATGCTCCACAACGAAAAAGAGAACCCGCTCTATTCTGAATTCGACTACCTGCTTGAGATCTTAAAAGAGCACGAGGTCACTCTCTCGTTCGGCAACGGGATGCGGGCGGGTGCGGTCCACGACGCGACCGACCGCGCTCAGATTCAGGAACTGCTCATCAATGCCGAACTCGCCGACAAAGCTCACGCAGAGGGTGTGCAGGCGATCATAGAGGGACCGGGGCATATCCCGATCGACGAGATCGAGGCGAACGTCATCCTGCAAAAGCGGGTCACAAACAGAAAGCCGTTCTACATGCTCGGGCCGCTCGTCACCGATATCGCACCGGGCTACGACGACCGGGTGGCCGCCATCGGGGCCGCGCTCTCCTCCTCTTACGGTGCCGATTTCATCTGCTATGTGACGCCGGCCGAACACCTGGCGCTCCCAACCCCCGAGGAGGTCTATGAGGGCGTCATCAGTTCAAGGATCGCCGCCCACGTCGGGGATATGATCAAACTCAAGAAGCGGGACGCCGATCTCGAGATGGGCCACGCACGCCGGGAACTTGACTGGGAACGGCAGTTTGCGATCGCGATCAACCCCGAGCGCGCCCGGGCAATCCGGAACGAACGGATGCCGGCCGACACCGATGCCTGCACAATGTGCGGCGATTACTGCGCGTTAAAGATTGTCGGGCGGCATTTTAACTTCTAACAATAGGAGAGTCCGGCGGGACACTCCCACTTTTTAATATTACATTCGCCAAAGAGCGGAAGTTGATGTTCACGGTAACGTGGACCGTGAGGGGATCGCCACTGAGGCAGGCAGCTGCCCGAAGGTCCATATGGGCATCGCGTTGAAGGGAAGGGGCATCCCGAGACGAGATCCTCGATGCACCCCAGAACGCCGCGACGGCATTCTTGCTCCGCGGGATCTGTGAGGTCTGCAGCGGGGAGCGGAAAGCAGCGAAGCGACGGCTTTCCCGCCCGGGAGCATGTATATTTTATGGTTTGATTGAGCCAAAACTCCTATAATGAGTCAGGCAAAGGCGGCCCTCCGCGCGCAGGCAAAGGAGGTCCGATCCCATCTCTCCCAAAACGAGATTACAGCGTACAGCAGCAGCATCAAACAACGGCTCCTTGGACTCCTGAACGGGTTTGAAACGGTTATGGTCTACGTCTCAAAAGCCCCGGAGGTCGAGACAAATGACCTCATCCTCGAGTTAAACCGCAGGGGCGTGAAGGTTGTCGTGCCTATCATCGAGCGGGAGACCCACAGCCTTCGCCTCTCGTATCTCCCGGACCCCGGGGTCCTCGTCCCGAGCACATTCAACGTTCCCGAACCGATCGGTCACGAGATTCCGGCCCGGCCCGAGGAGGTCGAAGCCGTCATCATACCGATGCTTGCCTTTGATGCCGAAGGGAACCGGCTTGGTTACGGCGCCGGGTATTACGACCGCTTCCTCTGCCGGTACCCACGCCCAAAAAAGATTGGGATTGCATTCTCCTGCCAGCAGATGGAGAGCATTCCTGCTGACGATTACGACGTGAAGATGGACTTCATTGTTACAGAAAAGGGTATCATCCAGTGCAAATAGGATGCTGCAATGCAAAAATATAAATATAACTTTTCACTTACTTATGGTAAACATCACAGGAGATGGAGCACATGGCTAATATCGACTCTGTTGAGGTGACCATCAAAGAGGCGGCTCATGAAGACGCCGGTCGTGGGATTGCCCGACTGAGCATCGACACAATGAAGGCTCTCAATCTTGTCAGCGGGGACGTCATCGAGATCGAAGGTCGGCAGAAGGCAGCGACGCTCGTATGGCCTGGATTCCCCCAGGACACCGGCAGGGCAATTCTGCGTATCGATGGAAACACCCGGCGCAACGTCGGGGCGGGGATCGACGATATAGTCAAGATCAAGAAGACCGAGGCCGGATACGCGAAGAAAGTGACCATCCAGCCGACCCAGCCGATCCGGCTGGTCGGCGGCGAGCAGTACCTGGCAAGACTCCTTCGAGGCCGGCCGGTTATCGAGGGGCAATACATTCCGGTCAGCATCCTCGGCAACCCGCTTACGTTCGCGGTCGCCAAAGTCGTCCCGAAAGGCATCGCCATCGTCACCGACAGCACCGAGATCGAGCTGAAGGAGACCCCATACGAGCCCAAGGAGGGGCAGCGGGAGACGAGGGCGGCCGACGTCCACTACGAGGATATCGGGGGTCTCGACCGCGAACTGCAACTCGTCCGGGAGATGATCGAACTCCCCCTCCGGCACCCCGAGCTCTTTGAGCGCCTCGGCATCGAGCCTCCAAAGGGTGTCCTCCTCTACGGCCCGCCCGGTACAGGAAAGACGCTGATCGCAAAGGCAGTGGCAAACGAGGTGGACGCTCACTTCATCACGCTCTCGGGCCCCGAGATCATGAGCAAGTATTACGGCGAATCCGAGGAGCGTCTCCGCGAAGTCTTTGAGGAGGCGCAGGAGAACGCGCCCTCGATCATCTTCATCGACGAGATCGACTCGATCGCGCCCAAACGTGAAGAGGTGAAGGGCGAGGTCGAACGCCGGGTCGTCGCCCAGCTCCTCGCTCTCATGGACGGGTTGAAGACCCGTGGTCAGGTCGTGGTAATCGCCGCAACGAACCTTCCCGATATGATCGACCCTGCTCTGCGGCGCGGCGGCCGGTTCGACCGCGAGATCGAGATCGGCATCCCGGACACCAAAGGGAGGCAGCAGATCTTCCAGATTCACACACGGGGCATGCCGCTTGCCGACGATGTGAACCTTGAGGAGTACGCCCGCTCGACGCATGGGTTCGTCGGCGCAGATATCGCGCTGCTTGCAAAGGAGGCGGCGATGCACGCGCTGCGTCGGATCATCCCGCAGATCAAGATCGAGGAGGAGATCCCTGCCGAGATCATCGACCAGCTCCGTGTAACGAACGAGGACTTCATCGAAGCGCACAAGCATGTTGAGCCGAGCGCGATGAGGGAGGTGCTCGTGGAGATACCCGATGTCAAATGGGAAGACGTCGGAGGCCTTGATGACGTAAAAAGAGATCTTGCGGAAGCCGTCGAGTGGCCGCTCAAGTACCCGGAGGTATTTGCCTCCCTGGACACTAAGCCACCCCGCGGGATCCTGCTCTTCGGCCCCCCAGGAACGGGGAAAACCCTCCTGGCAAAGGCGGTCGCAAACGAGAGCGAATGCAATTTCATCTCTGTAAAAGGTCCGGAACTCCTTTCGAAATGGGTCGGGGAATCAGAACGCGGAATTCGTCAGGTGTTTAGGAAAGCGAGGCAAGCTGCACCGTCGATTATCTTTTTCGACGAAATAGATGCACTTCTGCCAAAGCGCGGAGCTTATATAGGATCATCACACGTAACTGAAAGTGTGGTAAGCCAGATCCTGACAGAGCTCGATGGCCTCGAGGAGCTCAACAATGTCGTGGTTCTCGGCGCTACCAACCGCCCTGACATGTTGGACGAGGCGCTGCTTCGCCCCGGCAGATTGGACCGGATCATCTACGTTCCTCCGCCGGATCGTGAGGGCAGAAAGAAGATCTTCGAGGTCTACCTCAGGAACAAAGAGATCCTCTCAAACGATGTCAACATCGATGAACTGGTTGACAGGACAGAAGGCTACGTTGGAGCCGACATCGAGGCACTGGTCCGTGAAGCAAAGATATCCGCAATGCGCGAGTTCATTGCTGTGATGGGCAAGAAGCCCGAGGAAGAACGGCGCCAGGCGATCGGCAATGTAAGGATCACGAAGAAACACTTCGAAGATGCCTTCACCCGCGTGAAAGGTTCGCTGGATATCGACCGGTTGGAAGAGAACGAACGCAGCTCCTGGAAGATCCTCTACAACCAGGAGCAGCGGTCGGCCCTTGAAGAGGCCGTCTCGGCCATCAACCGGGTCAGGACGCGGGAGACTGGAAAGATCGAGGAAGAAGTCAAGGATCTGGTGCAGGCCCTCAAAGACGCGGTCTACGCGAGAAAGAAAGACTTCGGTGAGATAAGCCGTCTCACAAAGGAACTGAAGACCAAGATAGAACGTCCGCTGCCCCAGACAGGCATGGCGTTCTGATGGGACCGGTCCCCTTCTGGGGGCGGTCCCTCATCAACAGAGTCAAAGACAACGTGATGCACATGAGTGACACCCCAGAAGACATCTTCCAGCAGCTCAACGAGCTGATGAAACGTCTCATGGAGCAGGGGCTCAAAGAGCAGGGAGATCAGAACAGGCCGTTTGCCTATGGATTCAAGATCGTCCTTCATGATGCCAGCAGACAGGAGGCCCCAACGACGGAGGAGACGGAACCCGTATCTGCGCCTGCAGAACCCTCATCGGAAGGAAAGATCGAGCCGATCGCAGAGATGTTTACAACCGACGATGATGTGACGGTGGCAGTCGATCTCCCGGGTGTCGAAAAAGATGAAATTCACCTGTCACTCATCAATGGGACATTGACGATCATCGCCGGCGCAAACCAGCTGACCTCGGTGGAGGTGCCGGCCGTGGATCCCGACTCCATGCAGTCAAACTACAAGCATGGTGTCCTGGAGGTCAAATTCTCACGGGGCAAAACAATCCGGATCGATTAAGGGCCGTCCCAAGACCCGGCAGAACCCGGCAACTCCTCTTTTTCCTCATCTGCCGCCCCGGGAGGGGACGCGCGGCGGACATCTAAGTCACATATTAGACCCCAATGGGATTGAACACCGATAGCCTTCCTTTTTTGGATTGAAGAGTATAATTGGACCAAAAAGCCAAAACTCACTACATTAAGCAGAATGCCACTTCCCGCCGCACACATGCGAAAGAAATCCGGTCCACATCAAGGATAGGAAGTCGTACTATACGTTGCCCCAGCCAACCCTTTTTCAAGGCAACAACACCTACATATACAGTAATACCTATCTACTAGTCGTAAGGGCTATGCCCGTCCAGGTAGTGGTGATTAAATGGTTAAGACCACCGTGTCTGTAATTAAAGCAGATATAGGCAGTTTCCCAGGGCACTCCCGTACCCACCCAAAGATCCTTGAACTGGCCGCCCAGAGGCTCAAGGAAGCAGAGGGCAAGATCATCATCGACTCGCATGTTACCCACTGCGGTGATGATCTCGAGTTGATCATGACGCACACCAAGGGTGAGGACAATGAAGAGATCCACAAGTTGGCGTGGGATATCTTCATGGAGTGCGCCGGAGTTGCCAAAGAGATGAAACTCTACGGCGCCGGCCAGGACCTCCTTGGGGATGCTTTCAGCGGCAATGTTAAGGGGATGGGACCCGGCGTTGCCGAGATGGAGTTTGAGGAGCGGGGTTCCGATCCGGTTCTGATCTTCATGGCCGACAAGACCGAGCCCGGGGCGTGGAACTACTTCCTCTACAAGATCTTCGCCGATCCCTTCAGCACGTCCGGCCTCGTCATCGATCCTTCGATGCACCAAGGGTTCACCTTCGAGGTCCACGATGTCATCGAGAAGCGGAGGATCCGCTTTAACACGCCCGAAGAGTCTTACAGCCTTCTTGCCTATATCGGAGCACCGAGCCGCTATGTGATCAAGTACGTCTGGAAGAGGGATGGCACAATCGCGGCCTCCACCAGCACCCAGCGACTGAATCTGATGGCCGGCCGCTACGTCGGCAAGGACGACCCGGTCATGATCGTCAGGGCACAGAGCGGGTTCCCGTCGGTCGGAGAGGTCATCGACCCCTTCAGGACACCCATCCTCGTTGCCGGCTGGATGCGCGGCTCGCACCATGGACCATTCATGCCGGTCGGCGTCTGCGATGCAAACTGCACGCAGTTCGACGGACCGCCCCGGGTCATCTGTCTCGGGTTCCAGGTCAGCAACGGGAAACTGATCGGGCCTGCAGATATGTTCGACGATCCGGCATTCGATCGCGTCCGCGAACAGTGCTGCGAACTCTCCAGTATGCTCAGGGCCCACGGACCGTTCGAACCTCACCGCCTCTCGCTCGAAGAGATGGAGTATACCACTCTCCCCGGCGTCGAGAAGCAGTTCAAGGACCGCTGGGAAGACCTCCCCGAGTAACCCATTTTTACTCCTGGTTTTTGGACTGCCAGCCATTGATTGCAATCAAGGGTACTCGAACGAGATCTCTGTAGCAGGGAGGCCTCTTTCTATGCCGGAAATGGTTGACGGAAAATTTAATGCGTGAGGGTAACCATATAAGAACAGATGGTTAACGGCATTGTACTCCCCGTAAAAAAGGTTTTTTCTCTCGTAGACTCTAAAATAGTCGTTGAGATCAAGGACGACGGCAGAAAACTCCAGGGCCGGCTCGTGGCGGTTGACGAACACCTGAATCTGCATATGGACGAGACCACAGAGTATAAAGGCGACCAGAGGGGCCGCATACTGGGGACCGTCGTCATAAGAGGCAATAACATTTTGACTATTGCACCCCTGCTCTGATAGCCATGTCCGACCAGGAGGAAGAAGCACTTAAGGTCATTCAGTCTCATCGCCAGGGGGTTCTCCAGAGCGAACTCTGGAAACTCCTTGACATCGACAGCAGAAAGTGCTCAAGAATCGTAAAGCGACTGCTGGATGCCGGGCTGATCGAGCGTATCGAGTTTCGTAGCGACGGCATCAAGACGTATCTATTGCGGGCGAAGAAACAGGCGATTGACCCCTGTCTCATCCTTGCAGGAGGAGAGATCCTCCCTTGTATCGGCTGCGATCAGGAGTGTACCCCGGAAGACTGCGCGCTCCTCTTCGACTGGATGTACCAGCTCGCTCTTGAAGAGTACCAGGGTGAGTGACGCTTCCCAGGGGTCCCTCGATTGACCGGGACCAGCGGTCATCACTCCTGATGATGGGGTGGCGGCCCCGCCCCTTACCGGGTGTGTCCGCCTCCAGCACTCATTTCTTCGGACAATGCCGCACGCCCCCTTGTGACCTCCGCCTCTCATCCAGGAGATCTCATAGCCTGCGCTGTAAGATGCCACTCCCTCAGGCCTTAACCTTGAAGACCGGCCTCTGTATCCTGGGCGCAATCAGCAGCTCCTACAGGCAAGTGGCTGCTCCATAGTCCGCTTAAAAATCGATCGAGATGGACCTGAGTTCTGTTTCATAGTTCAATCACTCACAACTGAAACTTCGTTTCGTAGCGTTTATTTATCAGATGGTGGGATTCTCATCCAAGGCGAGAATGACGCTTCAAGGAGGATGGGGAGTCACTATCCCCTGCATACAGATAGAGATGCCGTGCGGGCAAACCATTGCTCCAGTAGTTCATGTCAGAACGCCCGCCGGGAGACCCAGCGCAGTTGGCGCATCGGGCTGTCGTGGTCCGCGGTCCGCGGGAAGAAGACGGTACAGGGACGTAAATGTTGGGAGCGGATAGCACAATCTTTCGATTTTCAACGGCTTTACGAACGGCATCTCAGCCAGGGAAACCGTCCGAAGCGCCAGTAGAGCTGACCACGGAGAGTGATCGAGCCATCTCGGAGACGCACGGCACGCTCCTGATGGTTGCCATCACCATCATCCTCGCTATTCTTGTCCTGCTGATGGCGCTTGCGATGCTCCCGTCCGGGTCCTGGATGGAGCCTGCAGAGCCGCCGATCATTATTACCGAGATCTCTCATAACAGCAAGGAGACAGGAAAATTCACCTGCGCAAGCAGGATAGTGCTCCTCAATAACGGCAGCACGGTCTACGAAAACGACGGCTTAAAGGCAGTCATATATCGGAACGGCCAGAAAGTCTGCGTCGTCCAGACTTTAAACGGCCACCGGCTCATACCATCGCACCACTACGGGGTAAAGACGCTCGGGGGCGAGGGGTGCCGCACCCCCTACTGGAACCCAGGCGAGGAGCTGGAACTGGACCTCTCCGACAATACCATCTACCCGGGCGTACAGGTCACCGTCGAGATTTTGGAGAAGCAGACGGGGGAGATAATCTCGAAGCACACCGTGCAGGCATGAGGTGGAACGCCTGCAAAGACCATGTATTTGTATCAGTACGTTTCAGACAGACGATTATGTTCAAATTGATACTCGTCGCGATCGATGGGTCGGAGATCGGTCACAGAGCGCTCGAGGAAGCGCTGGCCGTTGCCCGCTCCATGAAAGCAGCCCTTCATGCCGTACATGTTATCCAGACCGAAACCTACCCTACACTGATGCTCAACGAGCTCGAACCACCCGATTTAGCAAGGCAGGCAGTCCTCGACTCGCTCGAACGGGAGGCGGATGAGATTCTCGCCGAAGCGGAGCGGCAGGCAGCCGCATCCGGAGTCCGGATGACGGTTCACAAGCGCCGAGGACACCCGGGAGCGGAGATCACCGCTCTCGCGCAGGAGCTCAACGCCGACCTGACCGTGATTGGATCGCATGGCAGAGGTCGGATCGACCGATTCATCCTCGGGAGTGTCAGTTCCTACGTCGTCGATCATGCGACGTCAACGGTCATGGTCGTCAGGAGTTGACCGGGACGACCGGACGAGACCCCGGGCAATGAGCCGGGCAACCCTGATCGGCTCGGGCACCTTCCCTTCGCGCGTGAAGTCGTTGCAGAGCCTTGCAGCATCCTTGAAGGAAAGTCCGTAAGGCCGGATGAAGAGAGCGTATCCCGAGTGCAGCCTGACGGGGATACGCTCGCCAAGCCGGCGGTATGCTGCAAGCCTCTCAACGTCGCCCGGAAAGTGCCGGCGAATGTCTTCCTCGAGCCCTTCCGACTCCTCGTAGGTAGTGATGATGACGGGGAGACCCGTCGCCTCCTGCACCGCTACGGGGTCGATGATGTTGTACCAGGCGATGACGCTTCCGCTGATCATTATGAGGTTGATATCCTCTCGTGCAAGGCCGGTAAAGACCCGGATGACCGCATCGGTGGCGTCCGATCCCCCGACGGTCACCGGTGCAAAGGCCACCCCGTCGATAAGGAGATCTTTTCGCATGACGACCCCGGCAAGGGTGGACCGCTCACGCCCGGAGTAACTCTCAGCGATCCCGAGAACCCTAAGCCCCGATTTGGCAACGTGCATGCGAAGTCCTTATGATTCCCAATTGGATATAAGTACGTCAATGAGCATCGAGCGCGATGAGGTGTGCATCTTCATCCCTACGCTGAATGAAGCCCCGACGATCGGCAGACTGATCCAGGAATTCCAGGAGCGCGGGTTTCACCACATCCTCGTCATGGATGGGAACAGCATCGACGGGACCCCGGAGATTGCACAGGCTGCAGGAGCAATTGTCCGGAAACAGACGGGGAAGGGAAAGGGCAACGCCATTATCGAGGCTATCGAGATCATCGATAAGCCTTACGTGCTCATGCTTGACGGAGATGGGACCAACTCGCCGGAAGACGCGGAGCGAATGCTCGAACCTCTCGGGCGGGGGTTCGATCACGTCATCGGCGACCGCCTTGCCAACCCGGAGGAAGGGGCGTTCACGAGGCTGAACCACCTCGGCAACCATATCATCAACTTGATGTTCAGGATAGCACACGGACGAGACCTTCGTGACATCCTCTCCGGCTACCGCGCTTTTACCCTTCATTCGATCCGGCAAATGACCTTAAAGGAGACCGGATTCGAGATCGAGACGGAGATGGCAGTCGAGGCGGTGAGACACGGGCAGCGAATAGCCGTCGTTCCTGTCCGATACTACGCACGATCCGGCACCGCCACCAAACTAAATCCCCTCCACGACGGTATCGGGATACTCTCGACCATATACCGGCTCGCGAAGACGAACAACCCGATCTTTTACTTCGGGATCATCGGTCTCTTCATATCGCTTGCAGGTGGTGTCATCGGGATCTATGTCGTCCTCGAATGGCTCAAGAATATCGAGCACCTGCCGCTCACCATCCTCACGGTCCTCCTGATCGTGGTCGGCTTTCAGATCTTCATGTTCGGGGTTATCAGCGACATGCTCCTTGGGTTTCACCGCGAGATCATCCGTCAGATCGAGGAGTTACAGAACCCCCCGAAGCCGCCCCGATAAGAAGAGAATCCTACAGGCATACTCTGCTATCGAGGTGTAGATATACGCCTCATCAAGTGTTCTTCCGGCGGCAAACGTCCCATGCCCCCGGACAATGACGATATGACCGGCCTGAAGCGCCCCGGCGACGTTCTCTGCGATCTCGTTGGTCCCCGGGCTCCCGGTGACGACCGGGATCTCCGGGCAGAGCATACCCCCCTCGCTGTCGACCGGCCGGACGAGATCATGATCGAGCGAGGCCGCAACGGCGTGAACCGGGTGGGCGTGGACGATCGCCTGGTGCTCGGTCGCCCGGTAGACCGCCCGGTGAACCCGGTACTCGCTTGAGGCTTCACGCGGGACGTCGCCCGTATGAGGCACGTAGACCGGCATCCCGCAGGAATCGAGGTACGCGCCGGTTTTGGTGATGTAGAAGCCCCCTTCCGCCCGAACGCTCATGTTTCCGAAATTCGCTCCGACAAGCCCTTCCAAAAAGAGCCTTTTTCCTATTCGTTCGAATTCCTGATCCAGCATTTAAGACATCCCGAACTTCGTACAGAATGATTTGGCGCGACAGGGGATATCTGTGTGCTGGTTGGGACTATCGAGAAGAGATCAGAGTTCTAAAACAGTCTTTGCAGAGCGAATACGATTACCAAAGAGTTCAGGTTTTTGGGGTCAGGTGCAGGTCCCGAGCCACAAAAACCTCTCCCGGGCAGGATTATACAAACCTCACTCCGACATCCTTCATCCCGTTGAACCGCGCGATGTTGAGGAGAAGCGGTGTGAGGCTCTCAACGATGGAAGCGGCATGAAGCGGTCCTGCATCATAGGCACGGAGGCTGGATACACTGTTGACAAGATCCATGACCGTTCGCTTTGCACCATCGTCGTCGCAGCAGACGGCGACCGAGTAGTCCAGCACCTCGTCGAGCGCCCGCCACTTGTTTGCAGCGACGTTATTGAACGCGGCACAGACGATCGCGCTCTCTGGAAGCATCCCCTTGATCATCATCGCCGCCGAACCCTCCGGCGGAGGAGCGTAATAGAAGTAAGTTGTCCGTTCGATCGGATTGACCGGGCTGATGACGATCTTATCCTCAAACCCGGTCAAGGTTTTCAGGGTGGGAGCCACGTGTCTGAACGGTATCGCGAGAATGACAACATCCGCCTCGTCGATCGCACGCTGGTTGGTGACCCCGAGGAGATTGCACGCCAGATCACGCTCCTCCAGAGATGCCCTGCAGGCATCACAGGTGGCTATCGCCTTTGTCTCCTCACGTGACCCCACGATCACATCGTATTTCGGAGAGAGCCGGAGCGCCATGCCCTCCCCTATCTCACCGGTTCCACCGACGATCCCGATCTTCATTGCCTTACTCGACCAGCGGTTTTAGGATGCTTTCAAGTTTCTCGAGATCCTGTACACCCACCAGTTTCTGGACGATCTTTCCATCTTTCTCGATAATTAGCGTCGGTACGAACTGAATGTCGTATTTTGCGGCATATTGGCGTGTCTGCTCGGAATCAACACCGACGTCAATCTTCCTGATCTCAACTTTGTCGCCCATTCTTGCCTCGAGTTCATCGATGATCGGTGACTGCTGGTGGCATGGGCCGCACCACTCGGCGAAAAAGTCCATCAAAACTGGTTTTCCCATAAGACTATACCCCATTCACACACTGTGTGTGAATGGGGTAATAAAGGTTGTTGTGGGATTTTTATTTGGAGAGGATTGCCATGATTATCTTTCCATACGCGGGCCTGGTGACCAGGATACCGATCAGGACACCGAGTATGGTGATGATGGCAAAGCCCCGGAGAGTGGAGAGGTCCATCAACGCGAGAGGGAGCATGGCGATGAAGACCGTCGCCGCCGAGGCGAAGATGATCCCGAGCGCCCGTCCGTACCGTTTCAGATAAAGGTTCGGCGATGGGACGCGCCCTTCGTGAAGAACCTCGTCCGTGATGATGACAAGCTGGTCGATACCGGTACCCACAACCGCTATCAGACCGGCGATGGTGGCGAGATCGAGTTGCACGAAATATCGGGCGATACCGAGCAGAATGACGATCTCTGAAAAGTTGACGGCGAGCATCGGGATCACGATCGAGGGCTCCCGGTAGCGGTAGTAGACGACGACTCCCACGGTGAGCAGGGCAAGCACCCCGGCAATGAGGACCACCATCTTGAACTGTTCGCCTAACGCCGCGGGGACCGAGCCAGACCCGACGATATCCACCTTCACCGGCAAGGCGCCGGCACGCAGGTGAACCTGGAGCGCCTGTGCTTCCTCTAGCCCCTCATCGCCGAGGCCGGTGCTCGCGGAGAGCGACCTGACCGGGCCCGACCGGATCTGTGCCGCAAGTTCGCCGGAGAGCGGAGCGCTGTAGACGGTCTCGTTGTCAAGAAGCATCATGAGGTAATGAGCTCTTGGGTTGTCGACCGCTCCGTGCTCGATGGCGGCATTCCGGAAGGCCTCTGCGCCGGCATCAGAGAGCGAGAACCCGACACCCCACTCCTGTGTTCCGGGATCTCTCTGCGGCACGCCGACGCTCGTGATCTGGTCGCCGTAGAGGACGTGCTCGGTCTCGTTGCCGGTCGTCTGGATCCGGATCTCGAAGAGACCCTGCTTGCCGACAATCTCCTGCGCCGTCGCCATATCGACGCCGGCAAGTTCAATCCGCACATACTGCGGGTAATCGCTTCCCGTCGGGGTAAGGAGGTTGATCCGCGCGTCCTGCATCCCGAGAGCGTTCACCTTGTCGCTTAAGATCCGCTTTACTTCGTCCGCGGTGAGCGCCGATACACCCTTCTGGTAACCGACGATCGAAGCGTCCGACTCTGCAAAGATCGGCTCAAGGTCAGCGCGTGAGACGCTCTTTCGGATCTCCAGGTGGTTCTGGTCGATCTGGATGACATCCGCATCTAGACCAGTTCTCAGGTTCTCTACGAGGTCTCCGACCGACCCGTCGGTCGAGTAGGTCACGACCACGGACTGGAACTCCATCTGCAGCCACGATCCCCCTTCGAGATCGAGACCGAACTGGAGGTTCCCCTCAAGCCCCTTCTCCGGGTTCGGGGGGGCGAGGTAGATGCCGATGAGGGAGCCGACGACCAGCACGAGCAGCAGGGCAACCCGCCAGTCTTTAACAAGGTTCTTGATGGTTTCGCTGTTCATCTCTTATTCTCCCGGCGGATGTATCCTTTGAGTATCCCGGCATTCAACATCCAGGTGTTCATCATATCGACAAAAAGCCCGATGAGAAGGACGCTTGCGATCTCGCTGATGATCTGGATCTGGCCTGCCGTGGCGACGACCCACATCGCGGCGATGGCCGTAAGCGTCGTCGTCGTCATGATGATACCGGTCCTGAAGGCTCCGGAGAGTTTCTCTTCGAGTTTCCCTTTGCGCTTCAAGAGACGTGTGGTCAGCAGGACGTTACTGTCTGCAGCGTACCCGATCAGCATCAGAAGAGCCGCCGTAGTCCCGAGGGAGAGCGGGATGCCGATGATCTGCATGATCGCCGCAGTGATGCAGATATCAGAAAAGGCCGCAAGAACGATCGCGCCTGCTGATACCAGTTTGCGGTACACCAGAAAGATCACGACGGCCATCCCGATGAACGAGAAGATCAGTGCGAGGATTGCCTGGCCCTGAAGGGTCTTTCCGAACGTCTCGCCGATCTGGTCTACTTTCGCATCAGGATACTTCTCATTGATGAGCCTAGCGAGATCCTGAAGCTGCGTATCGTCCATGGGACCGAACTGGAGGTACTTTCCGTTGCCGATCCCCTCACCCACCGATAGCAGTGGATACCCGGCAAAGGTCGCCTCTAACGTCTCCTTGCTGTCAGCGGTAAACACGGTGACCGCCGTTCCCCCTACAAAGTCAATGCCCGGAGTTACCGGCAGGCCGGTGGTGAGCGTGGTATAGCCCACCAGGACCCCGGCAAGGAGGAGAAGAACGAGGGGCAGCGCTACCATCTGCCGCGGAGAGTATTTGTTGATATCATATCCGGAAAATTCCATGCCGTAGTAGTGTACGGGTGTGATAGGTTAAAGGGTTGCTCATTCATACGAGGCGCGAATCGTGATCCGCCCGGGGAGCGCGAGTCCGTCCCAAAATATCCCGGATCAGAATAAGGTCTGATCGCGCCCGGTTCTCCCTCCGCGTAGGTCCTAACGAAGCATGGCAGCCCATCTTTGCAGATCTCATCACGCCGGGCCAGAACGCATTTATCCATTCAGACTGTCCCTGCCAGATCCCAGGCCAACCCTCATGTTCATCGTCTTTACGCGCATGCCTGCAAGCATTGCCCACAGAACAGAGCGGCACGCAGAATGTTTGCAGGAGAGTTCATTGGAGGAAGATCCTGAGCAACAAGAACACGGGTTATGTTCACTAAATTTCTAAAATATCCTCTTATATGTTACAGTATTATGAATAGACCAATCTAATTTATCCTCACCATATTTCGTCAGACAATTGTCGTCCTCCTGGCAGAATACTCGATTAAACGATTGAAAAGAAAAGATATATATAAAATACCGAATCACAAGCACATATGAGATCACCCTCTGAGCTCAAAAAAGAGATAGAAACTCGACTCAAAGGATATCTCTCACGGGACCGGGATGGAATCCGGCACGAACTGCTCAGCCTCTTCGTGAAAGTAAAATCTCTGACCATCCCCCAGATCTACAGGAGGTTACAGAAGCAGTTCTCGATCAGCTATCACTCCATCGCATCAATGGTAGGTATCATTGCATCCCGAATGGGCATTCTGCATGTGAAGCGGAACGCAGAGGGAACAAAGACAATTTACGAATTGAAAGACCAGTACGTGGATGTGGTGGCGAAGATCCTCGGAATAACGTAACACTCAAAGACCATACCTCTTTTTTTATACCCAAAACCAATATGTGAGACTAATCATGCAGAGTGATACACAGGGGTCTGAACCATCGCCAAGCATCTACATCACAGACGACGTCCGAACATACGTTCTCCAGAGAAAGCGTGATTTCAGGGTGAGCACATCCTGCAGCGGAGCCATCCTCCTCCCGACGTCAGTGAAACCGCCGAAATCGACCGATCTGAAGATCCCGGTTGGTGATTATACCATCTATGTCTCGAAGTATCAGGCCCGCTACATCGACTCCGTTCACAAGGGAATGATTCCTATATTTTATGATGACTTCTAGACCATGAGTTTCGAAGAACTGGAACATACCGCCGACGTCCAGATGCGGGTGCGGGGAAGGACCATAAACGAGCTCTTTGCCGATGCAGGCCGAGCCATGTTCCAAATCATGTACGGCCCCTGCATTGACCGCGGCGTCACGAGAGAGATCTCCCTCGAGGCCGATAACCTCGAGGCCCTCCTTATCGACTACCTCTCGGAACTGCTCTTCATCACCGAGGTCGAGGGCACCGTATTCTGCACGTTTGACGTTGATGTCCAGGGTACCCGGCTCACCGCCACCGCACGAGGTGAGCCCTTCGATCCAAAGCGGCACTCCGGAGGGACGATTGTCAAGGGTATATCCTACTTTGGACTCGAAATCGTTAAAGAAGAAGAGGGTTATGTGGTGGAGATCATCTTCGATATTTAAGAGGGATCCATATGCTTGAAGGAATCAATAAAGTCGGAGACCTCGAATGGGAGGTCCCCATCGGGTATGTTCCCAATATGCGGGTACCCGGGCGTTTCTTCCTCTCACCGTCGCTTGGAGAGACACTTGAGGAAGGGGCAATTCGTCAGCTTGCAAACGTCGCAACCCTTCCCGGGATTGTGAAACACTCGCTTGCCATGCCCGATATTCATTGGGGATACGGGTTTCCCATCGGCGGTGTTGCCGCGTTTGATATGACTGAGGGGGTCATCTCTCCCGGCGGGGTTGGCTTCGACATCAACTGCGGCGTCCGGCTGATCACGACACCTCTGACCGAGGCCGATCTCTCCGGCAAGAAGCGAGAACTGATCGAGAGCCTCTTTGCCGCGGTACCGACAGGTGTTGGTGCAAAAAGCACCTTGCGGGTCTCAAACAAGGAGCTCTCCGATATCATGGTCGACGGCGCACGATGGGCGGTTGAGCGCGGACTCGGCACGAGCGCTGATCTTGCCCGGTGCGAGGAGGAAGGCGCGATGCCCGGCGCACAACCGGAGACGGTCAGTGCCAAAGCACGCCAGCGAGGCGTGCCGCAGATCGGGACGCTCGGCGCGGGAAACCACTTCCTGGAGGTTCAGGTGGCGCGAGAGATCGTCAATCCCGAGGTTGCGAAGGCCTTTGGAATATCTGAGGGACAGGTCTGTTTCATGGTCCACTGCGGCTCACGGGGTCTCGGCCACCAGGTCGCCACCGACCACATACGGGTGCTCGAGGGGGCGCTTTCGAAATACGGGATACAACTCCCGGATCGGCAACTTGCCTGCGCTCCTATCGATTCCCCAGAAGGGCGTGCGTACTATGGCGCCATGGTCTGCGCTGCAAATTATGCCTGGGCGAATCGACAGGTCATCATGCACGAGGCAAGAAAAGTCTTTTCGCAGCTCTTCGGGATCGATTACGATGAGATGCGGCTCATCTACGATGTCGCACACAACGTCGCAAAGTTCGAGCGCCACGACGTCGACGGTGCGTCGATGGAGGTCTGCGTCCATCGCAAAGGCGCGACACGAGCGTTCGGTCCCGGGGCAGCGGGTATTCCCAGGGAGTATGCCGCGATCGGGCAACCCGTGATCATCCCAGGAAGCATGGGGACGTCCTCTTACCTCCTCCGCGGCACATCGACTGCTATGGAAAAGACCTTCGGGAGCACCTGCCACGGCGCAGGGAGAGTGCTCAGCCGGTCGAAGGCGAAGAAAGAAGTCCGCGGGAGAGAACTCCGGGAGCAACTCGCAGGAGAGGGCATTGTGGTGCGAGCTCACAGCGACGCCGCCCTCGCTGAAGAAGCACCCGAAGTCTATAAGCCAAGCGGGGAAGTGGTCCGGGTCGTGCATGAAGCAGGCCTCTCGGATATCGTTGTCCGACTTGAGCCGCTCGGGGTGATCAAGGGGTGACCGGCAGAACCGGGCTGCTCTGGGACAGTCCTCTCATGTTCTCGCGGCTCATCGAGGACTGCGGCTCCTGCTGTGAGACGGTCAACCCCCATATGCTTGGATCTCCCTTCTGGCGCGGACGATTCGGTTCACTCATCGTCCCGACGGGGTTTGCAAACCCGTCCTACTCAAACCTTCTTCCGGCTCTTCGGGCCGCAGAGGGGCGTATCCGGCGTTTCGTCGAGAACGGTGGGCGACTGCTTGTCTTCGGGGCAGGATGCTCTCGTGATGACGCCTACGACTGGCTCCCATTCCCGGTAACCTATACGTTCGCCTATGGGCCGCGTGCCGTCAGGTTCGAGAGGGAGAGCAGATACAACTCCCTGTTCTCCGGATACGACCTGACCGCCGTCGAGTGTGATGGCACCTTCCCGTCCCACGGCGGTGAGACGCTTGCCGCCGCGGATACCGGTGAGGCGCTTCTCATCGAGAAGGTGGTCGGCGACGGAATAATTCTGATCTCCAGTATCCATGAGTACCCAACACGTGAATTTTTGAAGGAGTTCTCCTGCAACGAGAGGGAAACCTTATTTTAGATAAACCGTGATGAAAAGTTAGGGGTACGACCATGGAGCAGTATATCATCTCTGAGTCTTCGAGAGCGCGCGATCTCGCTCCAATCATGATGAGTATCCATGAACTGCTTGGCCGTCTGCCTGTTACAGCACGCTCCCGAGATTACCCCGGACTCAGAATCGAGGGAGGGAAGATTATTGAGGAGGCCTATACCGGCCCCGTTCTTGAAGAAGTCCTGGCGGAGAACGTCACGTTGAGGGTCAGGCCGCAAGGAGGCCCATACAAAGGCATCCCGGTGGTAGTGGCGCCGGTGCGAAACGAGGAAGGCAAGGCCATCGGCGCGATTGGGATCGTCGATGTGACCGGGATCTTCGATATTGCGGGTTTCATGGAGCAGAACGCGGAGATCCAAAAGCAGATCTTTGGTGAGAATCCATATCCGCCCTCGACTGAGTCGCCTGCAACGCAAAGGTAATAGACATGAAGGATACGGCAATCAGCGTATTAAAGATTCTCGAAGAAGCATCCGGCCCGGTATCGGGCGAGCGAATTGCAGAGCAACTGGGCATAACCCGTTCAGCAGTCTGGAAACAGATACGTGAACTCCGAAAGTTGGGATACCGTATCTCATCATCGCGGGCGGAAGGCTATCGCCTTGAAGCGGCAACAAGCAGGCTCCTTCCGTACGAGATCCAGAAAAAACTTCGCACGCAGGTCATCGGACGGCAGATCCGCCACTTCGACCGCACCACATCCACAAGCTGGATCGGGAAGAGACTTGCCGGCGAGACGGATCCTGAACAACTGCACGGTCTGGTGATCATCGCCGAGGAGCAGACCGGCGGCGTTGGGAGACTCGGACGCGCCTGGGTCTCGCCCGCCGGTGGGATCTGGGCCACCATCGTCTTAAAACCGCGGATCCCGCTTGACAACCTCTTCATGATCACCATGGCCGGGGCGATCGCAATCGCCCGGGCCATTCGGAAGGAGTACAACATCAGCGCCCTCATCAAGTGGCCCAACGACATCTTCATCGGGGATAAGAAGGTTGCCGGGCTGCTCCTGGAGCTCGCCGCAGAGGCAGATACCGTCCACTATGCCCTTCTCGGGATCGGGATCGATGCGAACATCTCACTTGCCGATCTACCATCGGACCTGCAGAAGACAATCACCTCGCTCAAGGATGAGGTGGGCCATGAGGTCGATCGTGTGGCGCTTCTTGCCCGGATACTGCGGGAATTTGAGCTGCGCTATCGGCAGCTCGAGGATGGAGAATACGATTCCATCATTCGCGAGTGGAAGACCCTCTCCCTGACGCTTGAGCACCGGGTCGTCATCAAGACCATCAACAAGACCTTTGAGGGAGAAGCCATCGACATCGACAGGCACGGCGCCCTGATCATCCGCAAGGACAACGGAGAGGTCGAGCGGGTTATCGCCGGCGACTGTTTCCAGTTCTGACCCGGGCCACCTGTCAACCACAACAAAATTTTTGGTTGACAGGATTTTTCTCTTCGGCCGTCCCATACTAGACGGTCTAGATGATACGTCGAACACGGATCCTTGCCTACAGCGGCACGTTTATCGCGCTAATTGCTGCCGGGAGCTGGATATCCATCCCGTTGCCCCCGGTCCCGCTCACACTCCAGACACTCTTTGTGCTTCTTGCGGGTATCGTCATGAAACGCTACGGAGTGATACCCGTCGGGCTCTACGTCCTCCTCGGGGCGGCGAACCTGCCGATGTTCCATAACGGTACGGCGGGTCTTGGGGTGCTCCTCGGCCCGACGGGAGGGTACCTGATCGGCTTCATCCCCGCCGCCCTCATCGTCGGGCTCGCCTACGAGCATGAATCGATACAGTGGCGTGTAGGAGGCCTGATTCTGGCGACAACCGTCATCTACCTCTTCGGGGTTGCATGGCTCGCCTACTCGGCCTCGCTTGCGCTCCCCCAGGCTGTCCTGCTCGGGGTCGCCCCGTTCGTCATCGGGGAGGTCGTGAAGGTCGCAGCAGCGTACTCGATAGGAAAGCGTCTGGCATGATCCGCATCACCGATCTTCGGCATAAACTGCTCGATATTCCCGATCTCTCTCTCGTTGCACGCCATATCGCCGTGATCGGGCCGAACGGGAGCGGAAAAACGACGCTCCTCTCGGTCTGCGCCGGACTCGAGGAGCCAAAGAGGGGGAGAGTCCAGATCCTCGGAAAGCCGCCGTCCGCTGCAAAGATCGGGTGGGTAGGGGAGTTCCCGGACCGGACGCTCCTCTTCTCCCGGGTCTACGACGAGATTGCATCGACCCCGCGGTTCCGCCATTACCCCTGTACGAGGGCGGATGAACTTGTCAGGGCGGCCGCAGAGGCGGTCGGCATCGTCCACCTCCTCGATAAGAAGGTCTCGGCCCTCTCCGGGGGAGAGAAGGCCCTCGTCGGGCTGGCCGCGGCCGTTGTCGATAACCCCGAGGTGCTGATCCTCGACGAGGCCGACTCGCACCTGGACGCCGGGACCGCAAAGCGCGTCCACCGCATCGTGCGGGAGAGCCCGGCCGCCCACGTCCTCTGGTGCACCCAATCGATGGATGCCGCAGCCGAAGCGGACTTCATCCTCTTCATGGACGGCGGCAGGGTCCGGCACCACGGGACGCCCGACGAGGTCTTCTCGGCGCTCGAGGGGACGTGCTTTTACCCGACGATCTGGAGGCTCCGTTCATGAGAGTGGAACTTGATGAACTCCTGTTTGCCCGGGGGACGTTCACCCTCCGGGGCAGCGGCACCTTCGATGAGGGCGTACACCTGGTCAGCGGTCCGGTGGGCAGTGGAAAATCGACGCTCGCCCTCCTGATCGCAGGGCTTCTCCGTCCAACCGGTGGCGCCGTCCGAAGGCACGGGATCTCCTCGGTCCAGGTCCTGCTCCAGTTCCCGGAGTACCACATAACATCCTCGACCGTCGCCGGGGAGGCTGCATCCTGGGGCCTTGACCCGGACGAGGTGCTTGCCCGGGCGGATCTGGTCGGGCGTGCAGACGATGACCCGTTCCGCCTCTCCCGCGGTGAACTCAAACGGCTGACCCTTTGTTGCGCCATCATGCAAGATCCGGACCTCTTGATGCTGGACGAACCGTTCAGCTCGCTCGACTGCACCGCAAAACAGAGGGCCTGCAGGATGATCGAGGGGAGGAGAGAGGGCATCACAATCATCTTCTCGCACGAGAGCGCGGTCCTCCCCCGGGTGGATGCAATCTGGGAGATGGAGAACGGAACCCTGACCGGCCTCGGCGGTGTTCCCCATGCGATTCCCAGATGGCGGCACGCTCCGCCGTACCTTGCATACGCCTTAAACGAGGGTGCGCGCCCGGAAAACATCAGGCTCCAGGACGCCCGGGAGGCGCTATGCAGGATCCGCGACTGAGGTTCCTTGCGGCTGCTGTCCTCTCGCTTGCTGCGTTTGCAAGCACGGCAGGAGCCGTCGCAGCCCTCGTCTGGTGGCTGCTCGCGACACCGCGCACAAAAACCCTCCCGGGACCGCGGGTGCTCATCCCCCTTATTGCGATGATCGGCGTCACAGCCCTCGTCTCTGCATTGGAGGGCGGACCTGGTCTCTCCTACTTCATCCGGATGACCGTGATTCTGCTGCTTGCTGCATGGGCATATGCCGAGACGAGGGAGGGAGATGCTCTTTCTGTGGCGGTCTGGGCCCTCGGCAACCGGGTTGGATTCGAGATCGGGCTCATTGCCGAGATGGGAATTGGAGGGCTCGCCGTTATCCGGGAGGATATCGAGCATGCGCAGGTGGCAATGGCACTGAAGGGAATCCGACCCGGTCTGCGCTCGATCGTGCCGCTCGCCGTCACCCTCATTGTTACGGAGATCCGGCGATCCGACGATATCGCACGGCTGCTTGCCGTGCGGGGGTATACGTTCGGAGGAGAGATCTGTCCAGAGTTCAGGAGGGACTCAAAAGATCTTCTGGCATCCATATCAGCCGTATTTTTTGGGATTTTATCGTGCCTGCCCCTTCGCGACGTTTTTATATTATTAGGATGAATTTTCTAGAGGCTTTATTGATATTTTCTCAGCCCTTCGAGGTGCAAATTCGATGTGTGCTGCCAAATCGGATACACTCAATATCACCGACACCACGCTTAGGGATGCGCATCAATCGCTCATCGCCACCCGGTTGCGGACAGAAGATATGCTCCCTCTTGCCCGAGCCATCGACGAAGTGGGTTTTTTCTCTGTCGAAGCCTGGGGCGGGGCGACCTTTGACAGCTGCATCAGGTTCCTCAACGACGATCCCTGGGACCGTCTCAGGATGCTGAAGGCTGAACTCAAGCGCACTCCTATCCAGATGCTTCTGCGAGGGCAGAACCTCGTAGGGTACCGGCATTATCCGGACGATGTGGTGGAGAAGTTCGTAGAGGCATCGGCGCGGAACGGAGTTGACATCTTCCGGGTCTTTGATGCATTGAATGATATCCGGAATATGAAGAAAGCGATGGAGGAGGTCCAGAACGTCGGCGCGCACCTGCAGGGCGCAATCTCCTACACGACAAGCCCGGTTCACTCCGTTGCGTCCTTTATCGATATGGCGCAGGAGCTCTATACGCTTGGCTGCGACTCGATCTGCATCAAGGACATGGCCGGACTGATCATGCCCCATGATGCCCGAGACCTTATCTCGGGGATCAAGAAGGTAGCAGATGTCAAGGTCTGTCTCCACTCCCACTGTACGAGCGGCGTGGCACCCCTGAGTTATCAGGCGGCGATCGATGCCGGCGTGGATATTCTTGACACGGCGATGTCGCCGTTCTCCCTCGGCACATCCCAGCCTCCAACGGAGAGTGTCGTTGCAAGCGTCGCCGGAACGCCGCGGGATACAAAGATAGACCTCATCAAACTCCGCAAGGTCCGCAACATCTGCCGTGAGATTCGGGAGAAGTACGATCCGCTCTTCAACTCCATCGCAGACAGGGTTGACTCGGACGTGCTGATCTACCAGCTTCCGGGCGGTATGATCTCAAACCTCGTCTCCCAGTTAAAGGAGCAGAATGCACTTGACCGCCTGGATGAGGTGCTCCACGAGATCCCCCGGGTTAGAGAGGACCTCGGCTACCCGCCGCTCGTGACACCGACAAGCCAGATCGTGGGCACGCAGGCGGTGCTCAACGTTCTGATGGGCGGACGCTACCGGAACGTGACAAAAGAGGTAAAGGACTACGTCCTCGGCTGTTACGGCCGCTCACCCGCCCCGATCAGCACGGAGGTGCAGAAGATGATCATCGGCGACGAGAAACCGATCACGGTCCGTCCGGCGGATCTCCTCGAACCCATCTACGAGCAGATGCGGGCGGAAGCAATGGAGCAGGGTCTCGTCACCCGTGAGGAGGACGTTCTCACCTATATCCTCTATCCAAACATTGCTCCCTCGTTCCTCCGGGGCGAGCGGAAGGCCGAAGTGATCCCGGAAAAGACGGCAGTCGTCACCGCACCAGCAGGGGCTGCAGGCATACCCCGGTCCATGGAGGTGGAGGTGGACGGCGAGATCTTCTCGGTCCGGATCATTACCGTGGAGGGAGGCTCGGTCCCGGGACCTGCAGCCGAATCATCAGCCAAAGAGAGGATCCCCCGCGGCGAGGTCGCCGGCGGCGTCAAGAGCAACATGCAGGGCATGGTCCTGAAGGTGATGACCGAGCGTGGGAGCACCGTCAAGAAGGGCGATACCCTCATTGTCCTTGAAGCGATGAAGATGGAGAACCCAATCCGCAGTCCACGCGACGGCACGGTGAAGGAGATCTTCGTGGATGCCGGGGACGTCGTGCAGAACGGCGATGTGCTCATGATCATCGAATAGGGACTGTTTGCGCGATGAAGTACTTTGACAAGATCCTGATTGCTAACCGTGGCGAGATTGCCATCCGGATTATGCGTGCCTGCCGGGAACTGGGTATCGATACGGTTGCTATCTACTCAGAACCCGACAAGAATTCACTCCACGTCAAGTATGCCGACGAAGCATTCTGCGTGGGCGAGGCGCACCCATCAAAGAGTTACCTCAACAAAGAGCGGATCTGCGATGTGGCGAAGAAGACCGGAGCGGAGGCAATTCATCCGGGGTACGGGTTCCTTGCTGAGAATGCCGATTTTGCAAAACTTGTCGAGGATGAAGGTCTGACGTTTATCGGACCATCGTGGAAGACCATCAAGGCTCTTGGCTCGAAGATCGGGTCGAAGCAGATGATGCACGATGCGGGTGTACCGGTCCTTCCCGGCACCCCGGAAGGCGTCAGGAGCCTCGATGAAGCGAAGAAGGTCGCCGCTGAGATCGGCTACCCGGTGATTGTGAAGGCAAGCGCGGGCGGCGGCGGTATCGGGATGCACATCGCCGAGAACGAGGAGCAACTCGAGGAAGCAATCGAAAAAGGCATGCGGATCGCCCAATCCGCCTTCGGAGATCCGACGGTCTTCGTGGAGAAATATCTCACGAAACCGCGCCACATCGAGATTCAGATCCTTGCCGATTCGAAAGGGCACATCCTCCACCTCTACGACCGTGAGTGCTCGATCCAGCGCCGGCACCAGAAACTGCTCGAGGAAGCACCCTGTCCGATCATGACACCCGCACTCCGCGAACGGATGACAGCCTCGGCCATTGCCGCCGCAAAGGCAGCAAACTACACGAACGCCGGCACGGTGGAGTTTCTCTATTCAAACGGCAACTACTACTTCATGGAAGTGAACACCCGGCTGCAGGTGGAGCACACGGTCACGGAGTTCATCACAGGGCTTGACATGGTCAAGCAGCAGATCGCCATCGCTGCCGGGGAGGAACTCGCGATGGACCAGGAGGATGTCAGTATCCGGGGGCACGCGATCGAGTGCCGGATTAACGCTGAGGACCCCCTGAACAACTTCGCTGCGGATCCAGGAAAGATTGTCCGCTACCGCTCCCCGGGCGGGCCGGGGATACGGGTTGACTCCGGCATTCATGTGGGTTATACCATCCCTCCGCACTACGACTCGATGATCTCGAAGCTCTGCGCTCTCGGCTCCAACCGCGAGGAGGCTATCCAGCGGATGCGCCGGGCCATCTACGAGTATGTCATCCTGGGTGTGAAGACAACGCTCCCGCTCCACTACGCGATCATGCATAACGCTCACTTCATCGCCGGCGATACGCACACACACTTCCTCCAGGAGGAGCATATCATGGCGGATCTGCGCCGCTACCTCCACGAGGAAGAGGCGCGTATGCAGACACTGGCCGCGTCGCTCCGGCAGGGGAAACATGTGGCGGCAATAACCGCAGCAGTCAACGTGTATCTACAGAAAAACATGAAGTAACCCGTCATCCAATTTTTTGGGGAGACGTAAGGTTTATTTGTCAATACATCATTGTTATAATGCACTTTGTGTGCTGCGGTGGCCTAGCTGGTTAGGGCGCCAGACTCATAGGGTTTTCAAGCGAAACGGTGCGTCCAAACCTGGGACATCTGGAGATCGTGGGTTCGGATCCCACCCGCAGCATCGATTTTCAGGTTCAGATCTGTCAGAAAGTGTTTTTTATACATCTATTCAGACCACCTTTGCATGGGGACTAGAAAGACAACAACCGGTGAGCAGATCCATACTACTCACGGGAGTGCATTCCCTTACACACTCACATATCTCCGTTAACAAGCGGCATTCCCCGGGGCAATCCCGGATCGTACTTCGTTGCAGTCTCAAAACACGCCGCTGCTTCGTCGGTCCTATTCATATTCGTCAGGATGACTCCTTTCAGGTACCATGCCTGCCCGTACTCCGGGTCCAGTTCAAGCGCCCTGTTGCAGCTCTCCAGCGCTTCGGCGTACTGATTATAGTTATTGTTGTAGTACATCCCCCGGATGCACCAGGCCTCCAGGGTTGTTCGGCTCCGCAACAACCCAGTTATCGTAATACTCCTGGTTATCGTAATACTCCTGGTTTTTGACGTGAACTATGCAACCACCGTTAAACAGAGCAAGTATCAACACACAGCAGAGGCATACAACCGGGGATGGGGTCTTCATGGAATCCCATTGGACCCGACGGTTAATCAAACCCCGCTATCGGCAGTCAAACGTGGTGTCCTTCAGGCCCTGCCAGAACCGCTCTGCATTGACCCGATCCTACATCCAATAGACCGCAGTTGCAGGAGCGATCTCGTGCTGCCAGGGGGGCCAGGCCGCATTGCTACCCCATCAGCATACAAAAGTATTTGAGGGATGACGACAGATTAAATGAGGTAAACGGGGTGCGAAAGCGCAACCGATGGATTACCCATCTCCGTTCATGCGTAAAGCATGTTCTTCCTCATACCCTAGCGAGGGTTGCCAAGCCAGGTCAAAGGCGCAAGGTTGAGGGCCTTGTCTCGTAGGAGTTCGAGCGTTCAAATCGCTCCCCTCGCACTTATGCTTCTCGCCCGGGCAACGGGCGGCGAGAATCACCAGAGTGCCCAGGTAGTGTAGTGGCCTATCATGACGGCCTGTCACGCCGTCGACACGGATTCGAATTCCGTCCTGGGCGTTCCATTCTCTCACCATCTTTCAGCAGGCGATAGAGCACATCCCACTTCTCCAGTAATAACCCCAACCGCTCCCGACCCAACTCTTCGCTCCATAGCCACCAAGCCGTTCGTGAGTATCAGATCCGCCAGATATCCGGCTCGACAACAAACAGTTCGATGCGCCCTGGGACAAACCGCGCAGAGAGGAAAGGATAGAAGAGATGCCGTACCGGCAGGGAGAGATCACGCCAGTATTTCATGGCGCTGCTGGCAGCGTGCCTGCAGTTCATCCCACTCATCCGGGTGCTCCTCAGCCCATTCTATAATCGCATGGATAACCCGATCCCGCGACTCAGAATCCCCTCGATAATCTACCAGGACACAGTTTACCACCACTTCGATCTGATCTTTCAGGTATTGTTTATCTCCGGCCATAGCGGCTACCTCCTGATACTCCAGGTGCCAACGTTGGGTGAAGGTTCGAGACCATATAAGCCTGATCCCGCTCGCCCGGCGCCCTCAGGGCATCTCGCCGTTGCCCAGAATCCGACGCAGCGTCCCCCTTTGCAACTACCAGCCCACATGCACCCGGATTCCCATAAGGCACATAGTTCTGCCGCGCCGCAGGAGTTATCATGCCCGAAAGAGAACGATATGCAGTTACGATGAAACTCGGCGTGCTCTTCTCCGGTGGGAAGGACTCACTCTTTGCCTGCTGGAAATCGATGCAACAGGAAGAAGTGGTCTGTCTGATCACGGTCGTCTCCAAGAACCCCGAGAGCTATATGTTCCACACCCCAAACATCCGCCTTGCCGCACTCCAGGCAAAGGCGGCTGGGCTCCCTCTCGTTGAGGTGGAGACGGCAGGGGAGAAGGAGACCGAACTTGAAGACTTAAAGCGGGCTCTTTTCGTTGCCCGGGAACAGTTCGGGATCGAAGGGATCGTCACCGGGGCGATCCTCTCTGTCTACCAGGCAACAAGGGTCCAGCGGGTCTGCCAGGAACTGGGCCTCTGGTGCTTCAACCCGCTCTGGGATACAGACCAGGAGGCGTACATGGACGAACTCATCAGCGCCGGCTTTAAGGCCATCATCGTCGGCGTTTTTTCCGCTCCTTTTGACGCATCATGGCTTGGGAAGGAGATCGACCGCCATACCCTCGATGAACTCCGGAAAATCGCCCGGAAGCACCAGGTTACCCTCACCGGGGAAGGTGGGGAGTTTGAGACGTTCGTCGTCGATGCCCCTTTCTTCTCACAGCGGATCGCGATCGAGGAAGCATCGCGAGTTTACCAGAACTACAACGGCGTCCTTCGGATTGAGCGGGCGGGGTTGATGGAAAAATGATCCTCGTTCTCGACCTCTGCTACAGGGAGAACTCGCTCTCCCGGGACGAGTTTGTCAGGCCGATTGAACGGCACCTCCAGAATGCCGGAACACCGTTTGCCACCCGCCACTACACCGCCGTCGGTGCACCGGAGATCGAGGCCGCGGATGCGGCGATCATCTGCGGGACGGCGCTCCAGGATACCGGGTTCGCAGAACATCCGGAACGGTTCAAGTGGCTTTCTGAATTCAAGCGCCCGGTGCTCGGCATCTCCTCCGGGATGCGGGTTCTCGCGGCTGCCTTCGGCGGCGGTATCGAACCGTGCTGCGAGATCGGCATGACCGAGATCAGAGTGCTCGTTCCCGATCCTCTCTTTGCCGGAAAGGAGGATTTTTTTGCATACGAACTGCATGAACAGGCCGTGCAGGCTCCAAATGGGTTCATATCGCTTGCCGCCTCCGACCGGTGCCTCCAGGCGATCCGGCACCATTCACTCCCTCTCTACGGTACCCTCTTCCACCCCGAAGTCAGAAACGAGTGGATCATCGAACGGTTCCTCAAGTTAGTGGGAACCGCTCAGTAAGACTTATCGTCAGCACCGGATAGAAGATGGAAGTGTTCCGGGCGTATCCCGGCGTGCCTCGCATGGGTATGGGATTCGAGTTACCAGACATCCAGAACCTGACGGCGGGGGAATGAAGGAATGCCCGAACCCCTCCGGCTGCTCATCATCACCAGGAGCCCGGGCGACGCCCTGCTGATAGAGCAGCTGCTCCGGGAAGTCGGGCTCCCGGTTGAGATAATCTCATACCCGCAGGTTGCCGACGGTCTTGCTGCCCTCATGCGGGAGCCGTTCGATCTCGTCATGCTCGACCCCGATAACGATCCCGATGTGGTGACGCGGGTGAGCAAGAATGCCCCCGGTGTTCCGGTCATCCTTCTCATCCCGCGTGACGACCTTGACGCCGCGATCAGGCTCCTTTGGCGTGGTGCGGACGATTACCTGATCCGGGAGCAACTCACCCCCGAACTCCTGCTCTGCACCATCCGATATACTCTCATGCTGAAGCGCACCGAGGTGGCGTTCAAGCGAATAGAGTGCTTCTGGCACGAGATCGGCAGGAGCCTGCATGAAGGAATCCTCGTGGTCGACCAGAGAGGCACTATCGTCTTTGCCAGTGCTCGGATGAAGGAGATCCTCGGCTACACCACAGACGAGATGCAGGGGACCCCCTTCCTTTCCTTCGTCGACCCGGTCGACGTCCCACGGGCAAGGATCCTGATCGAGCGGGATGGAGGCGGGCGGGAGGAGACTGAACTCCGGCTCCGCCGATCCGACAGACGGGTTATCGACGCCAGACTCACCACTTCACCGGTGACCGGCGGAAACTCCGGATACGTTGGTGTTGCCATCGGCGTTGCGGACATCACCAACCAAAAACTCGCCGAGGAGGGGATCCGGCGCAGGAACACTCAACTTTATGTCATCAATCAGGTGGTCAGGACTGCCACATCGTCGGCAGATCTAGACGAACTGCTGAGAGGCGTGCTTGAGAAGACCCTGGAACTCCTCATCTTTGAGGGCGGCGGCGTCTACCTGATCGATCCCGGCCGGTCCAGCGCCGAACTGGTCACCGAGATCGGGCTTCCGGAAGGGTTCTCGTTCCGGCGACGGATCATCGATCTCGGTGCACCGCCATACGACCAGGTTCTCGGGAAGGGTGCGGCGCACTTTGTAGAGAACTACCCGCGCACCTACCCGCAGGATGCCGGATCAGGTATCCAGGCGTTTGCGAGCATCCCCATCATGACCGGGAAACGAGTAATCGGCGCCATCAACCTGGTCAGCCGGACCGTGCACAGTTTCTCACCGGATGAGCGGGAGGTGCTCGTCTCCATCGGCAGGGAGGTAGGGGGCGCCGTCGAGCGAATGTGGCTCAACGAGCAGGCGAATTTCTACCTGGACCTCATGACGCACGACATCAACAACGCAAACACCGTCGCCAGCGGCTATGCAACACTCCTTGCAGAGACACTCGCCGAGCCGGATAAGGGTCTTGCCCGAAAACTCGCAGCGGCTATCAGGCAGAGCGCCGAGATCATCGGGAACGTATCGACGATCCGGAGGATTGCGGAGGAAACTCCCGCACTCGGGCCGGTGAATCTCGATCCTGTCATCAGGGATATCATCTCCTTCTTTCCGGACGTCGATATCCACTACACCCCGCAGACCTTGTGCGTCGCCGCCGACGATCTCCTCGGCCAGATCATCATAAACCTCGTCGGCAACGCCGTCAAGTTCGGCGGCCCCGGGGTCTCGATCTGGATCACTGCACGGGAGGAGGACGGGAGAATTCTGGTCTCGGTCGAGGATACCGGTCCCGGGATACCGGACGCCGAGAAACCCATGGTATTCAAGAAGTTCAGGAAAACAGGGAGTAGGAGCGGCAAAGGTCTAGGACTCTACATCGTCCACACCCTGGTCCAGCGCTACGGCGGCAGGATATGGGTCGAGGGCCGGGTGCCGGGGCATCCGGAGTCCGGGGCCGCCTTCCGGTTCACGCTCCAGGCGTGCCCACCCGTCACCGGCCGTAACGATTGATCGTGTTGATCAGGGCTGCAAACCCTTCCATCTCTTTATCGAGCACTTCCGTACGGGTCATCCCCATGCTCATCTCCGCGTCGGCCGTCAGCATATCGGGGCCGCGCACCACCACGCGGTCGACGCCGTCTGCGGAGAGGATCTTCTGGGCCTCGGCGTCATGGACGAAGGCCCGACCGGGGATGACCACAGCGTCCTCAAGCCTCGCCAGGTCCACCCCGGCAAGGTCGTCGGCGGTGATGAGGCAGGCGATCTCCTTTCTGACCTTGACGACCCTTGATGTCGAGCCGCGGATCGAGAGGACACGCTGGATGAAGGGGGCCGCGATGCTCCCGGTGATCACCGTCGCACGCTTCCTGACCCGGGGGAGTTTCTTTAAGAGGTCGGGCTCGTGAAGGATTGCAAACGGCGATCCGATCGAGGGATCGCCAAGCGGGGTCCCGCTGATCTTCATTGAGAACCGTTCGTTTAGGTCGGTGACGATATCGTGGAACTCATCGACAGTATGGACCCGTTGCCCCTCTAGGAGCGGTGCATTCCCGAGAATGAGCCCCTGGTCGGTTCGGTTTGCAAACCGCATCAGGATCAGCCCCTTTGCACCCCGCTCCTCCAGCCACGCACAGGTCTCTTCAAGAATCTCGCCGTCGTTGACGCCCGGGATGATGACTGCGGCGGCGTAGACGTCGACTGCGCCGCAGAGCCGGTCGAGGATCTCAAGCGAGGTCTCCGGCGTCGGGTCGTGCATCCATTCTCGCCGCAGTTCTGGGTCTGCGGCGAAGATGGTATAGGAGACCTCGGCGAGGCCGTTATCGATGAGGAAGTCGGCAATACCGGGGTCATCGAACCCTTTGCCGCTGGTGTAGCCGATATGGAGCGGCACCTCCATGCTGCCGAGGAGTTCGATGAGGTCGCGGAACTCCGGGTAGCAGCTCGGGTCCCCACCCCCGCTGATGGTGATCCGGTCGAGATCGTCGCCCATCACCTGGAGGTTTGCCAGCGTCTCGTCGGCGACGCTCCGGAGGTCTTTGAACCCGGTATAGCCCTCGCGCACGCCCCGGGTGCAGTAGTCGCAGCCTTTCTGGAAGGGGAGGCAGTATTTGCAGCCGAACGACGTTGTGCCCTTGACGTGTTTGAAGTAGCAGTACGAGCAGAATCCCCGGCAGTCGAGGCCGGGCCGACCCCCGAGATCGACGGTGAGATGCGACATTCTGATGGTACTTCTGTGCTCCTCGGTTATGAAGATTGCAGACCCATCCTTGCCGTCGCGCTGCAGCCAGGCCCATCGACAAAACGGGCATTGCACGACAACCCGAGCGGCACCGTGCACCTTTATGCCCCGGGGTGGGCAAGGTGATCGTGGGAGAGGAAGGATATGCGAACAAGCCACCGGCTGCTGCTCCGGCTCTACCACGATCCTGGCTACGACTTCTCCCGGGTCGAGGTCGAGTACGTCGATCGGGGAGCGCCCGGCGACCGCTCACGGGTGCAGGGGGAGCGGGTCGTCGCGCTCGATGCCCAGTACCTGGAGGTGGACTCCGGGACCCACGTCGCCTGCATCCCCTACCACCGGATCCGCCGCATCCTCTACGACGGCAAGACCCTATGGCCACAACCGGCCGAGGGCATGGAGAGGGGCGAAGACAACCCGGGGTGAGCGCCACCTTTTTTACTGCAGACCGCCCACATAATAGGGTGTGCCCCAGTGGCTTAGCTGGCAGAGCGGCTGACTTGTAATCAGCAGGTCCCGAGTTCAAATCTCGGCTGGGGCTCTTGCGCTTTTAGTTCAAACCCTGAGGTAAACGAATACTCCTGTAATCGTTCAATCCCCTTCGATCCAATTCCAACCCGGGGGTAATGTCCTCGCTCCCCGGAGATTCGGCCGTGCCAGTTCGGGCGCATCGGTGAGGCCCTCCGTCTTGTGATAAGGCGAGCCCTCTACCATCTGTGTTTGTGCGTTCGATTACATAATCGGGGGAAGATCATCTTCGAGGGCCTCGAGCAAGGCAGTTTTCCGAGGGGAGGCATTCTCAAACCCGCAAATGATCCGGAGACGCAGACGAAACCGCCATGAGAGGCAAACGAGCAGATATCATCCTGTGGGTGAATGCCTCCGGGTTCCCCTCAACATCGAGAGCCACTGGCGTATCAGCGCCATTTCACGTAAAGCGGCGGCGACCATGACCTTCGTGGCAAATCCGGCTCTGGGGAGCACACGGGTCGGACTGCACTCTCCGGGGATGATTGGAGTTAGGCCACACCGAGAGTCATGTGACTATGCGTGACCGGTACCGGGCATCTTTTCTAGAGTTAGGACGTAAGGGGGACGAGATCTAACATACCAAAAATGTATGATCCGTACTACCAGACGTCACCCCGTGTGGTTTTTTAGATACCACATCAATGTTCTGTCCGGAGACTCTCCCGGTGTTTCGATGCCATTTAGATCTCAATCGCTTACACCCGTCAACAGGTGGGGAGACGAAGTTCGTCTGCGTCGACGACCTGATGAGATCGTGGATCTTTATAAACCGATAGCATTATTGGAGATCCCCGATCACATATCTGTAGAGCGAACCTACACCTCGCCCGATGCTTGAATAGGGCATTTTTAGGCGCTGTTAGAATTGGACTAAAGTAGGATTGAAACGAGAGAACCGTTGGACTCTTACCCTTTCGAGACCCTAGTTAGAATTGGACTAAAGTAGGATTGAAACTGGTGACGGTCTGGGTTAACGACAGACAAATTATACGTTAGAATTGGACTAAAGTAGGATTGAAACCGGGTACATGGCGAGGAGTTTATACGGGGATTGAAGTTAGAATTGGACTAAAGTAGGATTGAAACATTACTGATCCTACAAAACTCCTTAATTCTTTCGTAGTTAGAATTGGACTAAAGTAGGATTGAAACGTCTATATCCTGAATGATAACGAGGAGTCCGGCGAAGGTTAGAATTGGACTAAAGTAGGATTGAAACCTTCTATCCTCACCGTAACCTCTTCGCCGTCCTCGAGTTAGAATTGGACTAAAGTAGGATTGAAACCACCTTGGCGAGGAGTTCGACAATGCCTCGCACCTCGTTAGAATTGGACTAAAGTAGGATTGAAACCTGTGAAAGTGGGAGCGTGTATGTCCGTAAGGACAAAGTTAGAATTGGACTAAAGTAGGATTGAAACATCAATTGTGTAACATTGTAGTAACCGCGGGGGATGGTTAGAATTGGACTAAAGTAGGATTGAAACTATCTCATATTTGCGGCGAGTCGGTCCCTGTCCTCTGTTAGAATTGGACTAAAGTAGGATTGAAACGACCATGCGGGCTGCGTTGCTCTACGCTGCCGAACGGTTAGAATTGGACTAAAGTAGGATTGAAACTGCCCTTCTCTTCGAGGGCTGCGAGAGTGATCGCCAGTTAGAATTGGACTAAAGTAGGATTGAAACAGGCGCAGGAAGAGTATAACGCCGCGCTCCGGGAAACAGTTAGAATTGGACTAAAGTAGGATTGAAACCGTAAGGAGGGTATATACCTTCAGCATCATACCCTCGTTAGAATTGGACTAAAGTAGGATTGAAACTATATTCTTATCGCATTGGTTACATCTGGAATATTGGTTAGAATTGGACTAAAGTAGGATTGAAACATCGGGTGCATCGATACAAGGGGATGCTCAGCATACGTTAGAATTGGACTAAAGTAGGATTGAAACACAAACGTTAAACATAACGTTTTACCGTTCCCACGGTTAGAATTGGACTAAAGTAGGATTGAAACGTCGTAGAATTCGAAAACGGAAAGCGCTTGATTGTAGTTAGAATTGGACTAAAGTAGGATTGAAACGTATCTGACGTTACTATGATATCACATAGTTGATATGTTAGAATTGGACTAAAGTAGGATTGAAACTAGTTTCTGCCCATGGGGCCTCCTGGGGATTTTCTGGTTAGAATTGGACTAAAGTAGGATTGAAACAGTCCAACGGCGATAGGGATTAACGGCGCAACCATTGTTAGAATTGGACTAAAGTAGGATTGAAACGCGAAAACGATATCGTATGTATGAGGTGATTAACGATGTTAGAATTGGACTAAAGTAGGATTGAAACGATCTTACCCTCGCATACAGGGCAGTTGTCGGTATCGTTAGAATTGGACTAAAGTAGGATTGAAACGATACATCGAGGTTTCTGTTCCTGAAAACTCTACCTAGTTAGAATTGGACTAAAGTAGGATTGAAACCGGGAGACGTTCGAGGCGTCGGGCTGACAGGCAAGAGTTAGAATTGGACTAAAGTAGGATTGAAACGGTCGCTCATCGGAGCCACCCCCCGGAGGCAAGCGCGGTTAGAATTGGACTAAAGTAGGATTGAAACAATATTGTTTTAGCCGTCGCAAAACCGACACCAAAGGTTAGAATTGGACTAAAGTAGGATTGAAACATGATGGCCCGGCCGGAGGGGACGCGCAGAAAATCGGTTAGAATTGGACTAAAGTAGGATTGAAACGTCGGGAGAAAGCAAATGCGACCAAGAAGTGACATCGTTAGAATTGGACTAAAGTAGGATTGAAACGGGGTAAGGATATCGTTTACCCATCCACGAGTATCGGTTAGAATTGGACTAAAGTAGGATTGAAACAAAATTGGCTAGACCAGATGAGGCTAAAGCACCCTAGTTAGAATTGGACTAAAGTAGGATTGAAACGTCGGTACTACAAACGTGCCAATACCTTCGACGGTAAGTTAGAATTGGACTAAAGTAGGATTGAAACTATCCATTTAGTGTCTTTTTCTGTCTCTGAAAGTAGTTAGAATTGGACTAAAGTAGGATTGAAACAATCGACCATCCTCACAGAGGCTCTATATCCGACGAGTTAGAATTGGACTAAAGTAGGATTGAAACTGCTCGGAATGATTTATTGTAGTACTTACTCCGAACGAGTCGAAATTGACCTAAAGCAGGACTGATACCGCGAGAGACTCAGGGGAGCGGCCCCTGGCAGGGAGCCCTCCCCTGATCGACCCTACTTGGGCCCATTCACCTTTTTGCACTGGACCGCGAATCAATAAGTGATCGGAGTGGCAGAAGAGGAGAGAAGGACTGGCGGGCTAGCCATCAACACCATCCATACCATGGACTGCATCGAAGGCATGCAGCGCCTCCCGGCAGGTTCGGTCGATATCATCGTCACATCGCCGCCCTACAACATCGGAAAGGAGTACAACACCTACGACGACCAGAAACCCCGCGAGGACTACCTCCGCTGGATGGGGCAGGTCGCCGCCGGAGCGTCGCGGGTCCTCGCCGACGACGGTTCGTTCTTCCTCAACATCGGCGGCAAACCTCGCGACCCCTGGATACCCTTCGATGTCATCCAGCAGTTCCGTCCTCACTTTGAACTACAGAACGTCATCCACTGGGTCAAATCGATCGCGATCGAGAAGGAGGACGTGGGGAATTACGAAAACATCCTCGGCGATATCGCCGTCGGCCACTACCAGCCGGTGAACAGCTCACGCTACTTGAGTCAATGCCACGAGCACATCTTTCACTTCACAAAGAAAGGAGACGTCATCCTCGACAAAATGGCGATCGGCGTGCCCTACCAGGACAAGAGCAACATCGGTCGATGGAAGGCGGCGGATCGCGACCTCCGCGACCGGGGGAACACCTGGTTCATCCCCTATCGGACCATTCGCTCCTCCCGACCTCATCCGACCAGTTTCCCGGAAAAACTCCCGGAGATGTGCATCAGGCTCCATGGCTGCCGTCCCGGGACGCTCGTCCTCGACCCCTTCATGGGCATCGGGAACACGGCGCTTGCGGCGATTGCACTTGGCGTAGACTACATAGGCTTTGAGATCGACCCGGAATACCAGGCCATTGCAGAGGCCCGAATTGCCAAGGCACGCCGGCAAGAAGGATCGGACTGACGTAGACTATCCTTTTTAAGGCAGGAGATACTCCGGGCCCAACCCACTCCCACCACTATTCTTCAAAAAACCGGCCCGGACCATGTACATTATATAATTTAGGCGGTATGTAGTCCCTGCCAGAGGGAGAATAATGGATCTCAAATACGTATCTACGACATGCCCGTACTGCGGCACCGGGTGCGGGTTCAACCTTGTCGTCCGCGACGGCAAGGTCGTTGACGTGGCGCACTGGCAACGCGCACCCGTCAACGGGGGCAAACTCTGCCCAAAAGGGCGCTACGCCCACGAATTTATAAACAGCCCGGATCGACTCACTAAGCCGCTCATCAAGAAGAACGGCACGTTCGTCGAGGCGACCTGGGACGAGGCATACGACCTGATCATACAGAAGTTCAGGTCCTACAAGCCCGAAGAGATGGCCTGCCTCTCGTCTGCCCGGACATCGAACGAGGAGAACTACCTGATGCAGAAGTTTGCGAGAGTGGTCCTCAAGACCCCGCACATCGACCACTGCGCCCGGCTCTGCCACTCATCCACCGTCGCTGGCCTTGCTGCGGTCTTTGGGTCCGGCGCGATGACCAACTCGATCAAGGACATCGCCGAGTCAAAGTGCGTCTTCGTCCTCGGAAGCAATACCTTCGAGCAGCACCCGCTCATCGGGCGGAGCATCATCCGTGCACGGGAAAGCGGGGCAAAGGTGATCGTGGCCGACCCGCGCTACACCCCGACCGCCAAGCAGGCCGATCTCTACATGCCGTTCATCTCGGGGACCGATGTCGCTCTCTTGAACGGCTTGATGCAGGAGATCATCAAGAACGGCTGGGAAGACAAGGAGTTCATCAAGAATCGGACGAAAGACTTCGAGAAACTCAAGGAAGTCGTCATGAAGGAGGACTACAGCCTTGAGAACGTCTCAAGAGTCTCCGGGGTCCCCGCGGAAAGCCTCAAGACCGCCGCAGAATGGATTGCAACCGCCGATGTTGCCGCGCTCATCTACTCGATGGGCATCACCCAGCACACCGTCGGCGTCGACAACGTCAAATCAACCGCCAACCTGATGCTGCTCACCGGCAACCTCGGCAAACCCGGCTCCGGCGTCAACCCGCTCCGCGGCCAGAACAACGTTCAGGGCGCCTGCGACATGGGAGCCCTCCCGAACGTCTACTCCGGCTACCAGAAGGTCACCGACGAGGCGGCGCAGAAGAAGATGAAGGAGATGTGGGGCGTCGACGAACTCGCCGAGGGCAAGGTCGGCTACACGGTCACGGAGATGATCAACGTCCTCGCCGAGAAGCCCGGCGAGATCAAGTGCATGTACATCATGGGCGAGAACCCGATGCTCTCCGACCCGGACATTCAGCACGTCGAGGAGGGGCTTAAGAACCTCGAGTTCCTGGTCGTCCAGGACATCTTTATGACCGAGACCGCCGAGCTCGCCGATGTCGTCCTCCCCGCCGCCTGCTACGCCGAGAAAGACGGCACGCAGACCAACACCGAACGCCGTGTCCAGCGCTGGAGAAAGGCCCAGAACCCTCCCGGCGAGGCGAAGCCCGACTGGCAGATCCTCTGTGAACTCGGCAGCAGGATGGGCTACGAGAAGCAGTTCTCGTTCAAGAGCCCCGAGGAGATCTTTGACGAGATCGCCGCGGTCACGCCGTCCTATCACGGCATGTCCTACGCCCGCCTCGACCCGGACGGCCTGCACTGGCCCTGCCCGACGGCGGAACATCCGGGAACGCCGATCCTCCACCGGGAGACATTTGCCATGCCCGACGGTCTCGGAGTCTTCTCGCCTATCGAGTGGAAACCCCCTGCCGAGGTCCCGGACGCCGAGTATCCGTACGTCCTCACGACCGGGCGCACCATCTGGCAGTGGCACACCGGCACGATGACCCGGCGATCGTGGAGCCTTGAGAAGGAGGCGCCCATCGGCTGGATCGAGATCAACCCCGATGATGCAGAAGAACTCGGAATCAAGAACAACGAAGTCGTCCGGGCAAGTACCCGCCGCGGATCAGTCGAGATCCCCGCACGGGTCACGCCGGAGATCATCAAGGGCGTGATGTTCATCCCGTTCCACTACAAGGAGCATCCGGCAAACCGGCTGACCCACAACGCGCTCGACCCCATATCAAAGATCCCGGAGTTCAAGGCGTGTGCTGTTAAGGTTGAGAAGATTTCGGAGGTGTGAGATATGGCAGGAAAAGGCGATTTACTCTATGCATGGACGACGGACGACGAACTCCGCGCAAAAGCAGAGACGGGCGGGGCGGTCACCGCTCTGCTGCGCCATGCTCTCGAGAGCGGTATGGTCGACGGGGTCTTTGCGGTCAGGAAAGGTGCGGACGTATATGACGCCGTCCCGGCCCTGATCACCGACCCCGCCGAGATCGGCGGAATTGCCGGGTCGCTCCACTGCGGCACCCTGCTCCTCCCCAAGCAGATGCGCCGTTGCCTCCTTGCGACCGAACCCAATATGCGGATCGCCACCGTTCTCAAGGGCTGCGACGTCAAGGCAATCTATGAGATGGCGAAGCGCGGCCAGGTCAACCTCGACAATATCATCATCGGCCTCAACTGCGGCGGCACCATCCGACCGGAGACCGCGCGGACCATCGTCCGGGAGAGGCTCGGTCTCGATCCCGACGATGTCGTCAAGGAAGAGATCGACAAAGGCAAATTCATCGTCGAGACAAAGGACGGTCAGCACAAAGGCATCTCCATCGATGAACTCGAAGAGGGGGCGGAGGATCTCCTCGGGAACGAGGGGCTTGGCCGCCGCTCGAACTGCCGCCGGTGCAAGATCAAGATCCCGCGCCAGGCGGATCTTGCCTGCGGCAACTGGGGCGTCATCGGTGAGCGGGCCGGCAAGGCGACTTTCGTCGAGGTCTGCTCCGAGAAGGGGGCAAATCTCCTTAATTCAGCGGTTGCAGCTGGAGCGGTCGCCACCGAACCCGCGAACCCCAAGGGAATCGAGATCCGCGGCAAGGTCGAGAACGCGATGCTCAAACTCGGCGACAAATGGCGGGAACGCTACTTCGGAGCGCTCGGCGAGGGGACGGAGCGCCTGAACAAGATCAAGGAGCAGACGAGCCGATGCATCAAGTGCTACTCCTGCATCGAGAACTGTCCAATCTGCTATTGCATCGACTGCAGCACAAGAAGGGACTATCTGGTCGAGCCGGGCGTGATCCCGCCGCCCTTCATGTTCCACCTCATCCGGTTCGCCCACATCTCCGATTCCTGCGTCAACTGCGGCCAGTGCGAGGAACTCTGCCCAGTCGAGATCTCAAACTCGGTCTTCCTCCATGCCATCCAGACCGAACTCGAGAAACTCTTTGGGTTCCACCCGGGTGAGGATATGACTCCACCGGTCCTCGCGCTCGTCGATGAGAGGGCTGAACGCGACCGACTTGCCGCGACCGGGAGCGACCAGATCTTTGATATCTTTCGCTGACCGGGATTCAGTTCTTCACCATCGGCCCTTTTTTTCGTCGAAACGCTTTTCCGGCGCCATCTTCAGTATTAGCAAGGTGCTTATCTACCCCAGAATGGCGGCGCTTTCATGACGTCCGTTCGAGTGACAAAACCCGAGAGCGTCCTCTGGAGAAAATTATGCGCGCCATCTTTAAGGGCATCGCCCCGGGGTTCCCTGCCGCGACGGCATCCGAGTACCAGCCTCCACCAGAAGCCCGAAAACGCACCTATAGCATGCGATCTCCGGGGGAGTGATAAAGACATCGGGAGCACAACCATAACCACTAGAAGCCCGATATGCCAGTGTATTGCCGGGAGAGCATGACTCCGAATGAGGCGGTTGCGACCAGCCGAGTCGAATCACCTATTCCTGGAAAAAATACCACATTTACACTCGGTATCGAAGCATATCACGATACGCATATACCTGCAGAAATTTTGTCCGAGCATCCATTACCCGGCACTGACATGCGAGATTCGTGCGGTCACTTCCGCGCACCTGGCCCGCAAACTCGCTTCAATCCTCATATTTTTTGCGTGGGCGCGTGTGTGATAGAAAAAGCAACGTTTGCCTATATAGTGTTTAATGACAGAAATTAANNGAAATTAACTTAAAGCGAGTATAAACGCCTGAATTTGGGATATCTTCGTCGGACACGGCGATCATTTCGAAACCTATTAATAGCACTCTCAAATTACTGAATAATTAGACCTATCCATTCGGATTACCTGATGGTATAGGTAGGACGTTTAGAGAGGTGTATGAAAAAATGGTGTTCCATCCTCCAGTTGCTATTGTAGCAAAAGCAGGTGACTCCGGAAAGTATAAGGTCGGGCTGCCTGCCTGGAACATGGTTCTGCGCGGTTTCCTGTCTGGAGCCTTCATCGCGATGGGTGCCGCTCTGGCAACGGTCTGTTCAACCGGTGTCCAGGCAACCGACATTGCAATGCGGTTCGGTGCCGCAAGTCCCGGTATCGCCCAGCTCGTTCTGGGTGCAGTCTTCCCTGTTGGGCTTATCATCACAATCATGACCGGTGCTGAGCTCTTCACCGGCGACGCAATGCTCGCCCCCATGGCGGCTTTTATTCACAAAGTCAGCTGGGCAAAGGTGCTCAATCTCTGGGTCTGGGTATATATTGGTAACTTCATCGGGTCGGTAGTCTTCGCGTACATCATGGCGTACGGCCCGTTTGTCAACTTCGACGCCGCAGGCGCTGCAACGGTCACAGTATTCGGTCAGAGAGCAGTAGCCATAGCAGCCGCAAAGACGAGTTACGTTGGTACAATGGGACTGTGGTCGGTCTTCCTCAAGGCAATCGCCTGTAACTGGCTCGTCAACCTTGCTGTCCTGCTCGGTATCTGTGCTGACGACGCGATCGGTAAGATCGCAGGTATCTGGTTCCCGATCTTCGCTTTCGTTGCCAGCGGATTCGAACACAGTATCGCGAACATGTATTTCATCCCGGCAGGTATCTTCGTTACAGGCATTGACCCCTCATTGTCGGTCGATACCGTTAACTGGGTAACCATGTGGACCAGCAACATTATCCCGGTCACAATCGGCAACATCGTCGGGGGTCTGTTCTTCGTCGGTGTCCTCTACTGGGTCGCGTTCAGAAAGGAAATTGCAGCCCTGAAGTAAACCTGATTGAAGATGCAAATCGGAAATATCAAAGTGAGGGTGACGGCCGTTACACTGGCCGTCTTCCTCTTTTTTGTTGTCCTGGTCGCTCTGTATATCCTCGCAACCGGGGACATATATGCGCTATTTTGGGCAGTTCCAGCGGTACTCATGCTGCTTATCATACCCATGATACTCAATTACATGAGCCAGAAGCAGTATGCGTCGCTGGTGCCAATGTATGAAGCGGAAGCAAAAAACGCCCGGATTCGGGAGATTAACCTGAACAGGCTCGGCGAACCTGTGCGCATAAAGGGCGTCGTCGAGCAGGTGTATTTCCAGTTCCTTAACCGACCGCAGTACCTCGTCGCCGACCGAACAGGTGAGATATCGGTCAAGATGTTCACCTCACCGATGGAGGACGTGCAGAAAGGGGATGTGGTCGAGGTGCTCGGAACCGTCGTCAAACGCTACATCCTGACCGGAGATGCGGTCATCAACTGTGTCTCCATACGGAAAGTCAAGAACAATCAACAATCCTGATGCCCCAAGAAGCATCATGCAATCCAGTGAAGGGACGGCGGAAACACTGCAGTTTCCAGCCCCATTCACCTTCGCGTTGCACCTAAAACGTCATATCCAGCCCATCGTCGATCGGCTTTGCCTCGGGCCTATTATTGAGATCCTGAATATAATCTTCAAAGAGATGGATCCGGGTGCTTACCGGGAACGGGATCCCGATGGTGCTGATGACCGCCTCTCCTCGTTCAAGCGTCTGAATCTCGGTATCGAGGCGCGAGAGGTCCTGTTTTGCGCTGCTTGCGATCATCTCGCGATCACCGCGGTCTGAAAGTCCCATCACCACGAAGGTGTTCAACTGCGCAAGAACTCGTGCATCGATATTCTTTGGCTGCTGGGTGACCACACAGAGCCCAACACCGAACTTTCGCCCCTCCATCGCGACTTCCCGGAACGTCCGGGTGCTTCCGGATCCCGAGCCCAGCACCCGCTGGGCCTCCTCGATGGTGATCAGCACCTGTCTTGGCTCCTCCGTATCTTTCGTGTCCTCGCCCTGATGAATACGCATGATCCTGCGGGTTATGATTGAGAGGACGAACAGTTCGCTCTGCTCGCTCATTCCAGGAATATCGATCAGGACGACCCTGTTCTCGTGGAGCGCTTTCACGATATCCGGGATCGAGGAGCCCTGTTTCCGGAGGAAATCGCGGTTCCGGTTGAGCATGCCCACGATACGCCGCTGCATCACCGAGAGCGTGCTCGGCGAGAAATTCCTCACGTCCCGGGCAATCCGGGGATGCGGACCGGTGTAGGTGTCGGCATCGAAGGTTGCAAAGTCGGTATGCTGGAAGAAATCGATCACATCGGAGCCCGGGACACTCTCAAGCATCTCCACGACCTCACGCTGCGGCTGCGAGTGCTCGTAGAGCAGGAGAAGGTCGGGCATCCGGAAGTCGCCATAGTCCAGGTAGAGTCGGTTTAACCCGTACTTCTTCCGGAATCCCTCCGGGCGGGTGGAGAAGACCGCAAGGCCGTCCCGGCCGGCCTGATAGTGCAGGAGCCCTTGAGTGCTCTCTCCAGTCGATGACCGGCCTCCAGCCACATACTCACCGTGGGGATCGACAATGAGGAGCCCGAACTTCCGGGCCCGCATGCAGGAGGCACAGAAGACCTTCATGAAGTTGCTCTTACCCATGCCCGTTGTGGCAAAGACTCCCATATGCTGGCGCATCGCCGCCGAGTGGAGTGCCACCCTCACGTCCCGAAGTACATCCTGGCCGGTCTTCATCACGCCGACCTCGATCTCGCCCATCACCTGCCGCAGGAACGCAAAGTCGCGGGCTTCCGGCAGTTCGACGCGGGAGAACTTCGCAGGAATCGTCCGCGGCTTTCGGAAGGTGCCATCCTTCCCGACGTAACCGAGCGGCATCGCCTCGACAAGGATGAAGACGTTCTCCCCTATCGCGTAAAAGTGCTCTGTGTGAGGGCGGGTATCCCATTTCGGGTCAGAGAAGTTGCAATCGTGGAGAAGGTCGCTCACCTTGGCAAAGAACGTCAGCCCTTTGACGTCATCGACGATCTTTAAGATATCCCCTAAATAGAGTTCTGCGTCATGGGGGACCGCAAACCGGTAACTGAGCACACGGTCCCCGATCAGGCGGTATTTCGAGGCGTCGTCGCCGTCAATATCGATCAAACTCATCATGATAGTCACCAAAGATGCTGATGTAATCGGCAAGATTCATGCCGAGCCGGTCCATCCCCTGCATGATATCCTGGCGGATCTGATCGACCGCATCCTTCCCGATCTTGGTGGTGAGGTGCGCATCGAGAAGCGGATAGGGGTAGCCCGGCACTCTCCCGTCATCGGCAAAGAAGGAGAGCGCGGAGAAGACCCGGTCGACCATTTCAGGGCTATAGTACTTGGGGATCTCCACCTTGAACGCCCGTTCTGCCCGGCGGTGCAGCCGCGCGACGTACTGCTCGCCTCTCTGCTTCCAGGCACGCGTCTCCAGGCGATCGATCAGGCCCTCGACAGCGGAGACGCAGAGGTACCAGGGCGCGGGGACCCCGAGATCACGTGCAAGTTCTTCCGCCGCCGGGAGGATCGGGTATCCCCCGCCCCAGGTGAGGGATGTCCGTTTCGTCACCGCGGCGATGAGCACGCCCCTGAGGTTGCAGAGGTTCAGGAGTTTCTCGACGATCTCATCATGGCTTGCATGACGGACCTGAAGCGTGCCGTCAAGGACGATGAGATCTCCGGCCTTGAGTTCCTCGGCCATCTCCATCGCAGTCCAGTACTCAAGGGTATCCCGTATGACCGCAGTGTTCCGGACGGGATCGTCATGATCGAGGTGCACCTTCGGGGAACAGCGGAAACAGTCGTAAAAAAGTGCATCAAAGTCCTCATTTCCCACCCCGGGGTTGACCGTGACGATATGGAGAGGCGTCGTCCGACGGCAGAGGCATGTCTCGCCGGAGTACACGCTGACCGATGCCCGGACTGCGGCGATAGCAAAACTGCCGGCATCGAGGACGACGGCATCGCTCCCGTCCACCGCGCAGACAGCCCCGTCAAACTCAGGCAGGCAATGCAGATAGGATGCCGCATCAAACCCGCCCTTAACTGAGAACTGCCTGGAAAGGTCCTCCGGGACGGAGTCGCGGATCCTTCCGGCAATCCGCCAGATTGCATCCCGGTAGTGAGTGCTCGGGTCCATCACTCAATCTCCCGGACTCTGCTTGCCTGATCCGCACCCATCTCGACCACGAGCGTCGTCGAGAATTCATCCTGTACCTCGGAGATATGGGATATGAGGAGGATCTGGGGGAAATGTACCTCTTGCGTCCTGAGCGCTCGCAAGAGGTTGCTTCGCCGCTCTTCATCCTGGCTCCCAAAGATCTCATCAAATATCAGGAACGTGGAGTCATGCACCTGGTTCACCTCGGCGATGAACCGGGAGAGGGCAATCCGGAGGGCAATGGCAATGTCGTCCTGCTCACCGCCGCTGAATCGCTCGGCCGGGTAGTCATCTCCCATATCATTGACAAGAACAGTGAAGTCGTCGTCCAGCAGCACGGTGCCATACCGCCCGTCGGTGATCTCGGCAAGGACCCTTCCCGCCTCCTCCTCGATCCGGTCCCGGACCACCTGGAGGAGGTAGTCTGTATAGTCCCTAATGAGCGAGCGGGTCAGTTTGAGGCGCCCGATCTCCTCGGCGAGCATCTCGTGCCGCCGGGCGAGATCCTCGGCACGGGAGAGTCTCTCGGTCTCACCCTCGATATCAGTCTTCAGGCTGCCGATTCGGGCAGTCGCTGCGTACTTCTGCTCCCGCGCCGTAGCAAGGTTTCTCTCGCAGTCAGCGATAGTCCCCTCTGCTGCCGCGACCGCACTCTCGTCAAAGCCCAGGTCAGCGATATCCGTCTCGATCTGGAGCAGTTCAGCCTCACGGCTCTCAAGGAGGCTTCGCTTCGCATCCAGCGCCTGGGAGAGCCGCGAGAGTCCTTCGAGGCGCACACGGAGTTCAAACGCTCTCTGGAATGCTGCTTCGGCACGGTTGCATTCTTCGCCAAGTGCGGCAAACCGTTCCGGGTCAAAAGAGAGGCGGGCAAGTTCGTCCATCGCACTCTCCCGCTTCTTACAAAGCCCGTCAATCTTTGCAAGAACGACAGCGTGCTCCTCCTCAAGCGCTGGTTTTTGCAGAAGTCGGGCCTGCATCTGCGCATACGCACGGTAAGACGCCTCAAGCGCCTGCGCCTGCGCTTCCAGGTCTTGCAGGACCCCTGGGTCGAACCCGAGCCGTGCGATCTTCGCCTCGGCCTCCTCTTTACGGGCCAGGTAATCCTCGACATCGGCGATGAGCTGCTGCCGCTCCTTCTGGAGGGCGGGAAGGCGGCTGCACTCGCCCCGGAGCGTATCAGCCTCCGCCCGCTTCCCGGTCAGGTCCCGGATCCGCTCTTTGAGGGCATTATGCGCCTCGGGATCGTATTCATCCATACCAAGCGCCCGTATTGCGGCACTGTACTTTTCAGCCTCGGTCTTGCGCCGTTGCAGGACGGCTGCGGTCTGCTCGTATCGGGAGGAATAAAGCGCATGCTGTTCCTTTAAGCGCTGGTATGCCGTACGTTGCTGGTAAAGGTTCTGTAAGCCTGCGATGAGGGCCTCGCGCTCGGCGACTGCCCTCGCATACTCGTGCTCGAGATCGGCAAGCGTCTTCTGTTTTAATTCACTGGCGGCTGCAAGATCGTCGACCAGTTCCTCATAATGCTCGCCGAGGCTCTGGTGGCACATGGGGCAGGACCCTTCCGGGCCTGCGGTGATGATCTCGGTCCGGTGCTCCGCCAGCCGCCGGATCTCCTCGCGGATCGTCTCCTGGCGTTCGGCGCACACGCTGATCCGTGAAGTCAGGTACTCTTTTTTGCTCTCTGCAGACTCAATCTGCTCCTCAATCGCACCCATCCCGGCGAGTTGCCGGGAAACTCCGGCGATCTCGGTCTCGAGTTGATTCATCTCTTCGGAGGCGGCGCAAGCTTCCTGCAGGCACCACTCTCTCTGCCGGGCATACTCCGCCGCCGAGAGAAAGATCTCTTCACGGGCCCGGAGAGCATCGAGGTCACGGACCTCGGCCTCCAGCGCACGGAGATGCTGGACCTTCCCTTCAATCCGCTCTATCTCCTTTCGGTTCTCCAGGACCCGCTGCTCTATCTGGGCAAACCGCTCATCGAGGCGAGCAAGTTCCTCACGAAGACTGTCGTATTCGGGTTGGAGAGCCTTCATCGCCGAGATACGATTATGAAGCGACTGCAGCGCTGCAATATCACCGGAAAGCCCAGCAACCGCGTCCTCATCTTTTTTCAGTACGGCGAGTTCGGCTTCAATCTTTGCGAAGCGTTCAGTATACTCCCGGATCTGCTCCTCAACGGTCTCCACCTCGTGCCTCAGGCGGTCCACGGTTGCCCTATTCTCGGCCATTTGGGCGAGCTCTGCCTTTAAGGATTCGTAACGCCCGGCAAGGAGATCGAGATCTCTAAGTTCGTCCTGCAACCGCTGCCGCTGTGCGATCTCTGCCTCTCCCTCCTGGCACTCGGTGCGGAGCCGCGCGATCTCTGCCTCAAGCACCTCCCTCTCCCGCGCGAGGTGCAGGTAGCGGTCGCGCACGGAGAGAAGCCGATCGCGCTCTTTACGGGCGCGCTCAAGCATCTCTGCAGCGCTCTGCTCGCCGGCACTGATCCGCTTCAGTTCGTCCTCCGCCCGGGCAAGTTCGGCGCGAAGTTCCTCAAGTCGGTCGCGAATCGAGGCGGCATCGAGTTCCTGGAGTCTTCCCGTGAACTCCAAAAGAGTTCCTTCCCGGGCATCGATGATCTGTTTTAACTCCTCCATGCTGTCTTTCTTGAGGTAATCGATGCCCAGCACCTGCATGAACCAATCCTTCCGGGATCCGGCCCGGCTCTCGAGCAGGGTGAGGAGTTCCTTCTGTCCGGCGTAGATGGTGTTTCGGAAGTCACCCGGCCCCATGCCGACGATCCGGTGCACTTCTTCTCCAACTTTTTGGACGCTGCTTGCAAGCAGTTTCTGGTTCAGGAAGAGGTACGCCTCGTGGAGGGTCGAGGAGGGGCGCCGCTTGAACCTGCGAACGACGGCATACTCGTTGCCACCGACCAGGAAGTCCAGGCGGACCTCGCAGACATCCTGCGGGCCCGCAAAGGAACTGACGATGTAGTTCCCATCTAGCCCCGTCCCCTGAAGCCCGTAGAGAGCAAAGAGAATAGCACTCACGATGCTGCTCTTGCCGGTCCCGTTGTTCCCGATGATACCCGTGATGCCGTCATGGAAGGTGATCTCCTGGTCGCGGAACCGCTTGAAGTTCCGCATCCGGAGTTTATTCAGCAGCATTCTCCCCCTCTTTGTGGCGCGCGATGACCGTTCTGAGGACATCTGTCCCGGTCTTCTTCACGAACTCTTCATCGCCGGGGGCGAGGTGCTCCATCTCCACGAAGTGCTTGAACTCGGCGACGTAGTCAAGGCCGACAAGCGAGTCTTCGTAAAGTATCCGGGATGGATCGTCGATGGTGAGGGCCTGCAGTTTGAGGTCGAGCACCCGGCTCCTGACCTCCGCGAGGGCCTTCTGGTCAAGTGCGCGGAGTGTCTCGCGCCGGATCCCATCAAGCGTGATCTGGCAGATCGCCTGGTAGATCCCCTTCCCGGCTCTATCAACTGCGTCAAGGATTCCATCCACGACCTCCCGGGCAGAGAGACCGTCGCAGTTGATACGGCCGAGGTTGATCATGGGGGTGTGCGGGAGGTCGACATGCCGGACCTCCCCCGAGGCCAGATCCACGACGAGGCCACCCTTGGTATCCGATATCTCACCGTAATTACAGTATTCAAGCGACCCGCTGTACCAGGCATTATCGGTGACCTGTACCTGATCGTGGAAGTGGCCGAGCGCGATGTAGTCGAACCGGTCGGAGAGGATCGTCGCATCCAGTTCGTGTTCGGCAACGGTGCGGAGCCTTCGATCCGAGAGAACGCTTGCAAGACCATGAGTGACGAGCACGTCTGTGCCGGAGGAGAACTCTATCTCCTCAAACGCTGCCCGGTACCCCTCAGGGAGAAGCATATTCGGGATCAGATGAAAGACAACGTCATCGAGTTCAACCCGCCGATAGCGGTTATGGTGAGCGATGTAGAGATCGTTTGCGCGGTAGCCTGCCCGTTCGAGCACCTCAAACGGCGATGCCGTATATCGGGTCTTGGCCATGCTGTGGTTACCCGCGACCATGAGCACCGGTATCCCGGCATCTCTAAGACGGCCAAGGGCATCGAGGGCCGTTGTGTAGGCGCGGGTTTTCGGCTTGACCTGGTGGAAGAGGTCGCCGGCATGGACGAGCGCATCGGGATGCAAGTCGATGATTCGATCGATGGCGGCGAGGAAGTTGTCATAGATGAGTTGTTCGCGCAGGTTCATCCCGGTTTTGGGGTCTACCCGGTTAAATGCCGACAATCCGAGATGTGTGTCTGCTACATGAACGATCTTCATGCCCAATTAGTCTCCGTGTCTCTTGCGTATAAATGCCTGATCTCTGTGCTGTGAAAGTGTTTGGCACCGGGTCGGTGTCAAAAATACGTGTAAACTAATATATCCTCACCAATATTTGTATGGTGATCTCGTGTCGAAAAGAGCCGTAGATGCAGTTTTTCAGGCGCTCTTCCTCCTCTCCGACCTCCGGTTTCTGCTCCGGGAGACAGCTCCCAAGCATGACCTTGACGAGGCACAGAGAGCGCGCGCCGCAGCCACGTTAGAGAAGATGAAGCGGCAGATCGCAATCATTGAAGAGGAGTTGATCCAGTGAAATGCGCAGTAGATATCGAGTCACGCGACATCGAGGAGATGTATATCAACATTGACCCGATTCAGGCAGGCGGGCGACTCACCGCGGACGCCATGAAAGCGGCGATATCATTCGGCGACGGCTACTCAGTCTGTGACAACTGCCGGAATCCCCCCAGGCTTGATTATATTCAGAACCCCCCGATCGCGCAGTTCCACAAGGACCTTGCTGCGTGGCTGAATATGGACACTGTGCGGGTGGTGCCGGGAGCGCGCCGCGGGTTCCAGGCGGTGGCAAATACATATGTTGAGAAAGGCGATCCGGTCATCCTGACGTCGCTCGCTCACTATACGGAGTTTATGGCAATCGAGGCGGCTGGAGGGATCCCGCGGGAGATTCCAAAGGATAAAAATAATCACATCACCGCCGATGCTGCGGCGGAAAAGATTGAGGCGGTGATCCGTGAGTTCTCGAAGACGCCACCGCTGCTCTTTGTCGATCATGTCGACTACCAGTTCGGGAACATTCATGACGTCGCGGGCATCATCAAGGTCGCCCACCAGTACGACATCCCGGTCCTCGTCAACGGGGCCTACACCGTAGGGATCATGCCTATCGACGGCAAGGCACTCGGAGCCGACTTTCTGGTAGGGTCGGGCCACAAGAGCATGGCGGCCCCAGCACCATCCGGCCTCCTTGCGACGACGAACGAGCACGCGGAGCGGGTATTCCGGATGACACAGGCGAAGGGAGATGTAACGGGCAGGTCGTTCGGCATGAAGGAGATAGAGATGATGGGCTGCACCCTGATGGGGGTCACCGTCGTCGGCATGATGGCCTCGTTCCCTCACGTAAAGGAGCGGGTGAAACACTGGGAGACCGAGGTAACCCACTCACAGGCAGTCGTTGACGCCCTCCTCTCCATCGAGGGGACGAAGGTGCTCTCAGATTACCCGCGGCAGCACACCCTGACCCGGATCGATACCAGCGAGTCCTTCGATAAGGTCGCGCAGCAGCACAAGAAACGTGGTTTCTTCCTCTCGAGCGCATTAAAGAAGCGGGGGATCACCGGTGTCATCCCCGGGTCCACCCGGGTCTGGAAGTTCAACACCTTCGGGCTGACCGAGAAGCAGATCCGGTATGTCGGAGAGGCATTTATTGAGGTTGCGCGGGAGAATGGGTTGAATATTATCTGAAAGACTCGTCAACTCTTTTTTAGCGGCACAGTGTGAGCGGGGGCAGAACCCCTCACTCAACCAACTCAATCACTCCGTTCTTTGCGCGGTAGCGCTGCACCGCCCCGGTAGCCTGCTCCGCGAGGGCAGCAACGCCTATCTCTTCCTCAATCCGTGCAATCGTCTCCGCGGGTGCCGCTGTCGAAGGGTAGCGGGGAGCAACCGCGCACTCGACACTCCCGGGATGGGGTTCGAACGTCCCGATGGCGCGGGCGCGCTCGATGATCTCCTCCTTGTCAAACCCAATCAGCGGGCGAAGCACCGGAATGGACGTCGCCGAAGCGATCACGGTCATATTTGCAAGCGTCTGGGAGGCCACCTGCCCCAGGTTGTCACCGTTGACAAGCGCGTAAGCGCCGCGCTCCCTCGCAAGGATGCCGGCAACCCGGAGCATGAACCGCTTGCAGAGGATGCACCGGTAGCGCGGCTCTTTCAAGCCCGTGATCACCTCAAAGAACGGCTCCATATCCACGACAAGGAGATCAAGCGGGTGCCCCGGGATCCAGGTGGAGAGCCGGGCATGATTTGCGAGGACGTTCCGCTCCAGATCGGCTCCTCCGAATCGACCGCCCCGCATGTTGACGTGAACCATCCGGCAGCCCCGGCGCATCATCAACCACGACGCGACGGGCGAGTCGATCCCTGCCGAGAGAAGACACAGCACCTCCCCCTGTGTCCCATACGGGAGACCGCCCGGCCCATCGATCTTCTCATCGTAAACAAGGCCGCCAAACTCCCGGGCCTCAACAAAGACCTCGTAGTCGGGCGCCGTCAGGTTAACCCTTGCATCAGAGATCCGGTCAAGGATGGCTGAGCCAACCTCGGCCGCGAGTTCCTGACTGTTGAATCCCTCGACCCCCGAGCGGCGTGCCCGGACGGCAAACGACATTCCCGGGTGGAGACGCCGCTTGGCGTGCTCAACGGCTGCAGCCGAGATCCCCTCGATATCGGGCGTGGTCACCGTGCAGACGCTCACGCTTGCCACACCAAACGTCCTTGCCGCCACCCCGGCAATCTGCCGGGGTTCGTCTCCGTAGATCAGAACTCTCCCCCGGGGAGCCTCGATGCGGTAAGAGAGCCCTTCGGCCTCCAGTGCGAGCCGGATGTTCTCGATCATGATCGATATGAACCGGCGTTTCACCGGCTCGCTCTTGAGGAAGATCTCGCTGTACCGAATCATCACCGCTTCCACGAATCTGCGCCTCCTTCCCGATAGCCCTCCGGAGCAGCCATAACATCCTCAAAACCCGGTTTTTTCACCGCATCGAGCAACCGCTCCAACTCTGCATGATGCGCCAGGTCGACCTCACTAGGAGCTCGATGATCGCCGGTGGACCGGACCCGTATGGTCCCCGGAATCTCCCGCGCAAGGAGTCCTTGGGCGGCCGCAATAGGCTCAAAGGATTTCATGAGCGAAGCCAGCCCCAGTCTATCTCGCATCTCCTCTTTTTATGCTCGCTCGACCTACATGAATCTTCGCGAATCGCGGCAATTTAAGCCTTCTGCATCGTGAGCAAATGGTATTTAACAGAGGCACTCCGAATGTGTACTGATATGGCAAAGAAGGCGAGTGCCAAACAGGCAGAACCCATGAAACTCTTCTATATTTTTTACAATCAGGAGCGCTGGGACAACTGGATTAAGACGCTGGAAGAGGCAAGTTTCGAGCCCGCAGAGGGCGAAGAGGTCTCCGAAGGGGAACAGATACTCTACAGTTTCACTGAGGATATCACCCTCTCGGTCTTAAAGATCATCCGTCTCTACCAGAACGGCCGATTCACGAAGGAGGAGACCATTGAGAAGCTCAACGATGTGGAGCTGATTGTTATGACCGGTCTCCCCGAAGGAGACCTCGAGGAGATCATCGGATCGCTCCAGCTCTCGCTGCTGGTGCTCTTTACTGCCTGCCGGAAGTACCTCGAGGGTGAGTTTGATAAAGATATCAAGACGCTTGTGAAGAAGGGGCGGAGCATCGACGAGGAGAACCTCGATGAGGCGCTTGAGGTTGCAGCGAATATCGGGGCGGCCGTGATCGATGGTGCCACCTGCTGCGGAAAATATATCAAGGACAACGTGGAGAATCCAAGCCTCTTTGACGAGTGGCTAATCGAGATCGAGACCATGGGCAACGCCATGAAGTCACTCGCGAAGTTTGACGAGGAGCCTGGAGAAGTCTCGTGATTGCAGATAAGGCCCGATTTCGGGCGGCAAGGAGACTTGAACGGGCAGCCGGATTCCGGCTCCCGGATCATGTCTTCTCAGGCGCATTTCTTGAGGCGCTCGGGAGGGCAATCAACTTCGATAACCTCGATCGCCGGATGCGGGAGCAGCTCCTCGCTTTTTTCCGCGACTTCATGGACTGTGAATGCAAAAACGCACCCTACTGCGGATGCCCTGAGCGGAAGTTCACCCTTGCGATCATCGAGTTTCGTGAGATGGGGCTTGATCACCGCCAGATCAGTGCCCACCTTCTCGACGAGTACGGGATTGACCTCTACCCCGCCGATATCCTGAGTTTCCTCGAAGACTCTGTCCATATGCTTGAGGCGATACGCGACGTCGCCGAGTTGCAGGGGCGGGAGAAACTGGCGGAGAACGCCATCGAGCATATCAGGAAGATCGAACACTAAGGCAAGACCCTGGATGTCCCGGGCTCCACTCTTCGCCCCATTCAGGGCAGCCGCATAAGTATGGCTCCTGGCGACTACCCGCCCCCGGGCTTGCGCATCATGGGAGCCACGTTGCAGCCCGCCATCTCCCCAAAGCAGAAGAGGAACCGCTCCCGGATACTCTTCGGCAGCCTCGCCTCCGGGATGAGTTCAAACCCGAGTCTTTCGTAAAACCCAATCAATGGAAGTGTTGAGTGGATGTAGATCGTCTCGGAGCCGCATTCTTCGAGAAGTCTCTGGACAGCTTCCCTTGCATATCCGCTTCCACGGTACTCGTCCAGGGTGAAGACGCAGTCCATCTCAAGCCCCTCCGGATGGCGTGTGCAGCGAGCCGTCGCCGCAAGGGTTCCATCGACGAAGACGCCAAAGATCCTCTCCCGTGTCGGATCGGACTTCTGGCCGCGGTAGTGCATCCAGACCCTCTCTGCAAGCAAAAACTCATCACGTTCCAGTTCACGGATATTCTTCCTCATCATCATCCTCTCATATGAGCACAACCTGCTGCACCATCTTACTTCAATTAAACTGAGAGAGGTTTCCGGGGGGTGTTAGGATGATAGCAAGCGCAGCCCGTGGACCGTGGTTCTCCCGGGTTTAGAGTGAGCCGGGCCACGGGAGACCCAGTTTTCCGGCCAGGTCTTTGAGTTCGTCGTGGATACCACCATCAAGTCTGAGGAGGACCAGGCAGTAGACCAGCCCGCCGAGCGCAACCGCCCCAAGAACGACAAAGACGTTTGAGAGCGGGACGACGAGTGAATAGGCCGCAAGAACGACCGCCATAATGAGTGCAGCAAGGACGATGTTACCCACGCTGCGGGGCTCTATCGTTACCCGAATACTCCGGGATAGGGCATAGTAGGCGAGCGCTGCATTGAGAACCATGGTGACGAGTGTTGCCGCCGATGCCCCGACGATGCCGTATGCCGGGATGAGATAGAGGTTGAGCCCAATATTCGCAGCAACTGCAACTGCCGTCACCCGGAACGAGTCCCTCGGCCGGTCGAGGGCGTTCAAGCACGTCGTCTGGAGAAACATAAAGACATGAACAACCTGGACGAGCAGGAGTATCGCAAGAGCTCCCGCCCCGGTGGAGAATGCCTCCCCATAGAAGAAGTAGAGGAGACGCTCCCCGAGGATCCAGCCGCCGAGAACGACCGGGACCGCGAGGAGGAGCGAGTAGGTGAAGGCACGGGCAAGTGCACGCTCCACCGAAACAAGATCGTTCTGTTTCCCCCAGTAACTGATCTTCGGGTAGAGCGTGGTATGGAGCGCTGTGGTGACGAACGTTGCAGCCAGTGTGAGCTGGAGCGCCACGCGGTAAATACCGACCTCGGTATCGGTCAGGAAATAACCGATCATGATGGTATCGGCGTACGAGAAGACAAGGGAACCGCTTGAACTGAGAAAACCCCAGAATGAAAAGGCAAAGAGGCTCACGATGTGCGAGCGGCCAAACGGTGCGAGCTTGAGATCGAGGAACCGGTAGTTGACGAGCCCCGCCGCGAGGAGCCCGGCAACGAACCCCCCGGCGAGCCCCGCAACACCGTAGCCGAGGACGACCGCAACGACCTGGACGACGACACGGACCAGGTTATCGATCAGGTGGCCGATCTGGTTGACACCGACCTTCCCGCTGCCGTAGACCCCGTTAATGGTGATGCTCGTGAAGACGCTCGCGACCAGCGCAAAGACCAGCCAGGGAAAGACCCCTGATGAAGTGATGTCGACAAGGTATGGCTGTGCGATGAGGAGGAGGCACACCGAGACGACCACCAGCATCACGCGGAGGACGAGAAACGCGGTAAAATATGCATTCTGATCCTCGCCCTCGCTGATCCGCTTTACCGCGGCACCCCCGAACCCTCCGTCCCCGATCAGGTTGAAGATGCTGAAGTAGGCAACAAAGAGGAAGTACGCACCCAGTATCGCGGGACCGACAGTGTGGGCAAAGAGCATCGTGGAGAGAAACCCGACGGCGGTGAGGCCCAGGGTTGAGGCGAGGCTGATGAGGCTCTGACGCTGGATCGGGTCAATACGCATGACACGGGCAAGATACCCCCTGGGTCGGAACACAGCATTGGTTTCGCCGTCAAAAAATTTATGAGTTTTGAACTCATGCAAGGGGGCCATCAGCGGTCTGGCAGGATGAGTCTTTTCGATCCAGGCGAGTGCAGCAAAAACTACTGGCGGTGAGATCTTGGATGTAGGGGTGATCGGTGTCGGAATGATGGGCAGGAATCATGCCCGTGTTTATTCAGAGTTGAAGGCGGTGGACTCACTCTACCTGTACGACCTTAACCGGGAGGCGGCCCGCGACCTTGCCGAAGCCTTCGGGGCAACAGTCTCTTCAAGCATTGAAGACCTGCTCGGAGGCGTGGATGCAGTGAGTGTCTGTGTTCCGACCTCTTACCACTTCGAGATTGCAGAGCAAGTCCTCGATGCCGGGGTATCCCTCCTCATCGAAAAACCCATCTGCGCAACTGCTGACGAGAGCAGGCGGCTTATCCAGATGATCCCGGACGGCCTCGTAACCGGGATCGGCCACATCGAACGGTTCAACCCTATCCTCCCCGAGATCAAAAAGATTGTCCGGAACCCCCTCTACATCGAGATAAAACGGCATAACCCGGCATCGGCACGGGTGAACAGTTCCTCGGTCGTTGAAGACCTGATGATCCATGACGTGGATATTGTGCGAAACGTCCTCCT
>LFRM01367925.1_pt1 | contig 77668 bp, 58 predicted proteins | sample 618341 | NCBI WGS metagenome assembly LFRM01 (sample SAMN03654438, study PRJNA283298) | anaerobic digester metagenome | isolation source: pool of bioreactors CSTR01a, CSTR02a, and CSTR03a thermophilic anaerobic... | place: Denmark: Kgs. Lyngby | collected 2014-05-21 | reverse complement strand
CCGATATTTTTCCCTAGAGGCAAATAATGCGAATAGCGGTGATATAAGGTATGATAAGTAAAAACCAGGGGCAGCTTTAACAATTTTGCTGTTAATGAGCCCAGGGAGCCTAAAATAAAAGGTGTATGCACATGGATAAGGTCTATTTTGAGGCTCTGGACCAATGCCGGCAGGCGGGGGGAAATTGGAATAGGCAGGTAAAAACCGGGTTGTGTGGGAGCCGGTAAAGAGAGATAGCGAAAGACTTTTCCCTCCCTGGAAGCAAGGGGATAATTTGGAGCAAAAACAAAGGCCTCACAGCCTCTGTTTTGCAGTTCCCTCGTTAATGTTTCTATAGAACGTACAACACCGCTAATATACGGTGTATAGCTGTCGGTAAAAATACCAATTTTTAATTTGTCTTTTTGCTCAGCTAAAGTAACCACATTATTATTATGCCCTGTACAGGGCTCCTAAATTAGCGCTCATACAAGTGTTTTAGAACTGGTAAACAGGAAATCTGGGGGAAGTGTCTATGAGAAAAATAGCGGTAGAGGCTCTTAAGCCGGGAATGATAGTTGGGAGGCCGGTATATGACTCTTCCGGTTTTTTACTGCTTAATACCGGTAAAGAGCTTAAACAAGAGTATATCAGAAACTTGAAGAAATTAAATATCCCTGCTGTTTACATCATAGACAATATCATTCCCGATATTGATATTGAGGATGTTATTTTGGATGAAACCAGACAAAAAGCCAACAATATAATAAGAAAAATATTAACTGACGTGGAGAAGCAACCCGAGAAATCTATTCCCAAATTACTTTTTACCCATAAAGAAATAAGAAATGCGCTGGACGAGATTATTGATCAACTATTAACCAACAAGAACCTGGTGGTAAACTTGTCAGATATCAGGACTTTTGACAACTATACTTTCGCGCATTCTGTTAATGTTGCTATACTGGCAATCACTACCGCTATTTCGCTTCAATTTTCAAAATCAAAACTGCATGAGATAGGTTTGGGCTCCCTGCTGCACGATTTAGGGAAAGTAAAAATCCCGGATAGTATATTAAATAAAGAAGGAAAACTCACGTTTGAAGAATACGCCGAGATTAAAAGACATCCTCTTCTTGGTTACGACATGGTTAACAGGCAATCCTTTATTAGCCCGGCATCAGCCCTAATAATTCTCCAGCATCATGAGCGAAAAAACGGCGGGGGCTATCCGGAAGGTTTAAGAGGTGAACAGATCCACTTTTTTTCTAAAATTTGTGCCGTTGTCGATGTTTACGATGCCCTGGTATCGGACCGGCCTTATCGTAAAGCTTTGCCGGCGCACAGTGCAGTGGAGCTTCTGCAATCCCAAGTAGAACTATTTGATATCAACGTACTAGAGAAGTTTTTACAACATATTGCCGCCTATCCAATAGGTACTTTTGTGGGACTGAGCAATGGGGAGATTGGAATAGTGGTACACAATACAGTAGGATTCCCTTTAAGGCCGCGGGTCCGCATTCTAGGTTCCAAAGAATTTGAACCTGTGGAGCGATATGAGTTAGACCTGATGGAGAAGATAGATATTATCGTCGATGAAGTTTATGATGAACAAAATATTCCGGAAAAGATACTACAAATATCCACCGTCTAGTAGTACCATAAGCGCCAGAAAATCTCCCTAGTTTCACGTAGTACTTCCTGCAGGCGCCGATAATCTTGCTCCGACAGATGATAGCTCTCCCGGGGATTTTCTGCTTCCAACACCGCCTGCACAGGCAAAACCGTATATTTCCATTTATTGCCTTGAAGATACCTGTGCACCCAGGTAGGCACAGCTTTTAAAATTGTTACTTTGGGACTCTTTAAGTCAGAGTTATTTAACTCAATTTTGAGGTAAACAATAATTCCGGCATCAGCGTAGCGCCATCTCTGGTTAGAAATAAAATTGCCCAGTGAATAGAGGACCAGCCCTTCCCTTTTTTCTGTTTTAACAACTTCTGCCGGCTGAATAACATGCGGGTGGGTTCCGATAATAATATCTGCACCCATATCCACAAGTTCCATGGCAAGCTCTTTTTGATAAGTTGAAGGCAGGCGCTGGTACTCATCACCCCAGTGCAGTCCAATTATAACGATGTCAGCCTGCAGCTCATTTTTGGCCCTGGTAATGTCTTCGCCAATTAATTGCTTCTCAATCAAGGGAACCATATATTCTTTCCCGGAAGGCAAAGGTATCCCGTTTGTCCCATAAGTGTAGGCAAAAAAAGCTGCCTTAATATCATTTTGGTATAACAAAAACCCTTTTTTCCTCTCTTCCTCACTGCGGGCTGTACCCGTGCAATTTAAACCCTTCTCCTCAATTAGCTTGATTGTATTTAAAACACCTTCTTCTCCACTGTCCATGGAATGATTATTGGCTGTGAACAATAAGTCGAAACCACTGTCTCTTAAAGCGTCAGCCAACTCGGGAGGAGAGTTAAAAAAAGGGTAACCGCTATAACCGGATTCCGTAGTGCTAAAAGTTGTTTCCAGGTTGCCTATTACAAAATCTGCTTTTTGTAAATAGGGAGCCACATGCGAAAAGCAATCTTTAAAACTATACTGTCCCTCACTTTCATTAAAGGCACTGGTAAGCTGGGGGCTGTGGACCATAATGTCACCTACTGTGGCCACAACAAAACTGCTATTTTGCGTCATCTCCGCAACAGGGTAATCCAAAGCATGATCCTCATAGGGAGATTCATTTTTTAAAGAAAAAAGATCCTTTTCAGAAATACCGGATAACGATTCCTTTTCCTTTAAAGAATTCACTTTTTTTGCGAAACAGGAAGTACAGCAACAAATAAAGAAAAACAGCAATGTTACCCCTAAAACAAGTAACCATGGTCTCTTCCTCACATAATCGCTCCAATCAAGTATTATAAATATAGTTTAGCACAATTTATAGCTAAAATATACCAAAGGATAGGATAATTACAAATACAAGAGGATTAATCAGAAAAATGATTATTTATTCCAGGTTGTGATAAATAGGGAGGCGGGTAAGGAAAAAGGAGAGTAAAGGCCACGCAACATTTAATCCGTCCGTAATAGGCCGATATAATAATAGTAAAAATAAATATTTTTAGCCGGGTTAGAGGAGAAACAATGAGTTTAATCAGCCTTTTCAAGGCATTTACAGAAAACAAAATAATATTGGCTGAAAAGCTCCCCAGTAACAATAACCCCACTGACAGGATCATGGCTCAAGTCAAAGCATTGCAAGATATCTATGCGCTGTTAAATTCACAAGAGAAAGGGGATTTTTGGGCTAGGGTTAATTCTCCGGTTAAAGTTGGAGAATACCTCCTGCTGCAATTTATAAAAATCCAGGATGGGAAACCGTATTACAGGATTTTAAAACGCTTCGCGGGTCGCCTTAAATTAAACGAAGGTAAAAATATTTCTTATCTACGGCTTTTCATTGAGGGACAAGAGGCGCTTATCCCCGTCATTCTACGGGATTTTTCCGATTCCGAAGAAGAAATAGGCAGAAACGGCAAAAAACCGGCAACAACTGTTTGTAATTGGAGAATGGATTTCGTTGTTAAAACAAGCAACCTTGGTCTAATAATCATTCAATTTATGAAAAGGGATAATATTTATTACAGTCAACTACTGGTCGAATCAGAGAAAACAGGCCATGCTCTGGAAAGTGAATTGGGGGAACTGCGAACTCTTACCAAAGACTTAAAGGAAAGAAACGTTATCCTTTTAAAGTGGGGCTTATTACCGGACCGCTTAAAAGAGGAGATAGCTCATCTATTACAGGAAAGGGGTACCAGGTTGGATACACAGGTTTAAAGGAGGCTGTTTATCTGTTGAACGATTATAAGAAAATAAAACGTGCCGTAGCTTTGCGGTACCAGCAGGAAAAAGACAGGGCTCCGGTTGTTACAGCTAAGGGGCAAGGACGGGTTGCCGAAAAGATTATCTCTCTGGCAGAAGAACATGATATTCCTGTCGAAAAAAACTCTCTGTTAGCTTATGAATTGTTTAAGCTTGAGCTTAACCAGGAAATACCCGTTGAATTATATGAAGCTGTAGCGATAATACTGACGGCCATTTATCAATGTGATCAAAAGGCCAAGAATACATAAATTACATAAAGTGATGAAACGTTTTATAGAGAAATGTTCTTTTTATACCGCCAGCTGAATATTTTTTAGTAAGTAAAATATTCAGGGGAGGTAGGAAAAGGTGGAGGAATTTAGCGCTTATGGTATAGCCCTGGTTCCGATTATACTGGGAATGGTCGAACTTTTAAAAAGAGTGGGAATTCCTAAAAAACTTTCTCCGCTAGTTGCACTTATACTGGGCATACTTGCAGGTTTTTATTATCTTGCACCCGGCGATCCTAAAAAAGCGATCTTATTTGGTGTGGTTTCCGGCCTTTCTGCTATAGGTTTATGGTCAGGTACGAAGAACACTCTCGAAGAATTTAGCAGCAAGGCCAACGATCGAATACATAAGCTTACTGCGGTAAGAGGTAAGAATAATAGAAAGTATAAAGCCCCGTCTAAATCTGTGTCATGGCCCAAAGAGGGTAAACGTATCGCAAAAAAGTAAGAGATGAAACGATAGGAAAGATGAAATGATAGTAGGTTCTTAAAAAATTTCCTGCTGTATTTCCTTTTTTATAATTGGAAAGGAATTGTTGGCAGGAATATTTGCTTTACAGGTTTACATAAAGCCTAACCTGATGTAAAAGGGGAAGAGAGGGAGCGAGGCGAATCCTTTCTTTCCCCTTTTTGTCTTTATCCCGAAAGTGGTTCTGTCACTGGCAGTCACTGCATGTACAGCTCGTCAAGCTTTTTGTGTCATTGAGCGTTTATACTAATCAACATGGGCAATAAAATTATTATTTAAGGAGATTATTGCTTAAGATCAGTTTAGGTTTAAAACAACAAATGACATTTCTTAAGATGATTATAGTTTAAAACAACAAGTGATATCGCAGTTTCCCCCATAAACTGTCCCTCCTTTTAACAAGTTTACATAATATATATTATAGGACGTTATTTCATGCAAAGATACTATGGCTGTTGGATGCTTTTTATATACGCAAGCAAACAGATAAGCACATCCTCCCTTTTTCCTTCCCCCCTTCCGCCGCGTCGCTTTAAGCACTTTTTTATTAACGGAGATTCCTATTCCTATATAAAACTTTTATTTTGAGGGGTTGACAGGAATAAAATTAATGTATAAGCTATATCTTAAAATGAATAATAGTTAAAAACAATGAACAGGACCAGTAGGAAAGTAAAGAAGGAACAGAGAGTTGCTGTAAGGTGCGAGGGCAGCCCTTCTTCTTTCCAAAACTCCCCTGTGAGAAGCCTGCTGAAATCGCTTGGATAACTTGTAAAAGCGAAAATAGGCCGGGACGGGTCTTTGCCGTTAAAAAAAGAACACTTAAGAGGGCATTTCCGATCGAAATGTCAAGTAGAGTGGTACCGCGGGAGTAACCTTTCGTCTCTATATTACTATTGGAGCGAAAGGTTTTTTTATGAAATTTCTTACGGAAAAAGGTGATCACAGATGGAAAAAGAAAAAGTAATCATTTTTGACAGTACTTTGCGAGACGGGGAGCAAACACCCGGAGCGAAACTTAATCCCCGGGAAAAACTGAAAATAGCTCATCAGCTTGCCCGTTTAAACGTTGATGTAATTGAGGCGGGTTTCCCTATTTCATCCCCCGGAGACTTCCGTGCAGTGCAGCAGATTTCAAGAGAAGTTAAGGGGCCCACGATTGCTGCTCTTGCCAGGACTGTCAAGGAAGATATTGATTGTGCCTGGGATTCTGTAAAAGACGCAAAGAAGCCCCGTATCCATGTTTTCCTGGCAGCTTCCGATATCCATATGGAGAAAAAGTTGCGCAAGAGCCCCGAAACATGCCTGCAGGAAGCGGTGCAGGCTGTAAAATATGCCAAAAGCTTGACTGCTGACGTAGAGTATTCTTTAGAGGATGCTACCAGGGCGCGTGAAGAATATATTTTTAAGGTTGTGGAGGCCGTTATCGATGCCGGGGCAACCGTGGTAAACATTCCTGATACGGTAGGTTATGCTGTTCCGGAAGAATTTGGCGGATTAATCAAAAAGATAAAAACCAAAGTCCCCAATGCTGATAAAGTGATAATCAGTGTGCATTGCCATAATGACCTTGGCCTGGCGGTGATGAATTCATTGAGCGCAGTGCAAAATGGGGCCAGGCAGGTGGAATGTAATGTTAACGGTATCGGTGAAAGGGCAGGAAACGCTGCACTAGAAGAGATTGTTTTGAACATGATCATCAGAAAAGATTATTTTCCATTTAAAACAGACATTAACTTAAAAGAAATTTATCGGACCAGCCGCATGGTAAGCAAGCTGACCGGTATACCGATTCCCGTTAACAAAGCAGTCATTGGTATAAATGCCTTTGCCCATTCTTCGGGGATACACCAGGATGGGGTATTAAAAGACAAAAGTACCTATGAGATAATTAATGCCGAGTTAATAGGCGGTCAGGCCGCCCAAATGATACTTACGGCCCGTTCGGGGCGCCATGCCGTGCGCCATGAGTTGGAAAGCATGAATTACCAGCTCAATGATGAAGATTTTGAGAAATTTTACCTCCGTTTTTTGGAGCTGGCAGACAAAAAGAAAGAAGTATACCGGGAAGACCTGGAAGCCTTGCTTATCGATATTTCATTTGCAGAGCCCACCTACGAGCTGGAATATCTTCAAACAGTCAGCGGAACCAAAACTATACCGGCAGCAGTGGTACGACTGCGCAAAGGTGAAGAAACCTTTGAACAAGTGTCCAGTGGAGCCGGCCCGATTGACGCCGCTTATAAAGCGATCGACAGGATTACGAACATTACCACCCGCCTGGAGAATTATAACCTGCGTGCCGTTACCCGTGGTATGGACGCCCTTGGCGAGGTTTCCATAAAGATAACCCATGATGATAAAAATATAATCGGCCGTGGTGTGAGCACAGATATTGTGGAGGCCAGTGTTAAAGCCTATCTTGATAGTATAAACAAGCTGATAAACATGCTGGCGCACGTTAACAATAACAATAATAAAGAAAAGTAGTTCTTTAACTTTACGTAAATGTTTTAGTTTTCCGAAACCGTTTCCCCGGGTTTCCCCGAACCGTTGTTTGCTAATATTATCATATTATGTTATAATAATTGAGCTAACAATTTTAAGGGGTTGGTTTTATTTGAAAAAATTAACTGCACGGCAGAGAGAAATATTGAATTTTATAAATGAAGAGGTTAGGCATAAAAATTATCCTCCTTCTGTACGCGAGATTTGCCAGGCAATGGGTCTTAGCTCCAGCTCCACAGTCCATGCCCATCTGAAAGCGCTGGAAAAAAAGGGCTTTATTAAAAGAGATCCTACAAAACCCCGCGCCATTGCAGTACTAGATCACCCTGCAAACCCCCAGCAAAAACTAAGATCCCGGCTTGTTCCCCTACTTGGTCAGGTAACAGCCGGGACACCGGTACTGGCCGAGGAAAATATTGAAAGCTACCTTGCCCTTCCGGAGGAGATGGCTAAGGGGAACAAGCTATTTTTGCTGCGTGTTAAAGGTGACAGCATGAAAGAGGCGGGTATATTCCCGGGGGATTTGGTGATCGTCAGGCAACAGCCCTCGGCAGAAAACGGTGAAATCGTAGTAGCTCTGGTGGGCGATGAATCTACAGTAAAACGGTTCTTCAGAGAAACAGATCATATACGCCTTCAACCGGAAAACCCGGACTATGAGCCAATAATTGCAAAGCACGATATGCGTATACTCGGCAAGGTAATTGGTTTGCTGAGAATTTTGGAGTGAACTAATCCTGCTCAAGGATTGCCTCCAGAATAGAGGCCAGGCCGAGGATTACATGATTATAGGTAAGCCCGCCTTGAATATATACAGTAAAAGGCTCGCGCAGCGGGGCATCTGCGCTGAATTCACTGGAGGCGCCCTGGACAAATGTTCCGGCTGCCATATAAACAGGATCAGAGTAACCCGCGGTAGCTCCAGCCACAGGTGTTAAATGTGAATTTACAGGTGAGGCGCTCTGCACAGCGAGGCATAGTTTTTCCAGTTCTTTTTTGCTTTTAAGACGCACTGCCTGAACAATATCTCCTCTTTTAGCATTATACCGGGGTTCTACTTCATATCCTACCGACTCTAAAGCCGCGGCAATGGTTGTTGCACCTTTTAACGCTTCACCGGTAAGCTGTGGCGCCATAAATAGACCCTGGAAAAAGAGCCTTTTGTTATGGATAAAGGCCCCTAATTCTTTACCTAACCCCGGAGCTGTCATGGCATGGCTGATTTTATCCAGATACTTTTTTTTGCCGGCTATATAACCTCCTGTCGGGGCCAGCCCGCCCCCGGGGTTTTTAATCAATGACCCGGCGATCACATCGGCGCCTGCTTCTAGAGGCTCTTTTTTTTCAACGAATTCACCGTAACAATTATCGATAAAAATAATTAGATCGGAATTGATGCTGCGGATTTTCTGAACCATTTTTTCAATTTCCTGTATTGTTAGAGCTGAACGATAGGGATCGTAACCTCTAGAGCGCTGAATAAAGACCACCCTGGTAGGTTCTTGAAGCAGTTTCCGGCAAGAAGTTTGAGCTGGTGTGCCAAAATCCTTCAAATTAACGTTACTGTAAGTTATGCCCCATTCACGAAGAGTGCCTTCAGCTTCAGATGGCGATGTACTCTCTCCACTGATAGCCCGGAAAAGGGTATCATATGGTTGGCCCGTAACGGAAACTAGACGATCACCCGGTCTTAACAGGCCCCGAAAACAGCTAAAAATAGTGTGTGTCCCCGAGACGAAATGAGGCCTGACAATAGCATCTTCACCTTTAAATACTTGGGCGAAAAGCTCCTCCAATTTTTCCCTTCCCAGATCATGATAACCATAACCTTCGTTAGAGTTAAAGCAATCATCAGTTATCTTAACTTTCTTAAAAGCTTTTAGGACTTTCGCCTGATTATACAGGCTTGTTGCGTCAATTTCCCGGTGCTGTTCCGCTGCCATTGCTTCTGCTTGTTTTATTATCTCGACAATAGTTGGCTTAATGTGTGTCAACTGCCACCAGTTCAAAGTTAAATCATCTCCATAAAAATGCTTTTCCTCCGCACGATCGTATTCAAATTTTAACATACCGCCTGCGGTAATACAATTAAAAGACACTTGCTTACCCAAGTGCCTTTATCTTGAAACTCACACATATTTCATATTAGAAAAAATAAAAGGAAAAAAGCTTTTGAAAAATCGCAATAGCAACCCCGAAAAACCTTACGAGGTGACTTCCTGGTCTGTTGACATGAGGTTAATACTAATATTACGGAACGGTATTATGGTAGAAACAGCGTGTTTATATACAAGTTGCTGCTTTCCGTCCACATCCAGAAGCACGGTAAAACTGTCAAAACTGCGAATGCTTCCTTTAATTTGATACCCATTAACTAAAAATATTGTTGCAGGTACATTTTCTTTACGTAGTTGGTTTAAAAAATTATCCTGAAGATTAAAAGAGCCTTTCGACATTGATATCGCCTCCTTCTTCTTTTTACTCTATTCGGTAAAAGATATCAATATCCTTCCACCATAGAACAAATAATATCCAAAACTGGGGTTTTTTTCGTGTTACCTGGTTTCCGCTCAAGCCACCTAATCCTTTGATCTGCGCGGAACCAGGTTAACTGTCTTTTGGCATAACGCCTTGTATCCTTTTTAAATGTGTTAACAGCAGTTTCCCAATCCCAATTTCCCTCCAGAAAGCTGGCAAGATGAAAATAGCCCAGGGATTGCATGGATTTTAAGTCGCTTCTAAAACCTCTTTCCAGCAATCCTTTTACTTCCTTTAATAGTCCTTTTTCGAGCATCAACTCTACTCTTCGATTAATCCGTTCATAGAGATATGTCCTCTCCATGGCAATACCAACCATAAAGAGTTGATAATTGCTTTGCTTTTTTCTTGTGCGCTCCCATTGTACAGAGATAGGTTCTCCTGTCAGATAAAAAAATTCCAAAGCCCTGATTATTCTCCGCGAATCATTGGGATGCACCCTTTCCGCCGCCAGAGGGTCCACTTCTCTGAGCAACCGGAAGAGTGTATCTTTCCCTTTTAATTCCATTTCCTCCTGCAGATATCTTCTTAAGGAGGGGTTTACTTTCCCGCTGCAGAAAGTATAATCGTCCACGACCGCTTTAATATATAGGCCGGTCCCTCCGGTTAGGATGGGAAGTTTACCCCTGTTATGGACCTCACGGATACAGTTCTTTGCCATCTGCTGGTAATCATATACTGTAAAGTCGATATCTGGATCAACAATATCGATCATATGATGGGGAACTCCCCTTCTCTCTTCCAACGTAGGTTTGGCTGTCCCAATATCCATATAACGGTAAACCTGAACTGAATCTGCGGAAATGACCTCGCCCCTCAGTCGATGGGCCAGTTCTATGGCAATCTCTGTTTTCCCGACGGCTGTCGGCCCCACGATGACAAGAAGAGGAATAGGGTATTCCTGACGAAAAGCGGCCTGACCTGTCACTTTAACCCCGCCTTTTGAAATGCTTTTCAATATCATACTTCTCTATTTTGATGGCAACAGGCCTTCCGTGGGGGCAAAAAAAGGGATTCTTACATTTTTCCAACTGTGCCAGCAGAGAACTGATTTCTTCTATCGTTAAGTGCTCGTTAGCCTTGATTGCAGCTTTGCAGGAAAGACTTAATAATATTTCTTTTTGGAACTCCCCTCCTGTTAAGTCCGGGTCAGAGACCTCCTCCAGAATGTCCAGTATTAATTCAGCTGTAATTATATCTCGCAGGAAAAAGGGCACCGCTCTGATAATAACAGTATTATTGCCAAATTGCTCCATTTCTAATCCCAGTTCCCTTAAAAGCGCCAATTTATCTTTTACCGTGTCGGCAATCTGCAGAGGGAGTTCCACGGCTAGCGGAAGTATTTCCTGGATATATTGTTCTTTTTCCTCTTTTTGCTTCCGTTGCTGTAATTTTTCCCATATTACCCTTTCATGAGCGGCGTGTTGGTCTATAAAAATCAGCTTATCTTCCTTTTGAACAGCTATATAAGTAGAGAAAAGCTGTCCTTTAATTAAACCGTCAAAACATCTTTCTGTAAAGGGTTCTGCACTTAGAGCGCTGTTTATAATGTTTTTTTCCGAGAAAGGTATCCTGCTTTCGGCAACTTGAAGTTGCAAATTGCGCCGAGTGTAATCATGGTATGAATTGTCTTTGACAGTTTTGATAGTGTCTTCCGGGTGAAAGTCCTCTTTAATATCCTGCTTGGCGGTTATTTCTGGAGAGGTATCCTTATCCCGTATGTTTTGTTTATATACAATAGGAAGAAAATACGCAGGTGTAAAAGCTTCTTTAAGACTTTGTTCGAGGAAAAGACGCACCCGCTCTTCCTGGTGAAAGCGTACTTCTATTTTAGAGGGATGCACATTTACATCGAGGTTTTCAGGAGCTATGTCCAGGAAAAGAAATGCTACCGGATACCGTTTGGAAGTAACTATGCCCGCAAAACTCCTGTCCAACGCTTTTTGTATCAACTGGCTACGTATATAGCGGCCGTTAATGTAAAACAGCTGGTAATTTCTACTATTGCGGGAGTAAGCAGGGTTGCTTACGTATCCCTTCAGAATAAATTCTGCAGACTCAAAGTGTAGAGGCACGAGTTCACGAGCAAGATCGTTACCGAAAATTTTAGTAATAACGTTTAGTAGCTTTCCGTCACCCGGTAATTCCAGTATCACCTCGTTTTGTTTAATCAATGAAAAAGCTGTGTCAGGCCTGGAGAGGGCCAGGAGATGAATTATCCTGGAAATCTTTCCAGCCTCGGAAGCGACTCCTTTTAAAAATTTCAGGCGTGCCGGTGTATTATAAAAAAGATCCTTAACTGTAATCCGGGTTCCGGGCGGGAAGCCTATTTCCTTGGTTTCTTTTTCAACTCCCCCCTCCAAAAAAATATATCTTCCCGTCTCTTCATTACGATGACGGGTACTGATAGACATTCTGGAGACGGAGGCTATACTGGGTAAAGCTTCACCGCGAAAACCTAAAGTACAGATTGCTTGCAGGTCTTGCAGAGAGCTTATTTTGCTCGTTGCGTGTCTTTCCAGTGCCAGGCGAACCTCACCGGCAGGAATTCCACTGCCGTCATCAATTACAGTGATTTCCTGGAGGCCGCCTCTTTTAAAGATTACTTTGATACGTTTGGCTCCGGCATCCAGCGAATTTTCTACAAGCTCTTTCACAACAGAAGCGGGATTCTCCACGATCTCTCCCGCAGCGATCTGTTCGGAAATTCTGATATCCAATTTGTGGATAGGCATCTTTTATCTCTCCTTTTCGTTGTGATGCTTCTCCCTGGACAGTAGGCGAGCTTGCAAAGTAAACAACTTGTTAAGAGCTTCAAGAGGTGTTATGTTAACAAGGTTGATCTCTTTAATTTCCCGAACAACTTTTTCTTCAGTTTTGTTTAAAGACGTCTGTGTATCCAAAGGCGGCAGAAAAGAAAGCTGCCCCTCCATCTTTTCAAGATTTAGATAAAAAGAATTACCCGGAAAATGCTTTTCCCCGATAAAAAGGCTCGCTTCTTTTTTAATGCCGGAGGCGGAAGCCTGAGTTTCAAGATTTTCCAGAACCTGTGCGGCTCTATTGATAATCTTATCGGGCAAACCGACCAGCCTGGCAACATTTACGCCATAGCTTCTGTCAGCCTTTCCGGGTACGATTTTTCTTAAAAAAATAACCTCTTCCCCTTTTTCTTTCACGGAAACAGTAAAATTTTTAACTCCGGTGAGGCGGTCTTCCAAAGCGGTCAGTTCATGGTAGTGAGTGGAGAAAAGTACCTTGGCTTGAAGATCGCTGTGAAGATACTCAAGAATGGACTGTGCCAGACTCATCCCGTCATAGGTGCTTGTCCCGCGCCCGATTTCATCTAGGATAATCAGACTATCCGGAGTGGCATCACGCAGAATGGAAGCTGTTTCTTCCATCTCTACCATAAATGTGCTTCTGCCGCTGCTTAGATCGTCGCTGGCTCCTACTCGGGCAAAAATGTGGTCTACAGGGGAAAAAACCATCTCTTCTGCCGGAACAAAACTGCCGATCTGGGCCATAATAAGAAGCAATGCGATACTGCGGCAGTATGTGCTTTTTCCGGCCATATTGGGCCCGGTTATAATTAAAATCCTCTGTTTTTCTTCATCCAAATAAACATCATTGGGGACAAAAGGCTCCTCTTGAAAGCGTTCGACAACGGGATGGCGACCACCTTTAATTTCAATGGTCTTGCCGGCAGAGAAACGGGGTTTTACATATCCGTAGGCTGAGGCAGTGTCGGCCAGAGAAAACAGGCAGTCGAGGTTAGCTAGGACATGTCCGGCCACCTGTATCTTTTTAATGTATTGGGCTGTATTCAGACGTAACTTCTCAAAAAGCTGGTACTCCAACCGGGCTAGTTTTTCTTCGGCATGCAGGATAAGGGCTTCTTTTTCCTTCAACTCTTCGGTTATAAACCGCTCACTGTTAACCAGAGTTTGTTTTCTTATATACCCCTCAGGCACCAGTTCCAGGTTTGCTTTTGTAACTTCAATATAATATCCAAACACTTTATTAAAGCCAATCTTTAAAGATTTAATTCCGGTCCGCTCTTTTTCTTTTTTCTCCATATCCAGCAACCAAAGTTTGCTGTACCGGGAAATATTTCTCAACTCGTCAATTTCCGTGTTATACCCTTCTTTAAAAATGCCTCCATCCTTTACGGAAAAAGGAGCATCATCCCTAATGGCAGAATCAAGCTCGCTAACTAGATTAGATAAATCGGGAATCCGATCGCTTAGCTGCTGCAGTAGACCGGCCTGACATACTGCCAGCATTTTTTTTAATTCTGGTAATAAAAGAAGTGTTTTTTTCAACGCCAGCATGTCTCGGGGATTTACAAACCCCATATTGATTCTGCCGCTCAGTCTTTCCAAATCGTAGCTCTGTTTTAATAGTTCGGCCAATTCTTCTTTTAAAAGTTGGTTTTCTTTAAGCTCCCCCACCGCTTCCCAGCGAAGTTCCAGAGGTTTCCTCTCCAGCAGGGGTCTCTCCAACCACTTTCTTAAAAGCCTTGCCCCCATTGCTGTTTTTGTCCTGTCGAGCAACCCCAGCAAGGTATTTTTTTTCTCCCTGGAGCGTATTGTTTCAAATATTTCCAGATTGCGTACTGTCACAGCATCAAGGGTTAGGAAATCTGTATAACGAAAAATTTTAATCTCGTTGATGTGAGATAGAAATACTTTTTGCATTTGTTTAATATATTCCAGGGCAAGGGCTGTAGAAAAAAGCACGGGTTGCAGGCCTTTTATACCGGATGCTTCCAGCACACCGTCCGGAAAATGTTCTTTTAGGATAGATAAAGCCTTATCGCCTTCGGGGAAGGAATTTTTTTTGTTAATGAGAAAGAGTCCTCTTTGCTGCTGAAGATGCAACCGGCACAGGCTGTCAGCCTCAACACCTTCGTCGATAACGATTTCCGTTGGTTTTAAACAGTAAATTTTATCAAAGACCTTATCGGCTGCCCTTTGACCATCAAAATAAAATACCTGGCATTCACCGGTACTGATATCTACAAAGGTAAGGCCAAAAGAGTTTTCATTTTCTATTTTGCTGATCGCGGCCAGGTAATTATTACGATTTTTGGGCAGCAGGTTATCGTCCATTACTGTCCCCGGTGTGATAACGCGGGTAACTTCTCTTTTGACCAGCCCTTTAACCTGACTGGCCTCTTCAACCTGTTCGCAGACGGCAACTTTATAGCCTTTTTCTAGAAGGCGGGCAATATAATTTGGTGCCGCGTGATAGGGAACTCCGGCCAGAGGTACAGCATCCTTTTTATTCCCGTCCCTGCTTGTTAAGACAATATCGAGTTCCCGTGAAGCGATCAAGGCATCGTCATAGAAGGTTTCATAGAAATCACCTACCCGAAAGAAAAGAACAGCATCAGGATATTCACTTTTAATGGATAAAAATTGTTGCATCATGGGTGTCAGTCTGGACATAATGTCACCTCAGGATACAAACATTTATTTGATGACATCCTGGTATTATCAAGATACTGGATCAATTATAACATAACTGGATATAATGAAAAAGGAACCTTATGCTTGTTGAACAGGTTCCTAATGTATGCCGGACAGGACTATTTTGGCGGCCTTTATGCCTCATACGCCGTGGTTTTTTTCTGCATACTGCATTGGGGGCATTTGCCGAAGAAATAAAGTTGGACAAGTGTAACGTCATATCCGGTTTCTTTTTTAACTTTTTCAAATAAAAAATGGTTCTGCAGTTCATCAAGAGGATATTGCTCAACGTCATCAACTTTGCCGCATACTTCACAATAAATATGCGAATGGGGCTTAATGTTGGCATCATAGCGCAGTCCACCCTCACCTACGCTTAATTCCTGTATTAAGCCGACTTTTTTAAGAATATCGACCGTTTTATACACTGTGGCCAAGCTCATTGCAGGATAATCGGGTTTTAATCTCTGATAAATCATCTCAACATTAGGATGCGTATCAGTTTTTTTTAAAATAGAGTATACAGCCATCCTTTGGGGAGTTACCTTGATCTTTTTAGCCCGCAGAATCTCTTCTATGGTCCGCATCTCTATCCCCCCAATTATATTTTAAATAATATGAAATATCCAAGCTGAATATATAACATTTGCTATTTTTCGTCAACCCTTATTTCCGGAAAGCTGATATTATCTTTTAAAATATATTTTTAAAGTCTCCTGTTAAGGTCCAGGGTTTTGCTTCTGTTATTTCCACAATTACAAACTTCCCCAGCAAGTCTTCCTTAGCGGGGAAATGAACAATTTTATTCGTCCTGGTTCTTCCGGTATAAAGGTTGGGGTTTGTTTTACTTTTACCTTCAACCAGAACCAGTTGCTCTGTGCCAAGCAGAAGTTGATTAATTTCTTGGCTGATCCTGTCTTGAATTTCGTTGAGGGCAACGATTCTTTTTTTCTTGATATCGGCAGTNNGGCAGGAACCTGTCTTTTCATTTCTGTAGCCGCCGTTCCTTTCCTGGGAGAATATACAAATGTAAAAGCGGCATCAAAACGAATTTTTTCCAGCAAATCAAGTGTATCTTCAAAATCTTTTTCTTCTTCTCCAGGGAAACCGACGATTATATCAGTAGTTATCGCACTGTCTCGTATCAGCTCCCTGATTTTTTTAATTAAATCAAGATAATAGTCCCTGGAATATCCGCGGTTCATTAATTTGAGAATGTTGTCGCTCCCCGATTGTAAAGGCAGATGAAAATGCTCGCATATTTTTTGTCCCTGCTGTATGGTGCGGATTATCTTTTCTGAAAAATCACGGGGGTGAGATGTCATATATCTGATTAGAAATCGGCCTTCAAGTCTGTCCAGGGTATGCAGAAGATCTGCGAAGTCTATGTTTTCCTTTAGCCTCCTGCCATAATAGGAGTTCACGTTTTGCCCTAACAGGGTGATTTCCTTGTATCCATTATCTACAAGAGTTTTTACTTCATTTATTATATTTTCTGGTGGCCTGCTTTTTTCTGCCCCCCGAACATAGGGTACTATACAGTAAGAACAAAAATTGCTACATCCGTGGCTTATAGGCACCCAGGCCCTAATCTGGTGCCCTCGTTTAATTGGTAGATTTTCCCTTTCCTCCCCTGTTTCAAGCGCAAGGACTGTTCTCGGTGAGATGCGGGCCTTTTCCATCAATTCCGGAAAACGTCCCAAAGATTGCGTTCCACCCACCAGATCTACAAATGGAAACTTTTCCTTTATTTTTTGCGCAACATGTTCTTGTTGTACCATACACCCCCAGAGAATCATTATCATTTCCTGTTTTTTCTCTTTTAGTGAGCGTAATCTCCCCAACCTGCTAAAAACCTTTTCCTCGGCCTTTTTTCTTACGGCACAAGTGTTTATAATTAATACATCGGCCTCCTCTTCTTTTTCTGTATGAACATAACCCATATTTTCGAGGTATCCGGCGAGTACTTCGGAATCATAGACGTTCATTTGACAACCGAAGGTCAGGATGTGATACTTTTTTATCCCGTGTTTTTCCATTAACAGCAAACCTCTTTTACTATAAAAGTATATTCTAAATTATACTGTATAAAAAACCTTTATACAAGAAAGTCGAATTATGCGCTTGCCCGGGAAATAAACATTAAAAAAAGACCCTGGCTGTTTTGCAGCAAAGGTCCTGAGAAAGCCAGCATATTCAAATGTGGGATTAAAAAATATAATTGTTGTTAAAGATTGATTATTTCTTGTTATTTTTCATAAGTACTATCTCGTATTCGATATCTTCTAGCTTGTTTTCAACATTTTCAACCTTTTCTTTTAGCTCATGTATTAAAGTGCTGAGATTGAAATAATCCATGGTTCCGACAACTGTGCCGCAGGATGTGCACTGTACAAACATTATTTTAAATCTCCAGTTTCCCGGCTCTACTTCAACCATCTCAAAACTATGGTTTTCACATTTAGGACATAATGATAAGGCCATAATTGAATAACCCCTCCTACCTTTTTCTTTAAAGATTTCGTTAAAAAAAGTACTATTCCTTCATTTTATAAAGAAAAATTAATGCTAAATCATTCCTATAGAATTATTCGGTATTTTCACCCTCTATTTTTTTTAAAAGAGTCCGTGCATCGTTAAGTTTGGCAAGCGGGACATATATTCTAATTTCAGCCAGGGGTCCGGTAGTTATCCCGTAAATCATTCCTGCAGCCTCACCTTTCATCATAACAGGGACGTTTTCTTCCTTAAGTCTACCTTCAAGCAGGGAAGCTATAATAGGATCGTATATGACTGTTAAAAGTGCCCAATCCTTAATTTTAATCACCACGACTTTATATATTGTATACTGTTCCCTCTTCGGCAGTGAATACATTTTTAAAAAACTCGGAAGCTTCATCCAGGTAATCTTTTTTATTTTTAAAAGGCAGCAGGTGTGTGAGCAAAAGTGTCTGCACGCCGGCTTCACATGCTATAGCCGCTGCCTGAGAGGCGCTTAAATGGTTCTTAGCTCCTTTACAGAGATCTTCAGTCAGAAAATTGGATTCACACAAGAGAAGGTCAGCGTTGTCGGCAAACGGTACAAATTCCTGAAAGTATTCTGTGTCGGCAGAATAAACAAGTTTTTTTGTCCCGTGGAGAGAAACTGATACCGCAAAACAGGGAATAGTATGTACTGTCCTCAGAAAGGAAAAGCGAAATGGACCGACATCGATCATTTTTTCCGGTCTGATGGGCTCTATCTTAAAGACATTTTTGTAAGCGAGCCTCGCATAATCCTCTGCAGGTTCTTCAGGGGCAATTAATAATAAAGGTGTATCATTCAAACCCCGTTCTCTCTCCATCTGCAAGGCATAACGTAAAATAAACAGATCTGAGATATGGTCGCTGTGGAGGTGAGAAAGAATGACTGCTCCCAGTTTATCAATGCCGGTAAATTTTTGTAATCTGCTGAGAACCCCGTTACCGCAATCTAGAAGAACGTAAAAGCCTTCGTGCTCCAACAGGTACCCTGAACAGGCGCCTCCGGCCGGGGGAAACGGACCATATTTTCCCAGAACTATCAACTTCATTTCAAGCATCCTTACCTAAAAAAGTAGCCCTTACGGCGCCTGACCGTAAGGTTGCTCAACCAAGCAATGGTAATAAGAGCTATTAATTTATAAAGAAAGCTGTAAAATAATGACCACTGCAGATAAAGAATATAGCCCTGCTCGACGGCTAAAAACTCTACACCGGTAAATAGAAAACTGAGCAGAATTAGATATGGTAACTGCCAGGCCTTTTCTTCGGGAAGGAAATTAATTATTATTATTCCTACTCCCGCCAGTCCTATCAAGTAGCCTATGGGAAGACCTTGAAACGGATACAATATTTCCTGAAAAGAATAAAATTGATTGGTAACGAAGATATCATTAAGGCAATATCCTACTATTAATGCCCAAATACCTGCACTCCAGAATTTCCCCAACTGGGATCGCAAAAAAAAGAGTATGAAGAGCCAAATTACTGCTGCAAAAATTATCCAGGGCACCGCGAACCCTCCCTTTTCCTTTCAATTTTTCACTTTAAAAATTTACGGCTCCTTTCACAGAAATGTATTTTCTAAACCTCTTGCGTGAAAGCGATCTATACTCCAACCAAGCGAGAAAGCCTGATCTAACATGTACTCACCTCTTTTCAGGAGTTGTTTTATTGCCTTATTTTCCCAGTTGGTATTCTAAATTATTCAGTGCTTATGAGATTTGCATCAGTTCCTTTTTCTAATTTTTTATGCATATAATCTTCATAAATATAAACAATCTCTTTGTCAAATAGCGGCCTTTTCATCTCTACTGTGGCGCGGCGTATGGCTGGCAGCAAATCGGTAGCCTCTTTTTCTGTAAGACTGATACCATATTCTCTAAATTTTAGCATAATAGCCTTGGATCCGGAATGTTTTCCAATCACGATCTGCCTTTCCAGGCCGACGTCTTCCGGACTGAAGACTTCATATGTGCCTGGAAATTTAATGACCCCATCGGCATGAATACCTGATTCGTGACGAAACATATTATCTCCGACAATAGCTTTCCCCGGAGGTAATATCCTGCCGGAAGCTCTGGCCACATACTCGGAAATTTCTTTGAACATCTGGGTCTGGATCCCATGGTCTTTATTTAAAATATATTTTAAGGCCATGAGGACCTCTTCCAGAGCGGCGTTTCCGGCCCTTTCTCCTAGTCCGTTTACGGTAACACCGATAAACCGCGCACCGGCTCGTACTCCGGCCAGGGCGTTGGCGGTAGCCATTCCGAAATCATTGTGGGTGTGCATCTCGATATCCATGCCTGTTTTATCAATTAGACTTGCAATGATCTCATAAGTCTTGAATGGCTCCAGTATACCGATTGTATCGCAATAGCGAAGCCTGTCGGCTCCTGCCTTTTTTGCAGCCAGCGCAAATTTAACTAGAAAGTCCAGGTCTGTCCGGGATGAATCCTCGGCATTAACAGAAATGTAAACGCCGTGTTTCTTGGCAAACTCTGTGGCCTTGACCATGTTTTCCAGAACTTGTTCCCTGGTACTGTTCAACTTGTGTTTTATATGAATATCGGATGTGGAAATGGAGATCGCCACAGCATCCACTCCACAATCCAGAGAATGCTTTATATCGTCAATATTGGCCCTGTTCCAGGCCATCAGGCTGCAGTTTAATCCCAGGGCAGCGATCTCTTTAATTGCTGCTTTTTCATTGCCACCCATTACCGGCACGCCTACTTCGATCTGATGAACTCCTATTTCATCAAGCATTTTGGCAATTCTAATTTTCTCCTGATTGGAAAAAACAACTCCAGCGGTTTGCTCGCCATCCCTTAAGGTTGTATCGACAATAATAATTTCCTTTTTTTCCAGTCCTTTTGTAAGTCTGTTCATATACTTCTCCTGTTTGAAAATAAACAGGTACACCTCCTTTTACATTTACTGTTCGCTCAAGTAATGCCAGGGTAAAAGCATTAATTTAACAAAGTACAAGATTGTCGCGGTGAATTAGTTCTTCATGATCCATGTAACCCAGGATACTTTCAATTTCATCAGATTTACAGCCAGCAATCCGTTGCAGTTCTTCAGTGCTGTAATTCACCAGTCCGCGGGCAATTTCCTCGCCGCGAGTGTTGCAGATACTTACCATTTCACCCTTGGAAAACGATCCTTTAAAATTAATAACACCGGCCGGCAATAAGCTTTTCCCTTCTCCGGTCAATGCGGTTTCGGCTCCCTGATCTATATAAATAACACCTTTACTTTTTTGAGCGAAAGCGATCCACTGCTTCCTGCTTCGCAGGTGATCCCGCTTCGCAGAGAAGAAAGTGCCGAATTCCTCTCCTTCCAGGATTCGCCTGATAATATTTTCCTGACGCCCGTTAGCAATAACCATATCGATTCCGGAGGCCATGGCTATTTCTGCTGCTTCTATTTTCGTAATCATGCCTCCTTTAGCCAGTGTTTCGTCTGTGTTACCGGCATATTTTTTGATTTCTGGTGTAATTTCTTCAATAAAAGAGACACAAAAAGCGTCAGGGTTATGACGAGGATTTGCAGTGTATAGACCATCAATATCAGTCAAAATTAGTAATATATCTGCATCAATAAGTGTAGCTACCAGGGCAGATAATCTGTCGTTATCCCCAAATTCAATTTCCTCTGTTGAGGTGGTATCATTTTCATTAATAATGGGAATAGCTCCGAATTTTAAAAGGTGCAGCAGTGTATTTCGTGAATTTATATAGCGTTTACGGTTATCAAGGTCTTCTCTTGTCAGTAAAACCTGGGCGACAATGTGTCCATATTCAGAAAAAAGTTTTTCATAGAATTGTATTAACAACCCCTGCCCAATAGCAGCGACGGCTTGCTTTTCTTGAATGGACACAGGTTTCTTTTTAAGCCCCAGTTTACCCATTCCAGCACCTACAGCTCCTGAAGAAACCAGGACAACATCTTTTCCCTGGTTTTTAAGATCAGCGATCTGCCGTACAAGTGTCTCGATAATACCAAGATTTAACTTCCCAGTCTTATAGGTCAAGAGCCTGGTTCCTACTTTAATCACTATTTTTTTGATATATTCCGGCTTTATAGGTCTCTGCAAGAAGCTCTCCCCCCAAAATTTTAGGTAGAAAACCCTTTCGAAAAGCCAGCGCTTTATTTATTTGCTCTGCCTGCAAAACAGGAAAAATTGATTTATTTCAGTAACAAATTTTTCTCCCTTTCTGCTGACTGAATAACTGCTTTTATAAAAGCGTTCCTTACAGCACCTTCTTCAAGAGCCAGAAGACCGGCACTTGTTGTGCCTCCCGGAGAAGTAACCTTGTTTTTTAGGACAGCCGGGTGCTCTTTTGTTTCCAAGAGCAACTTGGCTGTTCCTAAAACAGTTTGTGCCGCAAGAGTTAAGGCTGTATCCCAACTAAGCCCCATCTCCACACCGCCTTCGGCAAGGGCCTCAATGACAAGGAGTATATAAGCGGGGCCGCTGCCGCTTAATGCGGTTACTGCACTCATATAAGTTTCTTCCAGGAATAAAACTTTTCCCAGGGAACCTATTAAAGTAGCAACCTCCTTCTCTTCTTCTTCAGAAACAGATTGGCTTTTGCTAAGTACGATCATACCTTCCCCCACAAGACAGGGAGTATTGGGCATAATACGGACAATTTTTGCAGTAGCACCCAGTTGTTCCTGGAAAAAGCTGATATACAAACCCGCAGCTACAGAGATAAGAAGGTGCCCGGTATTCAACGCTGGTTTGATTTCTGAAAGCAGCTCTTTCATATCCCGAGGTTTCACAGCAAGAAATATTTTTTGAGATTGTCGGCAAAGAGATGGTAAATCGTCAGCAGTATTGACCTGTAAACTTTGTTTATAAAACAGCATTTTTTCAATTTCTTTGTCAAAAACGACAATCTCTTTCGGTGCAACGAGTTGCTTTTTTACAATACCTTCCAGCAGCGCTCCTCCCATAGTTCCGCAACCGATAAACCCGAGCATATCTTCCTCCCGCTTTTATAGACTTTTTATTTACTTTATTTTATTATAAAGGGTAAAGCATTGCAAGTTCGACTTGAAGCTCTGCATTCTGCATGAATGAATACCCCCAAGGAGTCCGAGTTCGGAAGCTTTGGCGCTTGACAAAAACAATTTGCTAAGTTAAAATATTTATTACGCAGGGGAGTAGCTCAACTGGCAGAGCAGCGGTCTCCAAAACCGCAGGCTGCGGGTTCAAGTCCTGTCTCCCCTGCCATTAAATGACCATAAACAGCCTGTTTATAGGCTTTTGAGATATTATGAATTTTGTTTGCTAATATTCCTGCTAATATCTTTTTTCTTTGAGTGCGCTGCTGTTTCAACCTGACCTGCTAATAAAATACTGCTTTTTCCCCGATAAAATCAGGAAAAAAGTGCTGCATCGATCACATCTGCGACGTCTCGTAAGTACTCAGCTTGGATCTGTACGTATACTTTGTCCATCATTTGGTTTTCCACATGGCCTGCCCAGGTGGATGTTTTTTTTTTGATTGACATTGTGCGCAACTATGAGCATGAGGTTGTAGTGTCTGAAGTCGTAGAATCGCAGGTTTGGGAAGCCTATGCTGACGGCAAACTGCCGGAAAAGGCCGCTCCAGGTCCGCGGTTCCCATCTTCTGCCGGAGGGTTCGCAGCAGACAATCACCAATGTATGCCCCGCTAATCAGAGTTTTGTCTTGTTCTACCGTACTTGGTATTTTCCCAGTGCGCTGGTCAGTCCACTGCGGTACGTACGGTGGTGATGTGGGAGGTCGGCTGTTCAAATAATGAGCAGCCGTTTTAATATATTGTTTCACAACAATTCTTTCCTTTGTATCGTGTTCCTAAATAGTTTGTTAAAGACATAAGTGTTGTGAAACCCCCGGCGCCGGTTGCGGTTGTTCCCTCTAAAAATAATGACTTCAATACCAATTTCACGACAGATTTGACAATTACAATCTTCCCAGGGGCGTCTTTCCAGTACTTCCCGGTATAAGCGGCGATGCAGTTGGATTTGTTTGATGGCTTGTTCCCTTTTTTTCGACAGTTTTTGCAGATCCAAAACCGCTGTTTCTCGGTGCTCTTCTTCCAACTTCTGTTCCAGTTTCTTTTCCAGCCTAATAAAATTGGCCTGATGGTGCTTTTCCTCGTAAGCCATTACCGTCTCAACCACCTGATCAACGTTGGCCTGCTTTTTGCCCAGCATCCTGACGGCCGCCAGTGCAGCTTGTTCCAGTTCCCTTAGTTCAATCACCAAGTTGTCAGGGAGATGTTTCGGATTTATAAAAGGAATCCTGACAGCAGCATATTTTTTGTAACTATTATAATCGCTGGCGCCATCAATCCGCTCCATGGTGTGGTAATTGCTGCTAGCGGATAGCCAGGCCTGTCTCAGCGGTCCAGAAGAATCGAAAGAGGTGGCGCCCAGTTGGTGAAATGACTTGATACCTTCGGGTCTTGTAACTCCAAAAAGATGGAGATCCATATATTCAGGTAAAATGGGGGCAACGGCTTTCATGATCTCGTAAATTTGGTGTGAGGTTTTGGAAACAAGTGAACCAAGGGCAACGTACTCGTAACCAAGATCTATTAATGCACGGACCGAATCACGATAAGATGCGGGGTGCCAACCCTGGGCAACGCCGATGGGTGTAAAGGAATAATTACCGGCCTGGTAAAGTTCGATAAATTCCTGAGCATTTTTCTGGGTTAGTTCGTAGCGCCTGTTTCTTTGCCTGGTGTCGCGCAGGAAATCCCCCACGATTAGGTGATCGATGGAGACGCCGTAGCTAAAGCCCAACTGTTCATAGCTTTGCAGCACTTCAGCCGTTTTAAAAGGGGGTTCGTCCATCCCCACATAATTAAAAGCGCCGCAGTCCGCCATAACAGGGTATTGGTCCGGAAAGCGCAGAAAGGAGTGAATACCGCCTTTTCGGTTAATCATTTCTCGCTTGCCGTTGTCTAGCACCGCCAGTGAAACAAGGATGCCGTCGTAGTTGGGGTTGGGAAATATTTCGTGAGCATACCAGTCGTGCTCGTATGCATTTTTTTCGCCCCGGTTGTGTTTGTCATTTATAAAGTCGTACATAGGGTCGACCCTGTCATCCCAATCGGGAATAAAGTAATTAATAGACTTGCCCGCCCGGTAATTGGCGGCGAACTCCCTATCCCGCACGATATAACCAGTGAATCTGCGCCTGTGTTGCTCTTTTTTTTCCGAAACGGCTGACTTTATTTCGGGAAAAGGGGGAACCCCGCCCGGACAAAACAGGTTAGCCCTGGCTTCCGTGCGGTGCCTGTAAAAAACGTAATGAAGATAGTCCGGGTCTTCATATACCCTCTCCAGTAATGCCGGGTCTTCTGCCAGTTCTCCGCAGAACAGCTTGAAAAGCATGCCCTTCAGGGAAACTTGGGGACAACCAAAAGAAGCAGCATCTTTCTGCTCCGTTCCCACCAGGTGATAATTTTCCAGGGAGGGAATAAGGGATGAACTCTTCCAGCCTGTAATAAAGATTAGTTGCTGTTCCTCGCTTGCAGGCACAGGCAGGGAAAGGGCACGCAGATAATTACTGCCAAGCAAGAAAAAAACCAGGTCATAACCTTGCTGCAATGCCTCAGCCAACTGCTCCCTGATGCCCAAAAAGGCAGACCATTCGTTGATCTGGCTTACCTTCATATTGCTGAATGTTATATTGTAAGGAACAATTGGTGTTGTCTCATCAATAAGTCCATAACCGGCAGAAACGATCTTTAAGTCGGCCGCCTGGGGTCCGTAGTGTCTCCTCAGAAGTGTCAGCCCTTCCATCAATAGCAGGTGCTGCCGGCCTGTATACATATAGGCCGCAGGAAGACGGTAGGGTGCCAACCGGTTTTCCTTTTGCCACAGCAATTCTCGGTCGGTAAAATCATTCTGTTCCAGTGAATTTGGTATCTCAAATGCCTTTTTGCGCGTACAGGAGGTAATCACCAATATTTTACGGGAAAGACCGGTCATCTAGTTCCTCTATTCCTCCATTCATCTTCTTTGTCTCTTGAATAATATCTCTCTCCAACTTTGATAGAGAATTAAATGTTTCTTTTAACCCATTCCAATCTATGTTTCGAAAAAGACCTAAAAAGAATTTGTAGATCTCTATATTATCGGGGACCTGACCGTTTATTTTTATTCCTAGTAAAAGTTTCTTTTCCCGATCGGTAATATTTACAGAAGGATTATTTATTAACTTTTGTAAAGCCGGAGGATAGTTTCCTTGGTCATTATCTACAATTATACCTTCAGGGATAATAAGATCCCATAGTTCAATGCCCAAAGCATTAGCTACTAACAACAGTTTTTGTAAAGTAGGATTACCTTTTCCCCGTTCTAATTTACTTATATTACTTTTGCTTATTGGAGAATCAAGCATGGAAGCCAGCATGCCTTGGGTAAGTGATTGTCTTTCACGTTCTTTTTTGATCCGCTTACCAATTATTAACAACAGCTCGGTAATATCCATGCCATTTTTGCTCCATTCTGCCATTTTTGAAGATACTGTGTTTTATTGGCCTTATATAACCAATTATGACATTGGCAGTAAGCAAAAGCAAGAATTTATTTTGTTCAATACTGGTCATAGCTAAAACTATAATAATTATTTCAAAATTATTTTCATAAGTAAATTCCCTCCAATGGATTGGTATTCATTCAAAAACTCCGTTAACTCTTGCGTTTTTTTAACTTCTAGGGGTATTCCAGAATCTTGACGATTAATAATCGCCTCAATAATCCACATAAAACGCTCATCTATCCAAGCTATATCTCTCAGTTGCCTAAATGAATTTAATGTTCCGGCAACAAATTCTGTGAACTGAGAAGATAGTTCTTCTAAAGTTAATGATTCTAAGACTTCTTGTCTAATATCCCCCCCAAGAGCACGTTGCTGGGTTAACATATTATTCGAATTGAAAACCCCAATGGACATTAAAAGTGTTTGCAGTTGTTGCAAGTTATCTTCCCATGCTCTATAAAGTATCAGTAGTTCTTTCTTTAAGTTTCCATTACTAAGTTTTTGATACATTCGGCTTAAAGTACTTACAACATGGGAACTGCTACCTGGATCAAGATTATTGTGTTTTAAATAGTTCAATGATTGAAGATATTTCCCACAAATATCTTTAATTTCTTCGACTCTTTCATTAAACCAACGGGGAGAGTCAGCGGATAACTTGTCCAAGTTTTTTTTAACATTCACAACTTGAACCTCTAGCTCTTCATCTATATAATAATATGCCGCTTCAAGAATTTTTATTTTTTGGGCAGCATTTGCAATCTCCTGGCTTGTATAAGCCAGATAGCCCAGACTATGCAGAAATGAATCATCTGCTAATTTATCAATATCAGCCTCATTGGGCAAAGTCGGCATATAAGATTTGCCAAGTCCTAATTTGTTTGCCAAAACCTTGGTTTCCTGCCTTTTTTTTTCTTCTGCGTCAAAAATGAACTCTATTAGAGACCATAGCTGTTTGTAAATAATACTGTTATCCTCAAGGTTTCCAAGGATGCATAGGTATTGATGTATTTCCTGGGCACTTTCAAAATAAAGGCGCCAATCCTTAGTAAGAAATTTCTTACATGTACGTTTTATTTTAACAAAGAGTTTGTTGCAGTGCTGCCAGTCTGGAATTGCTGGAAGGTCCATTTTAAGACCTTGTGCAATTTGAGCGAGGTAAATACTCATATCATTATGTGCTCCAGGGTGCTGTATTTCTAAAAGCATTTTCAGCAAGTGCTCACTTTTCTCTAATAGGTTCTTTATCTTTTCATCTCGTAGTACTATTTCAACTTTATTTACTACACCTAAGACTGCAGCAATAAATTGGCCTAAGGGTATTGTACCGATTTTAAATACCTCATTAATTTTTTCACAGTCGATAGCTTGTAAAAGACGAAATATATCTGTCTTTTGATGTTTCTTATGGTAGTACATTAGCCGGTAGCCATCAATTAAATTATCCCTTAACTGAAACCAGTCTTTGAAAAAACTCACTAATTTTTGGGCAATAACATCGTCTAAGAAAACCTGTAAATGCCTTATTTCGCGGGGATAGCGATTCAATTGACCTTCATTAGAAGAAAAAGCCGGTGGGAGAATACTTTCTTCTTCTCCCAATTCCATTAGTAGTACAATGAGCAAGTAAGCCAACTCTTCCAAGGGCATTCCTACTTCTTCTTCTAGCTGCTCTTTCCATTTATTTTTTAACTCCGTTGCCTTTAAAACTAGACGCGACACTTCCTTAGAGTTCATAATTGTCTCCAATGCTTCCTCTTTTCTCTCACCGCGCCGTAAGTGCAAATAATGAAAATAATAGGCTGTATGGCCTAGGGATGTAGAAATTACTATCCCAGGGAATGAATCCACATTTTCCAAAACTAGAGGTATTTTGCTTCCTTCCATCGATTTATCAAACTTTAGCAAAGACGCCTGACGAGATATATATGGCCTCATTAGAGAATTAGGTTGTACTAACTCACGTAATAAATGGGCTACACCTAAACGTAAACCTTTTAGTAGTTCTTTATTTACGGTTTGATGATTTAACCAGTCCCTAATAGTTGCTTTACCTGGATCTATGTTACTATCCCGACCTAATAGTAAATCTTCCTGCTGTCCTTGTTCCTCCCGGGATGTTAGAACGGTCATCTTTATTTTTAAAGTATCATCACTGCAAATTTTCTCCCCCAACAACCAGTTGACTCCCTGTCCATTAAACTCTATGCAAGCAGTTTCTGTAATTTCGGGAGCATAGGACTCTGCAAAAATGCGCAATAGGGTATCAGGATGGTCTGCCGCCAATTCTTTGTCCAGTTGATGCCCCAGAGCGCCAGACCAGTCTTTCTGCGCCATCTTTCTCATCATATCCCCCAAAGCAAGAATAAAATAGCGAGGTTTTCCCTTTCCCTCCGGAAGGGATCTATAAATTCGTTTTAGGAGTGGAACATTAAAAGGTAGTAATAATAAACTTTCCTTATCGTTTTGAAAAGCAAGACATCTTGTTGCAAAAGGACATTCAATTCCACATTTGAACCCGGCTTTATTTTTATATTCCATAAGATATTTTTTTGCAAACAAATGGCAGTTTTTCAAAGTGACTACATAAGAATTAAAGCCTTGCTCATCACTAACCCACAGTTTAGTAAGACGATCACCAAATGTATCAAGGTATTGAATTCTTTCAAGTATTTCTCGGCCACGAAGGGTTGCTTCAAAGGAAGCAGGGGTTAGGCCAAGGATAACATCCCAGTTTCCCTCTTCCATGGTTATAAAGTAGTCTAATAAATCCGTAGCATATACATTCAAAGACTGTACAAGGTCGTCAATAAGGAGAACCGGTCTGATTCCCACACTTTCATAAATATCTAAACTAATTCTTTTCAGTGTACCAACAAAATTCATGCCACCCAGAGCCACAACTTCCAGTTCTCGTCCCATCTGGAAGTGTAATTTTTCACAATCTATATTTATTGGCAAAGAACATTGCTGCGTCATTTGGTGCAAATCTTCAAGGCTGATAAGTTCGGGAGGTACTGTATTATTTTCACTGAAGTTATCCATGGTCGTAAAAGCCTGACGGAGATTCTTTTCCACGATGGGACGCATTCTATAGCTAAGAGGTATTATTTCCTCATCGCTGGCAAACATCTCCCCTAAGGCAGACCAGATCAGTCGATTGGCCAAAGTTACAGGTTTGGACTTCATTTCTTCCCAACTTTGCAGTATGGAATGGCCAAGCCCTTTTTGAGTAAATTGGGTAAGGATCTTATGTAATATTTGCACAGGATCCAATTCTGTTCTTGAAATGCGCAAAGTGTATGGTCCAATTTTCGTATCACTTAGATGACAGTAAAGCCAACGCATGATCTCCGATTTTCCTGTCCCAGCGGCACCGTAAAGGACGTAAGTCCTGTTTCCTTTAACATTGTTTTTACTAACATCACCATGAAGCAAGTCTTGGAGAAGCTCTTGTTCGTTATAATTATTTGCTGTGGAATTGGCGAAATATCTTTTCATCCTTACTGGAAAATGGGTTCTGAGAAAAGTTTCTTTTCCTAACTGATATCTTTGATCTGCTGTAGCTGAAAAAAGAGAAAGATTCTTTTCTTGCAAACACGGCAACATTATTCAATCGCCCCCTTACTTATCCACTTCACCTGCCGGTTTCCCAAATAGGAACGTTGAGGAAGATCCTGGCGAGTTGATAGGATAATATTCCCTGTCTTCTCCAAATAACTAAGAGTATTTGCAAGAACTGAGGCAATATCTCCTTGGGCAGTCTGCCAGGGCAGATATTTTTCTAAATGATTCTCTAAAAAAAATTGGAACGACCCTTCTTTTTCAGGCCAATCCTGAATAATCTCTAACAATAACTCCGGTCTATAAAAAGCATAAAACCCTCCAAAAGCGCGCCATCCTACACCAATACATTCCATAAACCTCTTCCAGGCATTTACCTTTTCTTCGCTGATCATTCCAGGTGCTCCGCAGGTATTAAAACACTGATGCAATTGAAATACAACTGTTCTGTTAGGTTTAATAAACAGTATATCTAGAAATTCCAGGTACCATTGATCAAGTGGATTTGAACTATCTAACTCACCTTTTTGTATGCTTCGTAAATTGGATAACAATTGGAGTTTAAAACAGTTAGTCTTTTCAGACACATAATATTTCCCCATTCGTTTCTTCAATATCCTACTGGAAACAAGGAAAGTTAAAGCATCTTCTATATTGGTCTTACCCGACTCTCCCTGATTAGGAGTTAAATAATAGCGGAAAAGAGTATCTTTTTCCTGGGGACCATACATTTCTATAAAAGAATATAAGCTTTCCAGTTCAGGTCCGTAAATTGTTTTAAAAAGCATAAGGCAAACCTCCCTTAAAAAGTTGCAATATAATGCTACTTGTATTATAATATATTACAATAATATTTGCCAGACTTTTCTCACACAAATTGTTATATCTTTTTCATCTGCATATCACTAAGGCTTTAAACATTTGATTTATGGGGGATTAAAGTGACTTTAGATCTTTTTGTGTGCTGGGCAGATAGCGACCCGTTTTATCAAGAGTATTTCCCAGATTGTAACGTACTTATTAGCTTGCCCAATGTCGCCCTTTCCTGGACTGTAGAACGTTTTTCAACTGAACCGGGTAAAATTATGGTGGACAGTGGAGCATTCGCTTATTTAAGTAAACCAAATAAGAGGATGTCTCAAAAGGATGTTTTTACCCATCAATTACACCTATCGCAGAATTCCAAAGCAACTACTATACTTTGTCACCTTGACCACCCCATACCACCTGCGCTGACCGATACAGTAGAAATATATAGAAGGATTGAAGCTACTATTGCCAATGCTCACGAATTTATGAACCTGTTTAAATCAGCAAACCTCCCGTCCAACTTTAAAACCATGGGTATCATCCAAGGAAATAGTTACGATTCAATTGCTTTCTGTGCCACTGAACTGGACAGACTAGGCTTTGACTTTTTGGGGATGGGTTCCTTAGCAACTTTATACAATAATGATCTCATCTTAGAACGTGTTGAATATGCAATTAGCACGATAGGCAAACAATTACATATTTTTGGTATCTCGGGTATTAAAGTAGTAATGCGGTTAATGGAACTTGGCATTCGCTCGTTTGACTCTTCCCGACCGATGAAAGCAGCTATTTATAACTGTGTGTTCTATAGTAATCCTTTTCGGAGATTTAGATTAAAGGGCTCAAGGGCTAATCGAGAACTACCAGTTCTTGTAGAACCACTTCCCTGTCCCTGTCCTGTCTGCAAAAAAGACCCAACCCTTATTATCAAGGTTGGGACAAAAAAGGCAACTAATTACCGAGCAGTGCATAACTTTTATCATTTGCGGTCAGCACTGGAAGGGTTGGCGACCGAACTTGATTCTGCTCAGGACTGCCCTTCCACCAGATAATCATAAATCGCGCTGATAATACTGGAACTGCCCTTGCCCCTGGCTAAAAGGAGCGGCATTTCCTTTGGACGGTTTTCTTGGATGAAGCGGGTCGCTGCATGCTTGGCACTCGCCCAAGTCATGACAAAAATATCCGCGTTGCGAGCCAGTTGCTTCAAGCGCTCACTGCCACCCCGTTCCCAGTTAAGGGTCACCCTAACGTTTTTGCTCCACTGCTCCAGGATTTCTTGTACCCGCTTGGCCACCCTCTCTGAGAGGGTATAGATAACAACAGATTTGCCTTCTAGGCCATCCAGAAGGTTTTTCTCTAGTGTGGTTATGTCCTCTTCTTTAAGCTCCCAATTTTCAGTCATATTATCAAACATGTCCTGCTGCTCCAGTTCACTGAAAAGCTGCTTCAGAAATGCCAGTTGACGTTTTTTTACACGCCTGGCAAACGGTGCTATTCCGGCAGTTGTCTCAAGGAGAAAGTTTAATCTCTGCGCACTGGCGGGGCAGGGAAAATAAAGGACAAGATCTAGCAGGTCGAGCAACCAGTCCAGTTTGCCTGGTGAGGCGTAGTCTTGCCAGAGGGAGCGGGCGTAACTTAACAGTTCCAGGTATGGCGCTTCGTCCAAACCGAGGCTTAGGAGAGCGGCAGCAAGTTCATTGATCATTGTCAGCTCATCGTCCCCGCCCCTGGTGTTGAAGACCAACAGGTCGAGGAGCAGGTGGTAGACTTTTTGCAGTTCACGGCGAGGCCACAGCGTATCATGCTGCAAAAAGGCAAGAAGATGAGGCAGGGCGTTTATCAGTGTTTCTTCTTCCTTTCCATCCCGGGGATAATCGAGGAGTTCATAAAGCCTTTCGGCTGTTCCCGGCCGGGAAAGAAAGGTTTCCGTATCCCATTCGGATGAAGCTGTGGCCACAAATTCAAGAGCATTTTTCCAGTGACCTCTTTGGTTGAGCCGGTTTAACCACTGGTTCCAGTCGGAGGGGAGCATCTCGTCAATAGGCAGGTCCTGGTAGAATTCCAATCCCGTAAATTGTTCATATAGTTCGCGGTTGCGTCGCCTATCCAGAAATTTTTTCCTCTCCTGTGGTTCAAGGCTGGCCAATGCTTGCAGTGAAGCTTTTTGGACAGTATGTGCCTGGGTTTCATAAGCACACTCAAAGAGTATTTTAACAGCGGTCGCTTCGCCGGAGACTTGCCCTGCGTGGAGCACGGCACGGTCAAAATCCCCCAGTTCAAATGCCTCCCGGGCCAACTCCAGGTGTGAAGAGGCTGTCTCCTCCTTTGGCGAGCGGGCGTCGGCTGCAGGCGGTTGGTCAAGGAGAGTGGCAATGTTCGCTAGGTAATCAAAGTCGGCTTGGGAGAGTCCGTCCATGGCCAGTATCTTGTCCCGGAGTGCAGGCTGGGGCGGGTTTCCCTTAACGGCGGCAAACATGAAACATTTTAGCAACTCGGGGGTGCGCAGTGAAGCCATAAAGCGAAAGAGGTTCTGATAGCGGGGATATATTAACGCAGCAAAGTGGTCGGCTGCTCCCCTGAAGTCACCCTCAGTTTCAAAGGGGGCAAGTTCCCTGTGGTAGAGGGCCGTAACAAGGGCCCGGGTTACCAGGAGGGGGCGCCGTACCTGGACTAATTCGGGCCAGGCAGGGAGATCCATGATTTCTTCCCAGGCTGCAAAGCTTTCCAGAAGATGTACTTGCAGAAAGGATATGTTGAGCGTTTCGAGCAACTGGTAGGTCTTCAGGACCTGTAGTGCCTCGTTTGCAGCCTGCCGGTTGCCTGCCTGCAGCGCCATGTAAAAATCACCCAGGATCCGGCCCACCGGTTTGAGTTGCTCTTGTTTGAAAAGCGGTTTTGCATCCCACAATTCTTTCAGCATAAGCAAGCTCTGCCAGACATCTCTGCTTTCTCCCCGATCATCAGATGCCTTTATTATGTAGGCGCTGCCGCCAGTCAGGGGAATCAGGGCTGCTTCAACCCCGTCGGAAGGATTTAATTGTACAGGGCGTCCCTGGAATGTTGACTTGGTAAGGCCAACGAATGCTTTTAACTCACTGCCTAATTGGCGCATCTGTCGCTCGGAGAAGGCAACGCCGTACCAGTATAGATGGGATCCAATCCGGCGAGGCAGTATCGAGGGTTCCCCCCTCTCGAGTCTTTCAATCCAAGGTGAGACATGTTTACTGATATCCGGATTGTTTTTGATTCTGTCCCAGGAAACCTCGTTACCCGGGCCAAAAAATGCCTGCAGTGACTGCTTCAATTCTTCTTTCATATTTCCGCCCCCCAGCGACTGGCAAAGACAAGGCGGTTTTCCGCCACAATATCCCGCGCGGTGTGGTAATGAATGGATTCGTCATTGACGGTGATACCCATGAAGGTAAAATTCATAGAACCGCTGAGATAGTAATAATCACCCAGCAACCCTTTTTCATGTAGTTCGTCCAGAACCTTGACGCTGATGGGAAGGCCGGAGGATTGGAAAAACTGCATCTTCTCCACAAAGCTGTTGTTATGCTCAAGGGGACGGGTTACGACGCGCACTGTTGTCCCCAGGTTAAGCAATTTACCGATCACTTCAGAGAGGCATACTTCCCTTCCCCGCCATTCCGGGTCCAGGTGGATGAACCGGTTTGCCCGGTTGTCGATGACCCTGATGTCGGAAATCCAGGGGGAAATGAGCCACAGACAGCGGCTGGGTGCCAGTATTTCAGCAGTGAAGATAATCTGCAAAAGATCCTGTACCTGGCCGCAACTGGAGCGGGAATGGATAAACCTGCTGTCACCCTGGTTCATTGAACTGCCTCCTTTATTTCCAATATTGCCGAAATAGTGTTGTGGTGGCGGCGCAAACCAGCCAGCCTGGGATAGAGATGAAGATAACCCACATCTAGTGGTGTTGCAGCCAATTCGAGCAGGGCTGTTTTTAAAGCTTCCGCTTCTTTGGCAGGTGCTGTAAGGTAAACGACCCCCTCCTTCGCCAGGATCGCAGTTAATTTGTCCCACCAACTTTCGCTGCCCAAAAGGACAGTCTGTCGGTCTGTTCCCAGGATGCTTCTTAGAATATCACGGTCTGCAGGAGGAAGTTGGCTGAAGGGATTATAGGTTGCAAGGTTGCGGCTGCGTACCTCGCTTCCCCTTGGCCACAGTAACCCGTAAAGCACCTGGAAGCGCCAGTTACGGTTGTCCCGAGTAGATGGATCCACGTGGGCAACTGCATCACGAAGAAGCGGATCATCAGCCACGGAAAAGGCAAAGACCCTGGCATCGATTTCAATACCAAGGCGGGCTTCTTCGCTGCGCCAACGCCAAAGCATCTCCCGCAGCAAGGTGTCACTTTGCGGTGAACTGCCGGCCCTAAGGATACGCATATTCAGGGCGCTCAGCACAGGGTGGGACAGGAAAATGCCACGGCTGGTAAGGGCATTTTTTAGCCGTTTGTCCGCATTACGCAGTTCTTCGTAACCATAAGCCCGGCGGATATCGGCAAAGATATCCTGAAGGGAGTTGCCGTTTTTTATCATGTTAAGCACCTTCGTTAATTCCTCGTCCACCAGTTCGAAATCGCTTGCTTCAAGAGCGTTTTCCACGAGATGAAAAAAAGTACGTGGGTCATTGGCAAAGCGTCGCTGGATCTCTTCGATCATTCCACCGCCCCCCGATGAGCCTTCCGTTATCCAGATCTCTGCGGGAGGAGAGGTTTCACCGGACAGGTGGGGCGGCCTGGGACCGGCGTCAATGTCCAGATAGAGTTCGCCCGCCTCAAATTTGTCACTCACCTGGTAACATGCCTGCAGCAGGGCATTGCCCAGGGTTGCCATGAAACGTTCCCTTGCCCATGCTTCCCAACCCTGATCTGGTGCTTCCCAAAGGAGCGGGGCTAGATCATGCAGGACGGCGGTGACAATGGGATCTCCAAATAAGTCCAGCAATTTTTGATGGACTTTTTGCCGGATGTATTCCCTTTCAACAGTATCACCTTCTGTATTATCCTCATATGGTTCGATCACCTGGAAGATGGTCTCCAGTACAGCTTCCATGGCAGATGGAAGGTCCTCATCCTGCAAGACCCGATGGGCTTCCGCCAGGGTTGTGTTACCTTCTAAAGCTTTTGCCACCAGGGCGGAGAGAAAAATCTGGCAAAGCCAGTCCCGCTGGAAAAGGTTTGCCAACCCGTCGAGGCGTTCGTCCTTGAAGACGCGGTGCCTGAAATATAGGGTGCGGAAAGAGCGGACCATCTCCTGGTTGGTGTCATTGACATCCACACAGTTTTGAGCAGGCAGCAACACCTGGAAAGCAACCCCGTCCACTTCCTGGGCAAAGCCTACCGCCACTGCTTCCCCTGTATCTCCCTGCACGAAACCGATCCTCATCTCCCGTTCGATGAACTTTTTATTAACCGTTTTGCGCAGTGTGCTGTCTGCATAGCGAGCAAACCTCCTTACTATTACCCCTGACTGCTGATTGTGGGTATAAAAGTCCACCTGTTGGATTATTTTCTGCCAGGCAAGACCCTTGGGGGTTGGGAAAGTGTTCCCTTCTCCGTGGGGGAAAATCTGGGTAAGCCAGAGGAGTTGGGCGTTTGAAGTTGTCTTAACATTCTCGGGAGGCACGGAGGGACGCAGGGCAGAAGGGCGTATACAACGCACTTCCTGCGTTTGACCCGTTTCATCACGGTATTGGAACATGCCCAGGTCATCATATTCGGGGCAAAATGAGTCCAGCGTTATTGTTTGATGACTGCTTTCAAGGTCCGCCGGTGCAACCCAGTGACTTTCATTTGCACGACTTATACCGAATCTACGTGTAACCTTACCAGGGGCAAAAGTTTTCAGCGCCTGGATGAGAGGCATAAGTTGTCCTTCTTCGTTGTAGTCGCCATTTGGAAGAATAATGCTCACTTCCGGCAGGTTAAGGTCACTGAACAGGTTGGCAGGAACAAATTCGGGCAAGGGGGTGTAAGGAGGCAGACAATCCAACCCCGCTCTAGCGTCTCCTTCCCCCTTTCTTTCCCAATTGTGCTCCAGCCTGCGCAGCAAGGTGGGAAGTACTTCCAGCAACAGAGGCCTGGGGTACTCCCAGAGGATGGCCAGAACGGTCTGCTTATCCACCTGCAGTGCCTTTTCAAGGTAAGCAGCAAGATCATCACGGCATTTCTGTTTTTGCAGAACTTCCTTAATAATTCGGGCTTCAATTTGCTGCCGCATTTCCATGTTCTGGCGGGCTTGTTGAAAGTCACTATTGTCACCGTAAAATAGAAAAGCGGGTTGGGAAAAATCGTTCCAGACACTGCCAGGAGGCGATTTATTCTCCTTGAGTTTTTTCCCCAACCAGTCCATGCAGGCGAAGACCGCCTGCATGCGTAGCACATAATGGTTTGCTAGCGGCAGGGAGCGCTTTTCCAGCACGGGGTTAAAGAGAAGATCGTAGCCCTGGTAGGCGATGCGGTCTCTGCCATAATCGGAGAGAACCACTACCGTCCAGGGGCGCATCCTGAAATTTCGGCCTGCACGGCCGATCCGCTGGAGGAATGATGCCATGTCGCGCGGAGCCTTGTGCTGGATTACGGCACCGACCAAGGGGTCGTTGTAGCCAACTTCCAATGACGCTGTAGCTACAACAATGCTGGATTCGCGATCCACTCCCGTATCCTGTGAACTGGTGCGACCAACAAGGAGTGGCCTTGCCAGCCCGTTAGAGTGGCCAATTTCCTCGCAGAGTTGCCAGGATTGCCCCTCGTTCATGCGCAGTGCATTTTGGGGACGATTGCTGGAACGTAGTGCTGCCAGAGGTTGCTTCACTAGACGTCTTGCGCTGTTAAACCCCTCCGCATCCAGTAAGTTGTGGTAAAGTCGGTTGGTAACATCCAGGTCATCGGTAAAGATAAATACTCGCCGTCCATAGATGCCGTCGCTGGGTGATGACTGTAATGGATCAAGGATACGGCCCAGCAGCATTGCAGCCTGGATGGTGGTGGATAATAGACTGGTTGCGGATACGGGATCGCCGCGCAAGGCCAGCAAGTATTCCATCCCTTCCTGAACCAGTTCATTAGGCAGAGGTTTAATTTCTTCCACTAGTGGTTGGGGCAATCCCACGAGGTCGGCAAAGAAGTTATCCGCATCTTTTAGGGTTGCAGATAAGCCGGTGAAATGGAGCTTGCCGCCCACTGCATGCTTCCAGCGGCGCAACAGCAGTGCCACCTGTGCACCGTGTACCCCTTCATAGGTGTGGACTTCGTCCAGCAGAACCAGTTGGGGGCGGTTTGCCGTATCCACACCAAAGACATGGCAGTACCTGGAGTCTCCCATGTTCCGGTTCAACATTTCGGTAGTGGTAAACAATATGTCTGGGGGCATCTTTCTCATCTTGTTACGTGTCAGCAACAGTTCATCATCGCCTGTGGCAAAACCGCAGTCCCGGGATGTGCAGTACAACCTTTCTGTCTGCGTGGCGATATCCTTAACACGCCATACAAGGTTGCCATGTCCACAGCGGGGGCAGCGCAAGTAGGGGCAGATATAGCCCCCGGCAGATTTCTCCGGCCATTTGTCCCGAACTTGTTTCTCGGTAGCATAGTTTGGAGTGGGGCCAAAGAATGCACCTATGAGTATTTTGCGTCCGGCCTGGGCCTGTGTGACAGTATCTAAGCAGCGCGCTTCCAGATAGGTTTCGGAAAACTGGTCCTTGAGCAGTTCGTTCCGTGGATAGATGGCAATTGCCTTGGTCCAGTAGCTATCGCGGGTAAGCAAATCGCCCACGTGGGTAAGCGCCGGCAGGTAAAATGCGAGCGTCTTCCCCGTGCCGGTGCCAGCACAAACAATCATGCCGCGACTGCGGTTGGTTTCCAGATCCTTGAGCATGCGCTGCAATGCGCGCATCTGGAAGTCTGAGAGTAAAAGGCGACCACGCCCGGGAGCATCTAGAAGCGCACTCAGCAATTTTTCCCTCCTGCCTTTCAAGTTCAGAGGGCTAAGCTCGGATAAGACAGTCTGGGGATCGAGGTGTCGCCGTGGGTAGGTACGAGGACGCTGTAAAAAACGGAAATCTGAAACCAGAGTGGGCGCCGTTTGCCAAGCATTCCCTGGGAAAAGCTGGCGCAAGCGGGCAAAGAGGCGGATGCTTTCAGCCATACGGGTGCGCCAAAGCCGCCGTCCGGCTATATTAAGGTCAAAGAGGAGGCGAAGATCCTGCAACTCCTGGATCAACTGGTCGGCGCTACTCAAATCAACGGCTATGTCATTCGCTTGATCGCCGACTTGGTCCAAGTATGCCTGGGCCAACTCATAGACTTCGTCTTCTGTAAAACCGCCATCCACAAATCCCCAAGTTAAAAAACGGGCTTCGTGCTTCTCTAGCAGGTTTAAAAAACCCTGTACCAGTTTTTCCATACTTTAGCTCCCCTCGTTGCTCAAGCGTATTTTAAAGGAATTACTGACCCCGTAATCATACAGCCATTTGCTCACTTCCGGGGTGAGAGTACTAAGAGGTGCACCACTGGTGACCGCCTGCCGCAGGAACTGTAAAACAGCAGGAGGCACATCATCGCTGCCGAGTTTCTGCCAGGTGGCAGTTAGTTTTCTCGCCTTTGCCAACAGGTTATCAATAACAGATTGGTTGCCAGGCGGATCCTCTCTTATTAAAGCAATCTCCCGGAGAAGTTCACGCACGGTCCTCACGGTAGAACTGAATGCGGGGATTTGCCCGAGTACCCCCATCAAGTCCTCGCTAACAGTGGGAACCTTTGAATCCACATATCTCTGCCAACTGGCTTCCAGGCTAGTGCCCAGGGTCATCTGCAGTAAAGAAATTGACTGTTTTAAAGACGCCAGGCTATGTGCCTGGTTCAGAGTTTCGGGATCGTTGGCAAAAGTAGCACTGAGTTCTTTTATTCTACTGGTCAAGTTTTCCACGAACTGCTCATCTGCCGTTTCGCAAATATTGTTCTGGCGTAACAAAAGATAGGAGTGCACCAGGGGACTCGTTGCCGCCAGCAATTCTTGCAGTTCCCTGTGGCGTGTTCTTAATCCGCCTACCTTATGTGCGTTTTCCTGGATTTCCCTGCGCTGCTCGATTAGCTTTAATAACACTTCACTTTTTTGGACTAGCATGGTGTCACCTCTTTAGCTGTGCCGCTAGATTTAAAAAGTCTGCCAGCGCCTGCTCTATTTCCTTCTTGACAGCCAGATAGTCTTCACCACCGTCAAACTTGTTAATATCTGATTTTACCCGGATTTCCGTATTGGTAAGGAAACGGCTGGCAAGATCCACAAAACGCTCGGCAGTCGCCATGGTATTTGGGTCAATAGCGCCCAGTTTAGACAAAAGTTCTGCTTTGCCGGCAGCTTTCTCAAGCCCGCTTACAGCGGACAGGCACTGGTCGAACCGATCCGTGTTGAATTGCCATAGAGCTTTTTCCAATTCTGCCCGGTTGCCGGAAAAAACCCCGGCCTGCTGGGCCTCTTCCATGGCTTGCAGAATCCTGTTGGCCAGGTCCTGCCGGTTAATGGGGTTACCTAAATGAACATGCATTTTTTTCAGCCAGCGCAGGCAGTGCCTTTTCTCCTCTTCCATAGCATTGTCCAGTCGGTTTAAAAATTTTTGCTGCATTTTCTCCAGCGCGTTGTATTCACTGCGTAAATCGCCAGGAGGTCTAGCAGTAAGCCAGTTCCCTGTCTCCATCCCCTGCAGCGTGTGAAGTACGGCAGCGGCATCAATTACCTTAACGTTGGAGGATCCACCCTTGGTGCAGGAAATGCGGGTAAGAAGAATGTCTTTCAGGGCATTGTGGTAGCTTATGTATTCCCCTATCAGGCTTTTCCATGCTGTTGACCTTTGCTCGTGACCTGTCTCGGGTGGTTGTTGAAGTATGGTGCTCACTTGTGCAACCGGTTCGCCCCTCAGGGTGGGGAACCCAGCGGCCCCGTTTCCCAGCGCCAATAATTCCACCACCGCAGGGACCGGATCCCACTGTTCACAGGACTTAAGTGGACTTCGCAGTTGCTTCAGCAGGTGATTCGCCCATTTTTCCAGGCAGCCGGCAAAAAGCCGCAGGCAGGTCGGCCCTTCCGGATAATTCCAATTGCCGTAATACTGATATTTGAGCAAGCCCTGTAAAACAAATGCTGTCTCGGCCAGACTGTCCCCTTCCAGAGGGATGATTAACTGCACCTTTCCAGGGGCCCCCAGTTGGGTGGACTGGTTCCGGAAGTTTACGCCCGCCTGCCTGAACAGCCCTGTATTGCCCCGGAAAAAACGTTCCCTCATCAGTTCCCCGTCCCAGTCAATATAGTTAGAGAGTGCATTAAAAATAAGCTCGCGCAGCGTCTGGGTAAGGGTCTGGGGCAATTCATTTCCGTTTGACCATTGATCTAACAACAGGATGTTCTTTTCCAGTCGCTCCGGCAACGTCAACCCGCCAGGCCCGGCTCCTTGCCCGGCTGGTTCTTCACCCGCGGTGCCGCCGCCGGAGAAAATTTTTTCGCCGTCTGCTACACCGCCCAAGGGTGGCAGAGCAAAAGCCTCGTGAATAACCGGGTGCAGGTTTACAACCCTATCGCCCATGCTCCAAAACTTGAGCAGCACCTTGCGTCGCGCGAAGTGGGCCATGTCTTTTTGTAACTCCCTCTCTACGTTGGCGCTAAGGATGGGTCCAGCAAAATGGTTCTCCAACTGGGGTGGGGGAAATTCGCCCCGGGCTAGGTGGTCGCTGTAGCTTTCAATGGTATGACGCAATACATCTTTCAATAAAAGGCGGGGATTGAATAGTTTGCCGCTTACCTGTTCCAGCATGCGCCTGATAGCTATGGAATTAAAGGGGTAAAGGCCGTAACCGCCCGCACTGCCGAAAGCTTCGTGGCATTGCTGCTGGTGGGAGCATTCGTTAAGCATGCATGCGCTAGGAACCTGCTCGCTTAAATCACCGACATCGGCTATCCGGTTATACCATTCCATCAACTCAGAATTGCTGAGGCGTACAGCGTTTAAATAACGGGCGGCAAAGAGTTCGATGTCCTCCTGCTGCACCATCTCCTGGTTTGCTCCCGTTTCCACGTCCAGGTTTACGAGAAACTGCACCCTTGTTTGCACCGTTGGTGCCAGTGGTTCAAAATAACCCGTTGTCATGGCAACAGCGGAGCGGAGCACGCAAAGTTTACGGTTTGGGATGACATCTGGTTGGACCAGCAGAGCCTCCAGCAGTTGCTTGTCTATCCCCTGCAGCTTGGCGAAATCCTCTATCAGGATGATCAGTTCCATGTTTTGGTCGGCCAGGCTTTCGCGCACATCCAGCATCAAAGAAAAGAGATCTTCACCGTTAAAGCTGAGCACCCGCGCGATGGCTTCATCCAGGTTTTGATTAAGCCACTGGACCGTTTCAGTTTGCAACTCCTCGTCGCCGATCAGCAGGCTGTAAAAATTTCGGGCTAGCTCACCGGCTCTCTGGAAATCGGTTACGTTGAGGGGTAGGTCGTCTACTGTAAAACCGCGGCGTTCTTCGATTCGTTCAACCTGCTGGAGGTTGCCCAGTATATGAACCGTCAGACGGTGGATAATTCCTCCGTCCTGCAGCAGGTGCCTGCGGAATAGGGGATCGTGCAGCAGGTTAGGCAACTCTTCCACGATATATTCCTGGTATTCATTAAGGTCAGTGCCCCGGTGAGGTCCGTTGGGACCTACGGAAAGGGCTATGTTGTTAAGCAGCATCTCCCGCGCTTCTCCCTCACCAAGAGAACCGGTGGCCTGCTCTAGGCGACGGCGGTAGTCATCAAACTTCTCTCCAGTCATTCCTTCAAGAATCTGGCCAATAATTTTCCGCAAGTTAGTTTCAGCTTTGGGTATTAACAGGACACGCCGTGTTTTTGTTTTTGGAATATTGGCGTAAAGCCAGCGCACTAGGTGGGATTTGCCCGTGCCTGAGGTTCCGAGTATTGGCACGAATATAAAATTAGGCCGTGCCAGAAAGTCTTGCAGAAAGCTGGCTTCATCGTAGGCGCTGTCGGAAAATCTCCCGTGCATCTGTTGGCGGCGGTACATCTTTACAGGGTGATGGGTGGCGAGAAAAATATGCTTTTTCACCTGGAGCGCTTCCGTATCCATTACCTCTGGAAGCATCTCCTGCTTCCAACAAACGACTTTTTTAAAAGGCACAGGCTTCACCTCCTGCTTCCCGTAACAGGGTAATGGACGATACACGCCGCGTCCCTTCACCCTGGGGCAATATGCAGACTCTGGCATCAGATTGCTCCTCCAGGCTGACATAACCGTCATCTTCCAGGCGCAACCAGGCAAAGGCGGTGACGGTGGAAAGATGGTCTTTTGTTGGGAGCTTCCCAATTGTGGTACTGGCTTCAACATCTCGGCGCAGGTAACCATGTTCAAAGACCGGCGCTGTTATTGCCAGTCGTTCCAGCACTTCCCCAATCAACAACCTGGTTCCGGCACGGCCAAAGATATGAGGCAACTGGCAACGAAGGTAACGAGTGGGATCGGGAATCATGCGGTCATGTTTCCAGGCAAAACCCAGGTATACAATCCAATCTTCAAACTGCCCGTACCGGATGTCATTGGTAATATCAAACTTGTTACCGCCAACCTGTTCTTTGAGAGCTGTCCCCACTTCTTCCCAGTTCCCCGGAGCATCGTATACATTTTGCATTAAGTACCAGGTGATAGCCCGGGCAAGCTCCCGGTTTTCCTGGTGATCCCGAGAAAAAATCAGTCCGGCAATGGTTTTGGGCAGCAACCAATCGCCCGTTGCCTCATCTCTTGCAGCCGCGGGCAATTCCTTGTTGATTGCAACCCGCGAGCCATTTTCTGTAAGCAGGCCCATCTTAAGACACTCATTTATTACTCCACGGATCATATCCCGGTTCCCATCGCCAATCAGCGAGGCCGGGGAGAGAATTGACTCCAGTAATTCTTTATCCTCACCGCTGCTGCCCTGGTGTAGCAGATAGCGGTAAACACCCCGTACCCGACTAGGGGTGGCATAAGGTTGTCCAAGCAGGCTCATAGTCCCACCTCCGTAATCAATTCTGGCACCAGGTAGGTATTGCAGGAGATTGTGGTCCTTAGTGCAACCTGGTCCCGCTCGGGGTCTAAAAGATTGTGGGGAAGTACCAAGATGCGAGGCACACCGTCCGGACCGGGTACCGGGCGGTAGTAGCGCAATGGTATTGGCTCGCTAGCGGGATGGAGAATCAGACTGGGTAAGCAGGGCATAAGCAACGGTTCGTATGCCTCGTGGAGAAATACAATCTCGCTACTAAGGTTCTGCAAAAGGTCTGCATAGGCCGGACGCATGCTTAAAGGAATGACTAGGTTTTGCACTCCCTGTGCTACGAACCACCTGAGCAAACGTTCCATGAGGCGCTGTTGGTTCCTGGAACGGGAGAAGGGGTCATAAAAAACAGCGAACTGGCGATGCGCGCCAAACAGGCGTACCAGTTCCTGTCCGAGGGGGGACTGGACTTTCCAGACCGGTCGCGGAACGGGCATGGGTCCAACCCGCACACCGCGTCCCTGCTCCCGGCAATAAGGACAGCCACCGCAACTATAAGAAACCGGCACACTCCGGCGGGGTGGTTGGTTTCTTGCTTCAATGGTATATACCTCGGCCAATATCTCACCCACACAGCGCTTACCGGATAAAACTTCCTGCATCAGCGCAAAACCTTGCTGGTTCATATCTTTACTTCGCTGGCGGGCTGGTTCCACCACCTCTAACCACGTATCTTCCCTTAAGTGGCTTTCGTTCAAAACCCGCACAATCCTGGTGTTTTTCCGGACCCGATACATTTGTTCATAATCCTGCTCCGCCCCATTGCCTGTTTCACTTTCATTCAACCAGGGCGGTGCTTCTCCGTCCAGTTCCAGCAGGCCGGCACGGCTCATCAGCGTCAATGTCCTGATACTCCAGGCAATGCTCTGGTCGTTATCCATATCAATATCACGGGGTAGCATAGTGGGAGGCAGGTCGAGCCGGACACGGTAACGACCGGGGGCAAGGGTTTCTTTGGCGGCAAACATACTGCTCCAGCGTTCCCTGCCCCGCTCACTTCCGATATAGGTCTTTCTGTTGAGGGCAAATGCCAAATTAAGATCTTCCTCCGTATAAACCATCAGCGCCAGGCAGGCCTTGCCGTCACGGCCGGCGCGCCCCACTTCCTGGTAGTAACGGTCTACGTTTTCCGGAACACAGGCATGGACAATAGCCCGCACATTAGCCTGGTCTACTCCCAGCCCAAACGCTGAATTTGCTACAATCATATCCGTTTCAGCACGGCGCCATTGGCCGATAATACGGTTGCGTTCTGTGGTGCCTGTGTTGCCCGTAACTACTTCGCAGCGCCGATAACCTAATTGCTGTAAGCGGGCTAGCCACTGCTCGGCATGGGCGATTTTGGAAACATATAAGATAAGGGGCCGGGGCAAGTGGTGAATAGCTTCCAATACCCGTGACTCTTTTGTTTCTTCATCATGACAGAAGACGTGCCAGATGGATGGCTCGGGGCGCAACTGAACGGCCGAAATAATTTCGAACGGACCAGGCCGGCCAAATAGCGTCTCAAGCGTATCGAGGCACGATTCTGTTACAGTTGCGGAGAGAAGTAGCGTCCGGAAAGGAGGGGAACCCTGGCATGAGCGCAGCAAATCCTGGCGTAAACCGGCGATCTCCTGGAAAGCAGAACGAAACTCATCGCCCCATTGATCCACCATATGTGCTTCATCAACAACCAACATGCGCAGATAGCCACGCCTGGCGGCCTGGTAGACGGAAGCGGCCAGCGATTGCATTAGACTTTCCGGCGAAGTAAAGACAATCCTCTGAGTACCATCACGTATACGCTGCCTGATTTCCCGATTACGTTCCTGGTCGTCTGTTGTAACTGCGCTATAATAGGCGGTTGGATAAGGCAAGCGATCTGCCAATGCTCGTTCTTGGTCGATACACAGGGAAGTGGTAGGGACAACGACCACCGTAATCCCGCTCACCTGGGGATCGTCAAATAAGGATGGCAGGTGGGCTGCTAGGCTTTTGCCCGCCGCAGTGGGCAGTATTGCCAACAAGGTGGAACCGGGAGGCGCCGTTAACACAGCACGGACCACCTCCCGCTGGCCGGCACAAAGATAATGGCTGAAGCCGGCTAGTGCCAGGAAAGGGTCACCCTCCACTTGCTGAATAAAGCGTCTCGTTGTTTCCCTAAAAGAGTCCTTTTCCGGGGGAAAAGTAGCCGCACCGGGCAACCAGTCAGGCTGCCAACGCCTTGCCTGCAACGTGTAACACCCGGCTAGCTCCTGCAGTACTTTTACACCTGCTTCTTCCCAGGATGTCTTGCTCGGCCAGGGAGGGTGGGCAGGCATACGCAGCAACTGTGCGACACCCCCCTGATGTTCCTGTTCGCGTCGCAGCAACTGGCGCACCAGCGCTACAATGTCCCGCTCGCCTGCTGCTGCAGAATTCTGCAAAACCTTGTGAAGTCGCCTGTAAAAATTGTCTGTAAAGGCCAACTCCGTTCTCAGCCGGGATACCGCCTCCCCTAACGCGCTTTCCTGTAACGCCCCTTTTTGGAGCACCCCGCCCGGGTCTTCGGCAATTTTAGCAGTTGCGGCAGTCTCCCAAATTGCAGGGCTGGCAGCGGGGGAGGGCTCCCAGTCATGCCTATTACTGGCAGTCAGTGCCTCCAGCATTTCCCGCATCAACTGGAACTGGTCATTCAATTTGCTCACTCCTTTAACGGGTCCCGCCCGGAAACAACCATAAAGCCTACTGAATCCAGAAGGATAAGTGGGTTCCGTATTCCTTCCACCAGTGCCTTAGCGATTATCGCCTCTGCCTCGAGGCTCTTCGCAACTGCAAGACCCGACCCTTCCCTTTCCAGACGCAGCTTTAATTTTTCCAGTCTTTCTGCCATGCTTTTACGGGCTCTTTCTGCTAGAACCATACAGGTTTTTTGGAAATCTGCCGATTCGATTAATGCCTTTTCTGATTGCTCCCGCACCTGTTTGCATATGTCGGGCCAGACAGTCCGGTCGATTAACTGGTCGATAATGGAAATTCGCTCTTTGGTAAGGTTATAGTCACTGCCCATGTTTTCCTTTTTTTTAAACGGCCTTTCCAGGATGTTAAGCAGTTCTCGGTCACTAACAACCCGCCCATCCGTATCCATATATATGGTTTTCATGATGGGTGGGAAAAAGGCATCGGCACGGCGCCGCACTGCCCGCATATCATAACCTTTCATTTCTTTTTTTCTTAGCTGCTTCAATAGAGGACCCATATTGGCCTCGATGATGTAGACCAAGCGAAAACCCAGCCATTCCGCCCCTTCAGCCGGGTTCCAACCGGACTGGCAGCGCCAGATGGCAAAAGCCTTACCCCGGTCGTCCCAACGTATGTACCTGGCCATGTCTTCAACAAAAGGTTCACCCAACCGGAAAAGCCTGCCCTGGTTGGTTTCGGTGGCCACGCTACGGCAGTAGGTGCCGGTCACCTCACCGGCTATGCCTGCCAACTGATCTGCCGGGACAAGGGTGTAATTGGTGGTAGAATAACTAATTAGTCTTCCTAAACCAGGCTTTCTTACAAATTTTAATGCTTCCGTAATCCAGGGATCCATCTCTGTTTCCAGCTTGTAATAGTCATTTTCCAGAGCCTGTAAAACTTCATAATACTGGGCAGCGCCCTGTTCCAGCACATCTATTTCATCAAGGGCGTTCTGCTCGCTGAGCTTCAATTGCTCACTCTCAATCTCCTCCCTTACCTGCCCAATGGCACCAAGCAAGCCGCTCGCTCCTTCCTGGAAGGCAAGATCTTTCAGTTGTGGCAGTTTATCATCCACATAAAATTGTAAAGATGCTATGGAAGATTTGAAAATGTTGAATCCCTGATCCAGCAGTTCGAACCATGCTTCATGCAACGATTTATCCGTTTCCGGCCCCATCAATACGTGGGTGCGCAGGGGTTGTTGTCTTCCGAGTCGGTCAAGCCGGCCGATTCGCTGCTCCAACCTGTTTGGCGACCAAGGCAGATCAAAATGGATCAACACTTGGGCAAACTGTAGGTTGCGGCCTTCTTCGCCTGAAGCATCACTGACCATCACAAAACACTTGCCTTCGGTTTTGAACTTCTCCATTTCATCTTCTACCACTTCCGCATTCCGCAGGCTGCTGTGAACGGCCACCGCCTCTTTACCGAAAAATTCATTCAACCTGCTGGCAATGTCCTCACAGACGGAGGGATAAGAGGTAAAGACCACGCATTTTTTGGCTGGTTTACCCCTCCCACCCCTATATTTTTCCAGTATGATTTCCAATAGGGCGATCCGATCCCCCTCTTCCGGTGGGACCTTAAGTTTATTTAAAATCTCCACCAGAATCTCCTCTTCTCCTTCAAAAAAAGCTGTTTCACACAGTATCAATTGTTTCTCTAGGGGCAGACCGGGGAGTTTGTCTCCCGCTCCGGGCTCATCATTACTTATGGTTGCCATGCCTGCCAGGCGACAGTTTACCGTTTTGACAAGTTCGTTGGGGCAACTTCCGGCAGCCTGGAGTAGTAAAAAGAAAACCTCTTGCAATGCAGCGCGGCGGCCTGGCGCCGCCCCGTCTTCACTGAGGCATGCCAGTTCGGCCTGAGCCCCTTCCCGCCATGCCTCAATTAGCGAATAAACCTCTTCGGACCGCTCATCCAACTCGTATTCCCTGATGAGTTGGCTGATTCCACCATCTTCGATGTACCTGCCCATAAGTAATTCTTTTTTCAGAGAACCACGCCGGTTCCGTAACATGCGTCGGTGCAAGCGGTAAGTTTCTGTGATATGCAGTCGGATTCTGCGGATAATGTTGTCGCAATCATCCTGGATAATTTCTGGTCGGGCAAGGGCATCTTCCAATTCATCAGCCAGCTGGCTGATGAAGTAATCGTCGGCAAACAATTCTCGAAGCCGTTTCACACTTCGTTTCATCACGAACGGTTTGGTTCCTTCTCGCAGGTAAAGCAGCAAACGTCCAATTTCCTGCCGATTTTTAATCTTATCCTTGAACAGTTCCAGGTCATCCAATCGGTAATTATCCGGATCAAGCAGGTGAAGCATTGACAGAAAGTCCCGTTCGTTATTCAGCACCGGGGTGGCGGAAAGAAGTAACAGGTTGCCGGTCCGGTGTGCCAGGTCGCAAAAGGTTACATACTCTTCCCGCTCTAAAGGGTCAGGGGAATAGGCCTTAGCAGCTACGTGATGGGCTTCATCGATTACCAGGAAGTCAACTGCAAATTTCTTATCCTTGAGGCGGTTAATAAAATCGATGGACTTCAGGAACACCCCCGGAAAGTCATATAACTGAAATTTTTCATCCAACTCTTTATCCCACTGTTCCAATAGAAAGGGTGGCACTAGGATTAGCACCCTGCGGTTCGGATAATCGAGCAGGAACTGCCGCAGAATTATGCCTGCTTCAATGGTCTTGCCGAGTCCCACCTCATCGGCCAGCAGGTATCGCTGTACCGGGTCCTCTAGGACGCGCCTTGCCACCTCTACCTGATGGGGATAAAGTTCGATTCGGGATGAAATCAAACCGGGCATCCCGCAGGTTGAGGCACGCTGTCTGATTATGGCTGCCATGAACTGGGCACGGCGTTCATGGAAAAACGCCGTTTCATGACCCTTTTGCACCAGCACTTCCATTGGGTCTTCAAGGGGAACGGCACAGCGTACATAAATAAATTTTTCATCAATAAAAAATGACTTCTTATCCGGAAAATGTACCTCGTAAGAGCGATCGTCGTATTCGCCGATTCTCCCGATCAGCCATTGCCCCTGGTATCGGACATAACAGCGTGTTTGCGGGTAAAGAATCACCCTTTTTAAGGATTTGAGGGAAAGCAGGACTGTTTTCTGCTTGGCCACCGAGTAGAAGTATTCAACCAGCACCTTTTCCCCTTCCATCTTCCTGACCTTGCCATAACCCATCTTGTTAAGATCAGACCTGACCAGACTCCCAATAGTAATCACATTCTCCTGTATCCGGTCTGAGCGAACACTCATGACAAACGGTCCTTTCATATAAAAATAAAGAGGGCCTCCATGTATGAAGTTTAAAGTAATAATTTTTTTTACTATCCCTGATTTTCTAAAAGCCTTAATTCGAGTATTCTTGATGTTCTGTGCTCTTGTAAAGATATAATTCGTCACATTTTTCAAAAATACCTGCCAATAAAGGATATATTGACAAAACCGTCTCAAAAATCCACTAAGATATCCATTATTCTTCGTTTCGAATAAATCCATTTTTTTAATGAGTGTGAATTAGCACATCACCCCTTTCCTTGGCAAAGTCTAGTAGCATCTTCCAGCGCCTGCGGTAAAAAGATAGCGTACCCTCGGTGTAATGAAGCCGAATCATTTCTTGTTCAACGTCATTAAGCAGTTCAGCCAGTGATCGTTGCATTAAATATTCCCCCTTTATGATGTGAGCAAATTGCTCTTGCTTACATCATGGGGGATTATGCAAAGTAAAGCAAAGATTATTTTCGGTTTTATCGGTATTCCGGTAACGAACTTTGCATAATAACTTTCTTTGCATAAGGTGGATTATGCGAAGCTTTGCATAATCCACCTTGAGGACTTCTCCACCCGTGGCAGCAATTTCGGCATAACCTTATATGTTGCCACCCCAGTGGACAGGAGTGGAGATCTCACGGGGTCATCACATCCACCTTCCGAACATACCCAGCATCATCACCTGACAGGCCCCTACTATTCGGGCGGTTCATTGAGTAGCAGATACTGGCTTCCCGTTATATTCGCACAGTCGCCGACCTGCCCGGCCGCACATGCTTCACGCTTTCGCATTTGGGTCTGCTCGTCCGCCTACGGTCCTCTCGGTTCCCGCGTCTCCTTCAGACAGCCCCTCACGAGACTGCCCTAGACTAGGCTTCCCGGGTTACACCGCCGCTCCCCCGGGGGAGGACTTTCACCTCCGAGATGTTTGTCTTCTGAACTCCCGGCCCGTTTTTACTTCCGTAACGTGGCCGCTGTTCTTAACAGCAACATTGTTGTATTAGTACACAACGGATGCGACTGCCCGTCGCACAAACATAGAAGCCGTGGAAAACCACGGCTTTAATATATTATGGTAATTAACATAAATATTTTATCTGGACAGATTTTAAACAGCGTTGGGGTAAAATAATTAACCTTCCCCCTCCAAGTTTTCAAGAGAAACCTGTGCATTTGCCTTTCTAGGTGCAAATTCCTAAAGGAGTAGCAGACAGCCAGCATATAACATCAAATACCGAACTTAAGCTGTTGAGCTATCTCCATTTTGTTTTTTAGATTCACCCTTATTAACCCATAAGGCAAAGAACATAGCTAGCACTACTAATGCTCTGACAGGCTTGAAAATAATATTCCAAATATGGGCCCTTGTAGAGACGTATGGATTCTCCAACAGGCCATATTTCTCTGGCCGATCCTCTAAAACATATAGCATAGCCAGACCATCCAATTCCTCCAACCCGTAGATGTTAGCATTAGGGTTACCATTTTCTTGCAAATGCAACAAGCGCTTATTTGCCACGGAAATTATCTCTGACCGGTCTCCGTAAGTAAGAGCCCCGGTTGGACAGGTCGTCACACAGGCGGGCTTCAAACCGGATGAGATCCGGTCATAACAGAAGGTGCACTTCTTAGCTACATTAGCCTCCTGATCGAAACCGATGACATTGTAAGTGCAGTTGGCAGCGCAGTAGTTGCAACCGATGCATTTATTACGGTCAATCATTACAGTGCCGTACTCAGTACGGTAAATAGCATTGGCCGGGCAAACCTTGATGCAGGCCGCATCGGTACAGTGCATACAGCCTTGTTTACTGAACAGCCATTTTACGCGGTCATTTTCAAGGTACTCCCGGAATGCTATTTTCGTCCAGGTATTAGACGAAAATTTAGGCGGATTTTCATAAGTTCCCTGAAAACTGGTTTTTATCGCCGGGAGCTGATTCCATTGTTTACAAGCTACCTGGCACGCCCGGCAACCAGTGCATTTGGAAGCATCATAAAGAATGGATTTTTTCATCGTTTATCCCACCTTTCATTATTGTTGGGTGAGGTATCGGGTGAGTATTCACCCGTCCTGGCTAACTGGTTTTGCCAACGGGCCGGCCAGTTGTAGCAGTTGTAGGCTGACTGGCAGCAACTTCACCAAATTTGGGCCGCTTCGTAATACGGTCAATATATGGCACAAAAGCGTTCATAATCAAGATTGAAAATGCCGTCCCTTCCGTGGGCCCCAGCCCAACACGGAAAATCACTATTAAAATCCCGATTGCTACACCAAAAATCAACTTACCCTTAGCTGTAATCGGACTGGTCACCCAATCGGTAGCCATGAAAAAAGCACCTATGAGCAATCCACCAGCCAAAACATGATACAAGGGATTTTGACCGAAGATCAGGGATACCACAAAAACGGCTATGATCATTGAACCTGGTATTTCCCACGTAATATGCTTTTTGTACAACAAGTAAGCCCCTCCGAGAATAAGAGCCAGGGCCGAAGTTTCTCCCAGAGCACCACCTGGATGAGCGAGAAACAGGTTTAATAAACCAGGCATAGCTGCCCCTTGCTTCAGCAATGCTAAAGGTGTGGCCTGAGTAACCATGTCGATCTCCCCTAAATAAGGCCGCAAGGGGGCAAAGATTGAAGAAAGATAACTAAATATGGGAAGCAGCAGAATCACTGATACGCGCCCGAACAAAGCAGGGTTGAAACGGTTCCAGCCCAGGCCGCCCATCAACTCCTTGGCGATACCAACACCAATAAACGTACTTAAAGCAGCTGTCCACCAGGCAGTAGCCGGCCCGAAACACAAAGCTACCAACAACCCCGTTACCATAGCGCTGCCGTCATTTAAAGAAGACGGTTTATTCATCACCTTCCTAAACACTAGCTCCGTTATGGCAGCGGCAGCCAGACAAACAAGAATTAGAAAAACGGCATGTAGCTTAAAAAAGTATATGGACACAAGCGTAACGGGACAAAGAGCGATTAAGACGTCCCGCATCGCACTGGATACGGTGTTAGACGACCTCAGGTGCGGGGAAGATGAAAGTGTTAAAGACAATTTCTTATCCGCCATATTATCGTCTCCCTCCTTAACTGATTATTGGACATTTAATTGTCTGCGGGTTTCAGCCCACTGCTAATTTTTAGCAGCCCGGGCTGCAGCGATTTGCCTCTTAGCTTGCCGTACAAACTGGACTATGGGACGGTTAGAGGGGCAAACGTAGGCGCATATCCCGCACTCAAAACAATCCATAGCACCCCACTCGGCTGCTTGCGCGAAACGGCCAGTTTCGGCGTAAGTTCCGATATAGTTGGGATATAAATTCATGGGGCAATGGTCCACGCATTTCCCGCAGCGCACACAAGCCTTGTGCTGTGTTTCTACCACCATGGCCGGAGAAAAAAGTAAGATGCCGCTGGTACCCTTAACAACGGGAATATCCAGGCTAGACTGAGCCCATCCTGTCATCGGCCCACCCATGATAATTTTACCGATTTCTCCTTTAAAGCCACCGCATTGTTCTATGACATGGCCGATAGGTGTGCCGATTTTGACAAGCACATTTTGTGGCTTTGCAGCACCGTCCCCCGTTACCGTTAGCACTCGCTCAATCAAGGGCTTACCATAACGGCAGGCCTCGTAGATAGCAATGCAGGTGGATACGTTCTGCACCACTACTCCTACATCAAGGGGGAGCTTGCCAGGAGGCACTTCCCTATTCAACACAGCTTTGATTAGTTGCTTCTCAGAGCCCTGTGGATACTTGACATCCAGCGACACAACCTCAATGTCGGCCGCTCCAGCAATCTTGGCTTTTAATGCTTCAATTGCATCGGGTTTATTAGTTTCCACGCCAAAATAAATCTTTGGCGCACCAACAACCTTCTGTGCCAAGCGAGCGCCTTCCAGCAGTTTATCAGTCATCTCCACCATCAAACGGTGGTCGCAGGTAAGGAAAGGCTCACACTCACAGCCATTGACAATAAAAGCATCAATAGTTGTAGGCGGGCTCAATTTGACATGCGTAGGGAATGCCGCTCCTCCCATGCCAACAATACCGGCGTCTTTAATCGCGTCTTTTATCTGATCAATGCTCAACGCCGAAACATCGCGCTCCTGCCAGGTTGGCTTACTTTGCTCGCCATTAACCTCAATCACCACGCTCTCCACTTTAGTGCCGGTGAAGTACGGACGGGGCTCCACTGCTGTCACCTTTCCGTCTACGCTTGCATGAACATAAGCGCTAACAAAAGCATTAGACTCACCGATGCGCTGTCCAGCTTTGACTTCATCCCCCGGTTGGACCAGGGCACGACACGGCGCTCCGGTATGCTGGTGTAAAGGAATTACTACCTCCTTGGGCAGAGGAATGGTGGTGATGGACTTATCTTCGGAAAACTCCTTATAGTGGGGAAGAAATACCCCCCGTGGAAAAGTTTTCACCGTCAATTAAATCACCTCCTGAAGATTAAGTTGCTTTTAGATTAATTCAACATTATAACTGATTACTATAGCCCGTACATCCGGTAACCAGTTCGTTTAAAACCATTTTTTTCACCGATTAGATCGAGGTGTAGGGTTGACCAATCAGCCAATATCACCTGTTCATTGCCTTCGTTGGTATATATTTTCAGGTAGGATCTGCATTTTTCACAGGTATCAATGCGCAAATCCGGTTCCTCAGCAACTTCAATTATTTTTAATGTCTCCTGTTCAAGATTGTCACAATAAGGGCAGCCAATTCGTCTATACTGCCACCTCATTTGGCAACAACCACATACCAACTCCCGCTCCCGACCCCGATCTTTTTCAACGCGAACCAACTGGCCCATAGCTGGCAGTTGACCGCAAACAGGACAGTAACCTCTCCTCCACTTATTATCTTTCAGTAACTCCGTCACCTTCGATTTTAGTGGCTTCAAGGCTTCGGACAAGGAACTCCAAGCCAAGAAAACAATAAAACCTTCGTCAATCTCGCCCAGACTTGGATCGTTTGGTTGGACGCTGTTGCTTTCGATTACCTCAGCAATGATATGGCCCGCCAGCTCTGCATTCTCAAGCAACACAGACTGCATTTTTTGGCAATGCTGAACCATCTTTTCCGGCAAGCTTGCCGCGGCCAAGGCGTCCACGATATCAATTAGGAGGTCAGCAGCATTTTCTATTGTTTTGCTATCAATTTTTATCGCTTTCAAAACTGGAATGCCTTTCTTAATTTCGGGGACAACGTTTTTCCAATCATATCCAGCTTGATGTTCTTGAATAGAATTTCCTTCAATTACAGTTGCTATTGTCTCCTGAAGTTTGGCAACCTCTCTGAGATAAGGGCGATCTTTTATCCAGTCTTTGATAGCTTCTTGTAAATTTCCCATATGCGACCTCCTTTAATACCAGGTATTTATAAAATAATATCTATCTTGTTGGGCAAAAAGATTGACTGGGGATAGACCCAGAGTTCTGTTTGGTCTTGATCCGTACCAGCAACGGAGCAATCTCTACTAAGTTGTTACGCCTTGGACAAATTGACTAGGCAAGCCTTTGTTTCTTGTATACGGGTATTGGGATCTCCGGCATCAATGGTCAAATAGTTAGTGCTAGCTGCTCTGCTTAAACCTTTGAAGCCCCAGTTATACGGCATCCATAGTATCTCTACCTCTTTGCCGTTAATAATCATTGTCTGCATTCTGTTGGTAACGTGGGCTTTGACTGTAACTTCACCACGTGCCGACCATACCTTAACCCAGTCTCCGTTGTTTATACCAAGTTTATTAGCCAGGGTTACGGGAATTTCAACAATTGTTTCCGGATACAATTCATTCAGCCAGGGAATGTTACGCGTAACAGAACCCGCGCACCAGTGTTCAGTTAGACTTGAGGTCATCAATACATATGGGAACTCATCCGCCGTGCCGATGGGCTGATACTCCTCTACTCCCTTGCGCGGATATACCGTACAGGGGTTAAAGTGCACTGACGGGTGCAAAATGTTAGTCGTCGGGCTCTCTACCGGCTCATAGAATTCCGGCAGCGGTCCATCCGCCGGGACCGATGACGAATCCCTCGGCAGCACAGCACCGGGTTCGAAATCTTGATATTTTGCTGCGAACAGTCGTCCAACACCCTCACCGGACATCCTGAACGGCCGCTGTCCATTCGGGGTATCGGGGCCATGAGCCACATTGGGAACATCCGGAGTATCATAACCGGTCCATCTGCCTTGTTCTGCATCCCACCAGATAACCTTGTTTTCTTCATCGTAGGGACGCCCTTCGAGGTCACAGGAAGCACGGTTATACAACACGTGCATATTGCCCGGCCAGCACCACGCAAAGCCCGGATAGATGCCCAAACCGCTCGGGTCTGTCTGGTTGTCCCGCCTCTTAGACAGGTTTTGATTATTGGCGAATACTCCGGCGTAGAGCCAGTTTCCGGCAGATGTAGAGCCATCAGCCTTTAATTCGCCGATACCTTTATTCGGCTCGCCCGTAATCAAATTGTATCCGCCGATTTCCTTCAATACCGCCTCGGCAAAGGTGGGGTTATCTTCTGTGGGGTAATCCCAGGTAAGCTTTAGTAATGGTTCGTCCTTAGCATCTGTGGAGCCCGCGTACAGTTCGCGGATTTTTTTGAAGACCAGGTCGATTATTTCCAGGTCCGGTTTGGCCTCGCCCGGCGGCTTAATACCCGTATAGCGCCACTGGACCATTCTTCCTGAGTTGGTTAAAGTGCCCTCTCTCTCCATGAAAGCTGCGGCAGGCAAATAGATAACCTCGGTATTGATAGTCTTTGGGTCGACCCCGGGTTTTTCCCAGAAGCAAGCCGTTTCAGTGATAAAGGGATCTTGTACTATGACCATCTCCATAGTCGACAGTCCCTTGAATATCAGATTTAAGTTCGGCTGGGTAACCATGGGGTTCTGCCCCATACAATAGAGAACCTTTAACTTTTGTTCTGTAACTGCCGATTCAAACATGCTGAATATGGAATAGTCAACTGTACCATTCTTTTTGGGCAACCAGTTAAAACAAAAATCATTTGCCGGTGTAGCGTGCTCACCATACCAGGCTTTTAACAGGTTGACCAGAAAAGTACGCCGGAAGGTGCCAGTTGAAGATGTCCAGGTATCCAGATCCTGTACGTTGTGGTTGGGCGGTCCCAGGTAACCCGGCAGATAGCCAAATAAACAGGCCATGTCTGTCGACCCTTGCACATTGGGCTCTCCGCGCAGGGCGTTAATGCCGCTACCCGGCTTTCCGATGTTCCCCAGAAGAAGTTGAATAATCCCAAAGCCACGAATATTTTGCACCCCAACAGTATGCTGGGTCATCCCCAGGGCATACAGGATGGTCCCCGGCCGGTTTTTGGCCAAGGTTTCCGCAACCAGCTTGATTTGTTCTTCAGGCACCCCTGTAATGTCAGAAGCAGTTTTCAGATCATAGCGCTTGAGAAACTCCCTGGTTTTACTGAAGACACACCGTGGATCGTCTAAACTCTCGGCTACCAGGGGCTTTCTATCCTCACCTAACGCATAGCTCCATGAGCTGTTGTCATACTTGCGCTCAGAAGCGTTATAGCCCGAAAACACGCCATCCTCGAAACCAAATTCTTCATTAACAATGTACAGCGCATTGGTCTGATTAAGTACGAAATATTCGTCGTAAAGTTTTTTATCTATTAGGTATTTAGCAATGGCATTTAAAAAAGCTATATCCGTACCTGGACGGATACGGACATATATATCCGCTATCTGCGAAGTTCTTGAATAGCGGGGATCAACATGAATGATAATAGCGCCTTTTTCCTTGGCTTTCATTATCCATCTCATAGCCATGGGGTGGTTTTCAGCACAATTACTTCCTTCAATCAAAAATAACTTGGCATTCTTTAAATCAATCCAGTGATTGGTCATCGCACCGCGTCCAAATGAGGCCCCCAAACTGGCGACCGTAGGACTGTGTCAGACCCGGGCCTGGTGCTCTAAAAATGCCGCACCAAGTCCCCTGGCCATCTTTGTATAGAGATAGCATTCTTCATTGTTGACTTGCGCGCCACCCAGAAAGCCTACCGCATCGGTACGGTTTACTTTATAGGTTTTACCTCCTATTGTTTCTTCAGAAATCCAATAGTTGTCACGGGTATCCTTAATTTTTCGGGCAATTTTTTCAATGGCTGTATCCCAATCGATCTGTTCCCAACGATCACTACCCGGAGCACGGTACAATGGAGTTGTACCACGCTGATCGGAATTTGCCACCTCAGACTGGGAAGCACCTTTGCTGCAGAGTGCTCCTTGATTAATGATGTGGTCCGGATCCCCTTCCAGGTTGATCAGTTTTCCATCTCTCACATGACAGATCATTCCGCAGCCGCACGAACAAAAATTACAAATGGAGGTATACTCTCTGGCACCGTGGATCTTGCATTCATTTGATGCAGCTTCAATTGGCTTTACATCAAAACCCCACTGGGTCAAAGACAGCCCAGCGCCTGTTGCTCCTACCAATTTAATGAACGATCGACGACTCAGCTTCAACTTTTTCCCCTCCCTTAAGAAAAACTTTTGTTTCTCCGTAAAAAGCTTCTCTTCTCTTCTCTCTTGCTCCCCCCCCTTAATAGTACTTTTTTTCACATACGACAGTAGCCGTACGCGCCAAATGGCAGGGAAAAACCTTTCTTACATTACATTACCACACATTACCACATTGCTGTAAAATTTCGTTTAAAGTATAGCATTAAAATTTTGTAATGTCAATATTGGGCTAAGACGGTGATTGTGCGGAAAAACATCAAAGGGAATATGGTGAGAATAGAGGTAATAGACCATGGGGAGGGCATCAGTAAAAAAGGTTGATAAGAAACACTAAAGGACTAAAATTGGTATTGGTCTTGGACTTCCGACAGGCTCTATTTATAGCCGGATAGGCTAACCTAATTTAGATTCTTAAGGAAACTTCCAATAGTCAACGCAATCGTTTTTCATCAGATTTACTTTTCCCGCCGGGATTTCAATTAAGCAGTTGCTGTTGATATGATTTTCGATGGCAGCGCTGAAGTGATTTTGAAGTGGAGTGACGTACACCCGGCCGTCTCTTTCACTGCACCGCCCCCATAAGAATCTCCGCAGGCCACCTATGTGGGCAACAGGAACTGTCAACTTGCCCCGGCCAGGCAGTAAACACTTTTTCCCGCCCGCAAGCCTGGAAATTATCGGGTAAATGATTATCAGCATAGCGACAATTGCTCCTCCCGGGCTTCCCGATAAGCCTATTAAGAGCTGGTTATCCCTTACGGAAGCCACAAAATGGGCGCCAGGGCGCATAGCAACCCTGTTAAATAATCGAACAGATAATGTTTTTTCCATAGCATCTTTAATGACATCATAATCACCGAACCCGGTACCGCCGGTAGAAATCACAATCGGCAATTTTAGCCGGGCTGCTTTTTCATATACCTGTACAACATTATCAACCTGGTCCCGCACCAACCCTAAATTTACCGGAATACCCCCGGCCTGCCGAATTATCTCTGCCAGGGCATATAGATTGGAAGCTCTCAGTTTCCCGAACTGCAGCTGTTCTTCATGCACATTGACCAGCTCATTGCCCGTGGAAAAAACTCCAATCCGTGGCCTGACAAATACTGAAACAGGATCGATCCCCAAAGTTGCCAGAATCTCCATGTGTAAAGGGGAAATGGTGGTGCCGCGGCCAAACAGAAAGTCACCGGCTGAGATTTTTTCACCTTTTCTTGATATATTTTCACCAACAGAAACAGGCCTTTTGATAACAACAGCGGGACCGTAATCCGCAACAATTTCCCCGGTCTCTTCCATTTTGATGATACAATCAGCTTCCAGTGGCAGAGGAGCTCCTGTAAAAATTTTCATGGCAGTTCCAGGAAGAAGTTTTTTCCTGGAATACGAGCCGGCAGCGATAGTATCAACGATTTTCAGGGTAACAGGATTATCCGTTGCAGCCTCGCAGGTTTCGGCCGACAGGAGCGCATAACCGTCTACATGGGAGCAGTTAAAGGCGGGGGCATCCTCATGGGCGATAATATCAACTGCCAGTATTCTCCCACCCGCTTCCCATAAAGGCACTGGCTCCACCTCTTGGGAAGCGATCAAAAATTCACGGGAAAAATCATCAAGAATTTTTTTGGCTCTTTCCAAAGAAATCATTTTATTCATCCTCCTGCCGGGCAGGTTTACCGGCCAGGATTAATGCGGGCATCTCAGTTGTTTTCAAGCTTATCCCCCCGCTTAATGGCGAATCAAATTAAACCCCGTTTTTCGGTTAACAAGTTAAAAAAACTCTTTCCGGAGGCAGACATATTTTTAGCCCATCAGGGCTTTGAGATGCTATCCTCGACCATTCTTCATTGGAAATGGACAGCTTAAGAAGGTGTGTATTATTTGTCTCTCCTCCAGTTGGCTTAACTGATAAGGTCACCTGATGAGGTGATTCTATAACATTGATAACCCTGCAGTGCACTATGTTGACATGATCATCTTTACCTGCCGGACGTATATACCGGCTGTAGATTCCCACATAGTTTGCCCGCTCAACCATATTATCTGCAGTTATACGCAAAAAACATCCCCAGTCCAGGGCTTCCACCGTATTATCCTGCCGAACCCTGATCCTTGACAGGTTTTGACAACCTGTTATCCGGGCAGTTGCCAGGTTGGGAGGCCTGTTGAAAATATCTTCCCTGGAACCGCTGGCGATAACTTTTCCATCCTCAAGGATCAGCAAATTCGGACAGAGACGATAAGCTTCCTCCAGGTTATGGGTAACAAACACAGACGAGCCGTAAAAATTATTTAATAAGTCCTTAAGCTCCTGCTCCATTTCACTCCGGAGGTGATTGTCCAGGGCAGAAAAAGGCTCATCCAGCAGCAGTACTTGCGGTCGCGGGGCTAAAGCCCTGGCCAGGGCAACCCGCTGCTGCTGCCCGCCGGAAAGCTGGCGAGGATACCTACCTTCCAACCCGTTCAGCTTTACCCTGCTTATCATTTCCTTAATGATCTTCTCTTGCTTTTTTTTCTCTATCCCGCGCAACCCCATGGCAATATTCCCGGCTGCTGTCAAATGGGGAAAAAGGGCATAGTTTTGAAATAGAAAACCAACTTTGCGCTCCTGTGGAGGCAGGTTTATACCTGCCTCAGAATCATACAAAACTCTTTCCCCCAGAACAATTCGCCCCCTGGTAGGCTTATCCAGGCCGGCAATACAGCGCAGGGTCATGCTTTTACCGGAACCGGAACGGCCCAGCAGGCCAAGGGTACTATCCCGGCAGGTAAACGAAACCCGCAGTTGAAAGCCAGGCAAATCCCTTTCTATATTCACTGTTAATGCCATGGTTTACCCCTCACTTCTCCGGCCGGCCGCCAGCCGGAATCTGACACTTTGTCCAGTAATGCAGGCCAGATATGGCAGCTAGGGAGATCGCAATAATGATCAGGACCCAGACAGCAGCTTTTGTCCGCTGCCCAGACTCTACCAAAAAAAAGATCGTCAGGGGAATAGTCTGGGTTTTACCGGGGATGTTACCGGCCAGCATTAATGTTGCGCCAAACTCCCCCAGAGCCCGGGCAAAGGCCAGGATTGTCCCGGCAGCTATTCCGGGCCAGGCCAGCGGTATAGTTATCCTGGTAAAAATACTTCTTTCCGGAACTCCCATAGTGCGGGCCGCATCGAGCATATTGGGATCCACCTGCTCAAAGGCACCGCGGGCGGTCCGGTACATCAAAGGAAAAGCTACCACTGTAGAAGCAATGACCGTAGCGCTCCAGCTAAAAATAACCGTGGTACCCAGTGAAGATAAGAGCTGCCCCAGAGGGCCATGCCTGCCGAACAAAACCAGCAAAAGAAATCCCACCACCGTTGGAGGAAGCACCAAGGGCAGGATAAACACACCGTCCAGCACGTTTTTAAGCCTGCCCTGGTAGCCGGACATAAGTTTGGCTGCCGTTACACCCAGTATAAAAGCCAAAAAGGTAGCTGATACAGATGTTTTAAGAGAAATCCAAAGGGGCGACATATCCATTATTTATAACCTACTTCCCGGCAATAAAAGTAAAACCATGCTTATCAAATACAGCCGCAGCTTCCTCGCTCTGTAAAAAAGCCATAAAGTCTTCTGCAGCCTCCTGCTCGGCGCAGCCTTTGACGATGGCAACGGGGTAGGTGACAGGTGTATGGGAGCCGGCAGGAGCAGGGGCAACAACTTTGACCTGGTCGGAGGAGAGGGCATCCGTCATATAAACTATTCCAGCATCTACATCTCCTCTCTCCACATAGGTAAGCACCTGGCGCACATCCTTACCAAAAATAAGTTTTTCTTCTGCCTCCAAAGCATCCCACAGTTCCAGGGCGGTCAGAATTTCCTTCGCATAACGGCCCGCCGGCACGCTTTCCGGTTCGCCGATAGCCAGGTTAACAACAGAATCCGCTGCCAATGACTGAAAATCAGTAATATCCTCATTGGCACCATCGGCAGGCACAATCAAGACAACAGCATTTTCCAGCAGGTCGATCCTGCTTTCTTCGTCAATTAGCCCTTTTTCCTGTAGCGTATCCATTTGCTTCTGAGCAGCGGAGATAAAGACATCCACCGGTGCCCCTTCTTCAATCTGCTGCTGCAGAGCGCCGGAGGAACCGTAATTCATCATCAGGGTATTGCCGCTTTTTTCTTCATACAGCCCTTTGATTTCTTCCATGACATCCGTCAGGCTGGCTGCCGCTGAAACAGTTATCTCAACCGGGGGAGCAGTAGGCTGACCATTACCATTGCCTTGTTCTCCCGGTGCTTCCTGACCGGCAGGCGGGTTCCCCCCTCCACAGCCCGCTAGAAGCATTAATACTAGGATCGTTGTTATCAATACAGTTATCTTACCTATCTTTTTCAATTCGCTCCATCCTTTTCAAAAATTTTAGTTATGTCAAAACTTTGCCGGTGCTTTCGGGGTCATATCCCGATGCTTCCAGGGCCAGTAAAAAATTGTGTTTCTGCAGGCAATCCAGGATAGCCTGGACACCGGGCTTCTCTAAATCTTCCAGTAAAAAGACAAGATCGTACCGTTCTCTGGTCAGTGGGATGAAATCCAGTTTATACAATCGTGCCAGAGGACGGAGGGAGATGCCGCAGTCAGCCCCACCGAGAGCCACCGTCTGAACTACTTCCTGGTGAGTTTGCACTTGAAAATTGTAACCTGCAACCTGGCTTGGAAGCAGGCTGTTTTGCTTGAGCCCGGAATCCAAAAGACGCCTGGTCTCCGCACCCAGTTCCCGGTTGACGATTCGGACATCCTGGCGGCAAAGGTCGCCAAAACCGGAGATGCCTTTGGGATTACCCCTACCCACAACAAAGCCCTGCTCGCCGTAACAAAGATTAACCACCATATGGGGAGTATGCTGCAAAACCCTTTTGACTATCGGAAGATTGTATTCGCCGGTCTCTTCATCATAAATATGGACACCGGCACCGTGTATAAGGCCCTTAGCCAGGGCTTGCAGGGAAGCCATGCTGTTGGTGTTGATCCAGCAAATACTTACATCACGGTAATGATTGTTCAGCCTTTGTTTTAACAGGGCTAAAGCGGGGCTGCAACCGGCAAGAAGTACCGCCGGTGCGGTCAAACCTTCGGGTTCAAGTATCTTGGCCAGCAGCCTTTCCTTGCTGCTGCCTATTCCAACTACCGTGGCATTAGCTTCAATCTGCAGACTGTCACGGTTTGCCGGAAACGCCGTATACCGCCCGTCCGCTGTTAAGCGGGCCAATTGAATTTTTTCCCCGACCTCCGGAAATTGCCCCATACCGGACCAAACGGCCGGGACTTCATCAGGTATAATATCCGGCATTTGAAAAATATCCTCTATTTTCTTACCCAGGGCACTGGCCAGACGGAAGGCTACCGCCAGAGAAGGACCATACTGCCTGGATTCAATACCCCCCACAGTCTGCCTGGCCACTCCGGCCCTGTCTGCCAGTTCCCCCTGTGAAAGCCCCGCCTGCAGGCGGACCTGACGCAAACAATTTTCCGGAATAACTTCAGACCCCTTCAAATTTTTCATCGTATAAAAGCCCCCTTTCAAGTAATGTCTTGAAAACCCACCTCCCATCCTCACAATCCGTCCTCTATCACCACTTGCACCTATAATATGCACTTATCATGACTCTATGACTTGCAATATATATTCGAGCAGAATGTTATATTTTCCTGCTAAACAACAAAAAATTTAAGCCTTGCTGGGTTGCGGCAGCTTTTAAAGCAAATTTGATGAGTCGCAGACCTCATCTTAGCAATAGGTCTGCGGCAACGGACAAAACAGCCTCATACAGCATAAAACCGAAGATCGGTAGGAAGCTGCTCATTATTTTGAGAAGCCGGCCTTCCTCTGTATCATATTTTTAGGCCACAGCCTTTTTGCTGCGGCCTAAATTGGAGGTTGAACAGGATATTGACTTGTGTCGGGAGGTTACGTTTTTTGAAGCCGGGGCGGTCCGGAGTATTTATAGCTTCATTTTTACATAACCCTTAAGCTTACAATAATTCTTTTTACAAGGCATTAATGTTACCGTCAACCGTCACCATATCAATCGTCTCTTCGCCGTATAGGAGTTCTGCCCGTACAGTTTGGCCCCTTTCGCACGAGTCGATACCTGCCGGAAGAACCGTCAGGGCGTTGCAGTCGGCCATTGCCCGGGCATTTCTGGTTTTCATGGTCAAGGGCTGTGCGCAATACCCTTCTTTAGTTCTGAATACCTTCAGGCGTAAATAAAACTCAAAAGGCGCTGGCTTGCTAACATCTTCCTGTAGAACAGCCGGCACAATCGTGCGCTGCGGCACCGTTTGCCCAAGCTGACGGTAAACCAGGGCGCGTACACACCAATCCATGGCACAAAAAGCTGCAAAAGGAGGGCCAGGGAGGTTAATGACAGGCTTTCCTTCTACCAGGGCTACAGCTACCGGTATTCCCGGTACAGATGCCACGCCATGCTGAAAAAAGCTGCTGCGCTCTTGTAAAAGCTTTGCAACATAATCCTCTCTACCCTTCGACGATCCCCCGTTAAGGAGCACTATGTCCGCCTTTTGTAAGGCGTCATCCAAGCTGCTCTGCAAATCCGGCAGGCGGTCTTTGACAACCGGATAGACAAGCGTTTCTGCGCCCCATTCCTGCAGAAGCCCCGCGACCATGATACTGTTGGATTCCACGTTCTGTCCCCGCTGCGGTTCCACCCCTGGTGGAACCAGCTCGTTGCCCGAGGGGATAAAAGCAACCAGCGGCTTTTTAACAACCTGCACCTCCCTCACACCACCTGCTGCCAGCAGGCCAAGGTGCAGAGGGCGTATTGTAGCACCGGCGCGCACCAGGAGTTCCCCAGGGCGCAAGAGAGCGCCCCGGGGATTGACGAACTGCCCTTTTTGCAGGGGTTCAGAGATGGAAATGTGCAGTCTGCCTGCATGATCATAGGTCAAATCTTCTACCCGGATGACCGTATCAAAACGGTCATCAAAATCGTCTCCCGTATCTGCCACCACATAATCCCGGTCTTTGATCCAGCTTTCGGTACGGGGCATCCCGGATTCAAAATCGGCAAAGCGCACAGCGATGCCGTCAACCTGTGACGAACGGCAGACCGGCAGGCAGTTGCGTGAGAAAACATCCCCTGCGCAGATTCTTCCCTGGGACTGGGCAAGGACGACCGTCTCTCTTGCCGGCTCGGGCTTCCACCGTTCGATTAAGGCCTGCAGGGCTTCGGCGCGGGTCATATAACGGTTCCTGTCAAGAGTCATTGTCTATCCACTCCCTATCTCATATTTAATCAAAGCCGCCTTATTTCTGCCAATATTTAAGGTCCAGCTTGAATCCATTATTTTCCCATGCTGATGCTGTTGCTGACGAAATAAGTTAAAGCAACGGCCCCCATCCCAAAAAGATTTGTTCCCATGAACAGCTAACTCTCTTTTCGCTTCCTTAAACTAACCAATAATTTCAGCTATTTCTTCATCACTCATTTCATAGTTAAAGAAATGGCTGTAGAAATATCTGATATCCTCAGCCAAACTCTCTTCCGATTTAATTTCCGGGTATAATTTTTGCATCATCCACATAAATGTTAAGGGCTGCTCCGGTGTTCTGTTGCCCCAGGTATGGGCCACTGTTGGAGCTGTATATATAGCTTCATTCTTAACAGCAGTAATATTGGACATCCTTTTGTCAGCGAGAATATCTTCCTTCATGGAGGCTGTTGATACGACCATCAAATCAGGATTCCATTGCAGTAAATCTTCCAACGTATATTCGCGTGAGCCTGCTTTTCTGCCATCATCAGTTACACTGATGCCACCGGCTTTGGCAATCCACCACTCAGCAATTACATGAGGCTGTTTACCCCCCATGATATCCCCATAAACAACTTTTTTCCTATCTTCCTTTTTTAAATGCTTAACCAATTCGTCAGCCTCTGCGACCATGCTATCAAAATATCTGATATAATCTTCGGCTAAGTCTTCCTGGTTCAACACTTCCCCTAAAAGGGTAATACATTTTTTAACATCCTCATCTTCGTTCCATTCCAGATAGATGACATTAAATCCTTGATTTTCCAATACCGTAACGATCTCCTTGCTCATCGCCAAACACAGATCCGGTTTTGTTTTTAGAACAACTTCCATGTCAATTTCTTCATCAGCTTTTTGGAAAACAGGAGCTTCCGCTATTTGTGGCGCAAATTTATACTGATATTTCCATTTGTCTGTCTTGGTAAAACGGGGAGACATATTATTACAGATCTTTTCACCTACTCCCATCGTTTCCACAAAGGTATTTAACACGCCAATGGACCCAAATGTTCCAATACTGTTTATTTCTGCCGGCAGGGTGACCGTTCTTCCGGCCATATCCACTACCGTGCGGGTCTCCGGTGTACTAGGCTCTGAAGGCTCGGATGGTTCGGCAGGCGTTTTTACCGTTTGGCTTGCGCAACCTGTAAGTAAAGATAGGATAATTATAATTGACACACACAGCGCAACAATTTTGGTGTTTAGTTTCTTTATCATTAATTCCTCTCCTTGTCTTTTTATTTGTTATACCATAACCGGAACACACACCTTGGTTACTGATCTTGTAAATTTTAATACCGCCTCTGTTACACAAACCGGGGTTTGATATAATCTGGTTAAATTTTCCGTAGTTACTATATCTTCCGGATTCCCCTGCGCTATAATTACTCCATCCCTCATCAGGGCGACTTTATTACAGGCAAGAAAGGCATGGTTTGGAAAATGGGAGGCCATTAAAATTGCATATCCCTCTTCCGCTAAATCTCTAATTACCTGCAGTATTTTAACTTGATTACTGTAATCTAAATTTGCCGTAGGCTCGTCCATAACAAGAATCCTGGACTGCTGAACCAAAGCCCTGGCAACTAAAATCATCTGTTTTTCTCCGCCGCTCATCCGGTTAAAATCCTTGTGGATTAAATGAGTAATCCCTAATCTTTCCATTACCTCATAAGCTATAGCCTTATCTCTAGCCGTAGGGTTCCCACCGGTTGGCAGATGGGCAATTCTCCCCATCAAAACAACCTCAAATGACTCATAAGGAAAAGCCATTTCACTAGCCTGCGGAACATAAGCTACCATTTCAGCCCTCTCTCTGGCACTGGCTTTCGTAAGATCAACGCCGTCGATTTCAATACTGCCTCTTTTTATCTTATTTAATGATAATAAACACCTGAGCATCGTCGTCTTTCCCGTTCCGTTTGGGCCCAATAAACATAAAATATCATGCCGATCAAGCTGAAAGGAGATGTCCTTTAATACTTCCTTGTCCCGATGATAAGAAAAACTTAAACCTTGCACCTTTAGCATTATGACCACCCTTTTTTAACCCTTGACAGGAGTATAACAAAGACCGGAGTTCCTACCAGGGCCGTAAGCACCCCCAGGGGAAGTTCCACACCTTTTACGCCGCGAACAACATTATCGATGATCAATAAAAAACTGCCGCCCACAAGAAATGAAGTGACAATCAGCCTGGGAAAACTGGAGCCGGTCAGCATTCTGGAAATATGGGGGACTACCATCCCGACCCAGCCAATTATTCCGCAAATGCTGACGGCAGATACGGTCATCAGCGTAGAACAGCAAACCGTAACCGTTTTCATCAGTTGGACATTAACTCCCATAGTGGCAGCTACATCCTCACCTGCCGCTAAAGCATCGATATGATGCCGGAAAATGAACAAAACAGCCAGAGAGATACCCAGGGCAGGCAGCATTAAAAGCACAGATTCACTTGTTCCCTTCCCCAGGCTGCCCATTAACCAGAAGGTGATGGACGGCAGTTGTGTGTCTGTATCTGCCAGGGTTTTAACGATGGATAACAAAGCCTGAAAAAAACTGGATACTACTATCCCGGCTAAAATTAAAACCGTAATCTCATGTCTTGAAAAAACACTTCCGATCAAGTAAGTGGCAGTTACAGCAATTAAACCAAACACAAAGGCAAATATTTGTACCTGCCACCAGCTTGAATTCCATAACATGGCCAGGGCAGCACCGAAACCCGCTCCTGCTGATACCCCCAAAATATCCGGCGCGGCCATGGGATTTTTAAAAAGAGTCTGGTAAGATGCCCCGGAAACAGATAAAGCGCCGCCGACTAATATGCCCAACATTATTCTGGGCAATCTGACCTGCATAACCACAAGATCTAAATCATCCTGCCAATATGCCTCGATGTCTATAAAATTTGAAAGAATAATATCCAAAACAGTCCGGGGGTGTATAGAATAACGGCCGATTAAAAATGAAACAAAGAACAACCCGATGATAAAACAGGACAATATTGCTATTGTTAGACCATATTTTTTATTGCCGATAGGTTTAACCATTGCCAAAGCCTCTCTGGAACAGTGGGAATATTGCCCGTTCCTGGCTCTTCACGTACGTTGCTTTTATTTTTCCCTGAAAACAACCCGATCCGCAAACTTGCCAAAAAAGTGGTAACCGGATCCTGCCTCGCTAATAATATCCAAAAGTTCGTCGGCCTTTGTCACGATAATACCGCCCAAAGCCTTAACCCCCCGGCGGAAAAATGCTTCCGGCAGCATGCTGGCTGTGGGTCCGACAACAATTACATGCGCACCGGGCTTTATCAAACTGAGAATTTCATCCAAAGTATCATTAATCAGGGTTGTACCTGTAATAATCAGCCAATCCGCCCGGGGAATTATTTCCGGCGCTTTTTCCGCAGGCACATAAAAATTCATCTCATCGGGTTTTAATGTGGCAGGATCGAGCTCTAAAATCGTAAATTCTTTGCCTCTTAGTTTCAACATTTTTAAATAGGGGATCAGGGCACCCATTACTACTACATAGGCATCATCAGGAATCATTGCTCCATCAAGGGGATCAACCCCCCTTTGAACAGTATAATTACCCGCAGGGCTATTATCCCAGCAAACGGCGGACAAAGCATTGAGGGTTGCGATTCCTAAAGCTTTTCTTAATGGGTTTCCCAAAAACATTTTGTCTAAAATAGCAGTTGCTTTTTCCCCTTTTAACTGTCCCGAATTGGGCATGGCCCTGGCTGAACTGGGACAACATACCGCTTCAGGAATATTTTTGATAGGTGTAAAACACAGGCCGCCATGACCGGTATTCAACTTAACACCTGTAAAAAATAAACCGAAAACTGCTCTTTCTATGGTTAGAGTATCTATTTTATCTCCTAAAGCAACCTGAAGCTGTTCAGCCACTTCTCTGAGGATTGCACCGGCACTGAAATCAAAGTGTTTCAAAATCGTTTCCTCCGTTTTCTATTTATTTGCTTTTACAAACTTCAAAACTTGAGAGGCCATTTAGCAGGCTGACAACAATTAAAGGAAATTATTTCAATTAAATTAGCCCGCTCAAAGCTTTGAACTCCTGAATCTTGCTCTATCCCGTAAATTTTATTCCTGGTGGTGGTTTAAAGCCTGTTTCATGAAAATTTCCCGACGCATTTCCCTTTTTAAAGGACGGATATACTGCGCTTTCTTCGCTACTCAACCTTCGGCACCGGCTTGAACCCCCATTTCTCCCAGATAGCCATCGCTTTTTCACCGGCGGTAAACTCAACCAAGCGGTTTGCCATTTCCGGGTTGGCAGAGCATTTCAAAGAGACAACCGGGACGGTTTTAATATAATCGGCAAGAACTGCCGTCTCAATCAGTTCCACATCTTCGCTGCCTAGCAGATTATCTTCCCAGATAATGGCAGCATCTGCCTGCTTCAAGGCGAGGTAAGTAAAAAGCTCATTGACAGTTGCCGTCCGGGCAACAACATTTGGTTCAACTTTATCAAAAATACTATACTCTTTGAGCACCTTATCAGCCAGCTTACCGATGGGATTTGCTTCGGGGTCGCCGAGAACCACCTTAACCCCCGGGGCGCCGAGATCTTCTATCCCGGTAATACCGGCAGGGTTACCCCGAGGAACGGCAAGCACAGGGACATGAAAAACTACCGCTTTTTGCCGGTCGATCATCTCCCTTTCGATCAACTCCTTTAACTCCGCCACATCCCCCGGCAGGAAGGCATCTCCCTTGTCGACGGTAAGAATCTTGCCGATGCACTGGGCTGAACCCCCAAAGGAGAATTGGACCAGAACACCCGTTTCTTCCTGAAACATCACCGCTATCTCTTCCATAGGTTTGCGCAAACCGGCACCGCAGTACACCAGAAGTTCTTCTTGTTTGCTACCCTGCTGTATCTCCTGATCTGCCCGAGGCCAGGCCGTCGTATCCGTTTCCCCGACCCCGCAACCTCCTGCTGTCCCCAGGAAAACAACAAGCAAAGCTGTAAGACACATCCGTAAAAAGCTCTTCAATTAATATCCCTCCATCGCCAATGAACTTTGCTCTAACTCCCAAGCCTCTTGATGAGATGGGTTCCCCGACCAATCTGTTGGCATTCGTGATAAGCCCCTGCGCATAAACTTGCAATGTTATATTTCCGGGTTTTTTGTTAAGTTTACCTTCCCTCAAGGCAAAAATTTTTAGCCGGTTAATAATTAAAGACTTATTACCCATCCGCCTGCGACAATGTTTCTTCCATGTTGTCCCGGAGCAGGTTGAGCTTCATCCTGCAAAAACGGTTTTCAGAGGTTCTGCTCCCAGAAAGCTTGCCACCTTCTGGTCCAGGGGGTTTTCAAAGACTTCCCTGGAACCCCCTACCTGTCTTACCCTCCCCTCCAGGATAATTCCGATCCGGTCAGCCAGCATCCCCGCTTCGCTAAAATCATGGGTAACATGGATAACAGTACATTGGTATTGTAAATACATTTTTTTCAGTTCTCGGCATAGCATCCTTTTTGTATTGGGGTCGAGGGCGCCAAAGGGTTCATCCAATAAAAGAATCCTCGGTTTCATGATAAAGGCTCTGGCCAAGGAGACGCGCTGCTGCTCACCACCGCTTAAAGTGCCGGGAAAACGCTCCAGCAAGTGGGCAATTCCCAACATATCAGCCAGATCTTTTACCCTTTCTTTAATTATGGGAGACGGAATCTTGCCGAGCTGAGGCCCAAAGGCAATGTTTTTATAAACATTCAGATGGGGGAAAAGGGCATAATCCTGATAAACAAACCCGATTTTTCTTCTCTCGGGAGGAATGTTTTCAGCATCAGCTCCATTAATAAAGATCTTGCCCGCATCCGGTCTGTACAACCCGGCGATCAATTCCAGAATAACGGTTTTTCCGGTACCCGTCGGCCCCAGAATGGTAAAAAATTCTCCCTCTTTTATCTCTAGATTGACATTCTTTAGCGAAAAATCTCCCAGTTTAATGGATACATCTGCAAATCTGATCATTTATTCGACATCCTCAAAGCGTGTTTTTACAGGCTCCTGATCACGATGATACGGGACAAAACCTTTTCAAAGATAGGAGCTCAGCCAGGGCAGCGACAGTTGTTCCATAAAAAAGGATTGGTTTTTTTACCTTCAGGAAGGGATCAATGCTCCCATTTACGACCGTGCTCCCCGTCGCCAGAAACAGATCGCACCACTTTTCCACCGCTGACAGGTCGCATTCCCCATTTTCAATGGTGACACCATATTTCTCCTGACCGATATTTTCAGGGTCAAGGTCAAAGACCCTTATCTCAAAATGTTGAGCAAGTTTTTCAACCATGGCAGGCTGAAGCCCGATTACGGCAATGCGCGGCTTTCCATACTCCGAGGAGATAGTTTCGATAAGTTTCTGACTGCATTCGCCCGGTTGTGCATCCTTGCAATGAACGGTGTTTGCTACTTTGCCCAGTTTGCGGCAGAGGGCATTGAGCGTAGCTATAATGACAGCCCGGTTGTAGTTGTTAACTGGAGGAAGATGCAGAGCATCATGCAATGTACCTTCGTAATTACCAGGCATATCCGTAAAGGCCTGACCTATAAAACCATCAATAACTGCCTGCATTAGTTTCTCCTTGCCCTTCTGAAGAGGAAAATCGCTCCTTCCCGGGGAACCGATGGCCTCCTCCGGGGTAAGTGTTTTGCAGGAAATTGACACATTTGCTTTAGAAAGATCGGGGACCTTCAAAATCTTTTCAATATGGGGCTGAAGCATCTTAAACACCTCTGGTACCTCCAATAAAATCACCTCCAAATTTATTAAAGATATATAAGGATATTATTGAAATTATTATGAGCAAATTTGCTGCTGCCATAGCCCCTTCCAAATCTCCGGTGGACATATTCAAAAAAAGGGAAATCGGCAATGTTTCTGTGCGAAAGCGAGTAGCTCCGGCCAGCATCAAAGCCGCACCGAATTCTCCCAACGCCCTTGCCCAGGTAGTTACAATCCCCGCTATAATGCCGTTTTTCGAAAGCGGCAGGGTTATTTTCCAAAAAGCCTGGGCCGGCGTGCATCCCAGGGTCCGGGCGATAAATTCCAAACGGGGATTAACAGACAAAATTGTAGACTTCATGACCCGAATCATGAAGGGGATGTTGACAAATATTTGAGCCATAATGATCCCCTTTACAGTAAAAACAAAGGGAAGGCCGATCCCTTCCAGCCAAGCCCCAAAGGCTGTTGTGCCAAAAATGATCAGAAGGCAAAGGCCTGAAACCACCGGCGGTAAGGCCAGGGGCAGGTCCAACAAAGTATTGAAAAGAGATTTCATGGGGATATCCACCCTGGCCAGAACATAAGCCACAGGGATGGCAATTACGATACAGAAAGCCGTAGAGATCAGCGATGTATAGAGACTTAACCTGATAGCAAACTGAATTTCAGGGGCGGCAAGAGCTTTGCCGATCTGCGGAAGACCCTTGATCATCAAAGTTCCAACTGCAGCCGTCATAAAAAGAAAAGTAAAAAAGGCTACAGCAACCATAAAAAGGTTAAACTTGTCTTGCCACCAATTTTTCTTCATACCAGACCTCCGGCCAATGCTTCCAGTTGCATGTAATATATTCTATCATAAAGCCAAATCTTCCTGCTTTTTGCTCTGTTATATATTCGAGCTTATAGCTAAATTATCCTGCTTGTCAATAAAAAATTTACGTTAATTTTTTTCCGCACCTTGGCCAGTACTTGGGACTGTCCCCATAGCTTCCTGCCCCGGCAGGTTGACCCGATCTAAAAAAAGCTTGGCACGGCAAAATGCCGGGCCAAGCTTTTCGTCAGACTTTTTTACCCATATATTTTTTAACTCTTATATTTTTTCTATCTTAACAGCAGCAACCTTATACTCGCCGGTCTTTGTAATCGGATCATAAGCATCGCTGGTTATGACGTTTGCCGGACTCGCCGCATAGTGAAACGACATCCAGAGCATACCTGGGGGAACTCTGTCGGTAACTTTGATCCTGGTCGTAATCGTACCGCGCCTGGAGGTGACTTTAATCATATCCCCCGTTTCCACACCGAGGGCTGCCGCGTTTTCCGGGTTAAGTTCAGAAAACTCTTCTGACCACATGCTTTGAATGCCGGCGGAATAAGGAGTAGTAACATTATAGTGCTGGAGCACCCTGCCTGTGGAAAGCAGGAAAGGATATTCCTCGTCGGGCATTTCCGCAGGGGGAATATGGTCGATCGCCTGGAATAGGCCTTTTCCTCGGATGAAGGTACCGGCGTGCAGGAAAGGAGTACCCGGGTGTTCACTGTTCGGACACGGCCATTGGATCCCCTTTTCCTCTAACCTTTCATAGGTAATTCCGGCCATGGAAGGTGTAAGAGAAGCCATTTCCATCCATATTTCTTCCGGACTTTCGTACCTCATCGGGTACCCCATTTTTGCACTCAGTGCAATAATTGTCTGCCAGTCGGCCCGGCCGGGAATAGGTTCTATGGCCTTACGCACACGCTGGACACGACGCTCGGTGTTGGTAAAGGTTCCATCTTTTTCCGCAAAACTGGAGCCGGGCAGAATTACATCGGCGTATTCCGCTGTTTCGGTCAGGAACAAGTCCTGGACCACCAGGAATTCCAGTTTGTCCAATCCGGAACGGATATGGTTGCTGTTGGGGTCGGTAAGCACCGGGTTCTCGCCAAAGATATACATGGTTTTGATTTCACCGCTATTAGCCTTTTCAAACATCTCCGGAATCATCAAGCCGTTTTTGTCAGGGAGGGAAACTTTCCAGGCCTTCTCGAACTTTTTACGGGCGGCCTTGTCAATGACCCGCTGGTATCCGGAATAAACGTTAGGCAGCGCACCCATGTCACAGGCGCCCTGCACATTGTTCTGGCCGCGGATCGGGTTGACTCCTACACCGGCCCTGCCAATATGCCCGGTCAGCATGGCAAGATTGGCGATGTTCATGACATTGTGTGTTCCACAGACATGCTCGGTAATGCCCAGGGTGTAAAAAAGCATCGCCCTGTCTGTAGTGGCATAAAGCCGCGCTACAGTGTACAGATCCTCTTCGGATATTCCGGTCAGTGTAGATACATAACCGGGAGTATAATTCTTAACGGTGTCAGCGAGGGCCTGGAAATTCTCTGTACGCGTCTTAACAAACTCCTTGTCGTAGAGCTCTTCTTTAATAATGATATGCATCAAGCCGTTCACAAATGGAATATCCGTGCCCGGCCTGATTTGGAGCCAGTAATCGGCTTCTTCAGCCAGGTCTATGCGCCGCGGGTCAACAACGATAAGCTTGGCGCCACGACGGGCGGCCTGTCTCATTTTATAGCCAATGACGGGATGTGCTTCAGTGGTATTGGTACCGATTAGCATCATTAACTCCGCATCAGTTGTTATTTCGTTGATTGAGTTGGTCATGGCACCGCTACCAAATGTGGTGGCCAAACCGGCCACGGTAGGCGCGTGTCACGTACGTGCACAGTGGTCAATATTGTTCGTGCCCATCACTGCTCTGGTAAATTTTTGTAGTAGATAATTTTCTTCATTTGTACACCTGGCTGAACTTAGTGCGGCAAATGAGTCGGGGCCGTACTTTTTCTTCATCTCCTTAAATTTGACGGCTATTAGGTCCAGCGCCTCATCCCAGGAGGCAGGTACGAACTGTCCGTTCTTTTTGATTAATGGAGTCTTAATCCTTTTTTCGCTATGTACATAATCCCAGCCAAACCGGCCCTTGATGCAGAGAGCATACCCATTGACAGGACTGGTTGGATTTGATGCTACTCCAACAATTTGATCGTCTTTTACTAAAAGGTCAAAATTGCAACCCGTACCACAGAAGGGACAGGTAGTTTTCACTCTCTCAAGTTCCCAACGGCGGCCTTTCCTCTGCATCTGCTTCTCAGTCAAAGCACCGGTCGGGCATACGGCTACACACTGGCCGCAGAAAACACAGTTGGATTCAACAAGTTCATCATCATAAAAAGGTGATGGTTTGCTGTTAAAGCCCCTGTAAGTAAAATCCAGGACATTCTGGCCGGTAATTTCATCACAAACGCGGACACACTTCCCGCATAAAATACACTTGTTCATATCCCTTACGATAAAGGGGTTGCTTGTTTCTACCGGATAACTGTGTTTTTCACCTTTATACGGGCTTTCCTTAACCCCATACTCGTAGCAGTATTCAGCCAACTTACATTCACCTAATTTTTCACAAGTAAGGCAGTCCAGCGGATGATTGGCAATTAACAGTTCGAGAATGGCCCGCCTTGCTTGCATAACATTAGGTGAGTGGGTTTGAACTTCCATTCCCGGTCTCACAGCAGTCGCGCAAGAGGCTACCAGGGCACGCACTCCTTTTACCTCAACTACACATAAGCGGCAAGCACCGGCCGAGCTCAGTCCTTCCATATAACACAGTTGTGGTACATTAATTCCCTCCTGTTCAGCAGCCTTAAGAATCGTTGTACCTGACGGGACTTCAACCTCTTTCCCGTTAATGAACAATTTAACCATTTCCATACATTTCCACCCCTTTAATTCTTTGTTCAAGTGTGACCGTGCACGCTTCAATTTCTATTGGCGGTTAAAGACGAAACATGCAAGACGTCAAACTACTATTAACAGTAGGAATATTGGTGCATTTTTTTTCAAAAAAAGAGGATGGATTTACACCCTCTTTTTGACTTTAACCACTAACCAGAGCCCTTTTTTCTTCAGGGATAGGAGGGGGAACAGGCTCACCGACAATCTTCGTCACTGCACCAAATTTGGGAGGGCAAGCTTCAAGACAGGTTCCGCATTTTATACATTTTTCCTGGTCAATTACATGGATTTGTTTTTTGGCACTTATAATCGCCTCAACAGGACATCTTCTCGCACAAGTCATGCAAGCCCGGCACTTTTCAGGGTCGATATAGTATGAGACCATCTCGCTAAATAATTTGTCAATTTCATCTATAGTGAAATAGCTATCAACTTCTTCCCTATTCAAAAGGGGCGTCCTCAGTTTCTCATTTTTCATCACTTTAATATAAGGAATCAGCCGTGATACTTCTGCAAGTTTGGACTTTAAGGCCTCTTTCTCTAATCCTTCACCCCTGCCGAGTGGTCCTAATTCCTTCACCTTCTTCACAAAACTATTTACTGCTTCTACATAAACATTTCCTTCACTGCCAGACATAAATTCGATCTTTAACCTTTCGGGATTCAGACCGATATATTCCATTATTTTTCTCAGGAGAAGCACCATATTTTGTGCATAATAATTCCCCTGGGTCAGATAGTTACATTCATTTAAATGGCAACCGCCGATAAACACTCCGTCAATACCCTTGTAAAAAGCCCTAATTACATGTGCCGGGTCAACCCTACCGGAACACATGACGCGGATAAGCCTTATTTCCGTTGCATATTGCAGTCTGGATACTCCAGCCAGGTCAGCAGCTCCGTATGCTCACCACTGGCAAACAAAACCTATTATTCTTGGCTTAAATTTAAGTCCCTTGCTCATTCAAACCTCACCCTCCTTTGCCTGTAATCCCGGCTTTTTCATTTTGCTACTTCCTGTAAAACTCCGGCCGCGCTTTCAATTTGTTGAAAATTATCTTCCTCCGGAACCGCAGCATCAATCTCGCTTATAATCTCTTCATCGGTAAAGTGCTTGAGTTGGATAGCCCCCGTGGGACACAATGCGTTACAAAGGCCATCCCCTTTACAGAGCACAGGGTTAATTGCAGCCTTTTTGCCCCGCTTTGTCTCGCGAATCTCCAAGGCACCATATTTGCACACCGCGACACATGCCCCACAGCCCATACACTTCTTCTCATTTATCTCGCAAACGGAGCCGGAGGCAACGACAACATCATTGGAAAGAAGTGTTAAAACCCGTCCGGCCGCCCCGTAAGCCTGATTAATCGTTTCCGATATGAGCTTGGGATAATGCGTCATTCCACAAAGAAAAACGCCGTCTGTAGCAAACTCCACCGGGCGCAATTTCACATGGGCTTCTTTAAAGAAGCCGTCGGGGCTCAAAGCTACTTTGAATAATCCGGCTACTTCCTCAGTTGTTGCCGAGGGAATTACAGCAGCCGCCAGGGCAATTAT
>LFRM01333448.1_pt1 | contig 78185 bp, 80 predicted proteins | sample 618341 | NCBI WGS metagenome assembly LFRM01 (sample SAMN03654438, study PRJNA283298) | anaerobic digester metagenome | isolation source: pool of bioreactors CSTR01a, CSTR02a, and CSTR03a thermophilic anaerobic... | place: Denmark: Kgs. Lyngby | collected 2014-05-21 | reverse complement strand
ACAGTCCGTCGCTCTACCGTCTGAGCTATCGGGGATCAAATAAGAATGAAATTATGCAACAAACCAGCCAATGTGACAAGTGCTTCAGGATTTTTATGTAGTTTTTTTATTTTTTTGTGGTTTTAAAGTGCCAGTTATTAAAATATTGCAATAACGCGATGCCCCCCACATCAGTCTAAAAAAAGTGCCAGCATTTATATTTTGTATATATCACGCTCTTCTTTATCAAGAATATCCTTGTAAGACTTAAGGGATACAATAATTTCATTGCTTAAACTTGGGTATTGCAAGTCAAGATCCTTCAGGGTGGACAGTACTGCATCTGCCACGGCCAGCCTGGCGTACGCTTTATTATCTGCCGGAATCACATACCAGGGGGCATGCTTACAAGCGGTATGTCTAATGCTTTCTTCATAGGCATACATGTACTTTTTCCAAAAAGTACGCTCATAAAGATCATTTTTATCAAATTTCCAGTTTTTCTTGGGATTATCAATCCGCTCTATGAATCTTGCTTTTTGCTCTTCAGGAGACAGATAAAGAAAAAACTTTAAAATCCTGGTGCCATTGCGTGCCATATGTTTTTCAAAAGCGCAAATATCATCCAACCGCTCTTCCCAAATATTTTCCGTCACCAGATTATTGGGCAGGTTCTGCGCTTTTAACAGTTCGGGATGCACCCGCACAACCAGGGTTTCTTCATAGTAGGAACGGTTAAAAACACCAATGTTTCCACGCTGTGGCAAACATTTACTGGTGCGCCATAAAAAATCATGTCCCAGTTCTTCTACTGATGGGCGGCCAAAAGCATAAACCTCACATCCCTGAGGATTAACGCCCGACAATATGTTTTTGATGGTGGAATCTTTTCCCGCGGCATCCATGGCCTGAAAAATCAGCAATAATGACCATTTATTGTCAGCATACAAAACATTCTGGAGATCGGAAATCTCTTCAACCATCTCCTTGAGCTCAGCTTCGGCCTCGTTTTCGTTAATTTTCTCATCAGGAGCGGTTTTACAGTCTTTCAGCTGAAATTTACCACCATCATCCACCCTATATTTTTTTGAAAAATTATTTTTACCAATATTATTTTTTGCCATTGAACAGCTCCATGTGAATAACACTTTTTAACATAAGATGACGATATATGGCAAAAGGCCAAATCTGAAATTGCATCAATTAGTGTATATGCTTGCGGTCGCTCAAAGCTTACTGTAACGTTAAAACGTAGATGAAATTATTAGTGTTTCTAACCACCAGGAGCAAGCTATGACGTCTCACTCAAATGTCAATGATAAAAAAGAACCCCACACCGGTAAAGTCAGCAATGACACCAACCAACAAGGCAAAAAGCATCCCACACAGTTAAATCAAGGCCAACGAACCCCTGAAAGCCGTAGCGATCGTGAAGCACACATTGGTGGAAGCAATCAAACACAATCACGCCGGGGGTCTACCGGCAATCAGAATCGCTAAAGCGATTAATTGTATACATGGCATAAACTTTTTTGTGCAGGAAAACAAAAATCCGGAACGGGTAAACCAGCCGGTTCCGGAGAATTTGTATCTTATAATCCCGCGAAAATATCGAGCTTGTGAAAAACAGCACCTTAGACAGGGACACTGGCTTGGCTTAGCCTGTTCTGCTCCATTGAAATATAAAAACTAAAAACAACACCCCCGCCAGGATAAACATAAACTTCATCATGCGTGCACCATTGTCATTAAGCCATTGGATGGCTGCACCAATGGTACCTGACCAAAGCCGGTTAATTTTACGACTAAAAAAACGCGCAAGCCAAAACAGCACTAAAAATATAATCAGGAATTTAAAAAAGATGGCCATTTGGTTCAAAATATCTATTCACAGGACATTCACAGCTTACACACAATTTACTAACAGTGTTGTTAACATTTTTGGAAATTAATAAGTTATTAACAAAAAAAGAGAACAAAAATGTGAATAGCACTTTAACAATTCTGTAAAAGAATCGTATGTTATTGAATTTTAATAATATTTAAATATCTGCTTATTTATTAAGCAAAAGCGAAATTCAACGCTTAATAGCTCAAAGAGTTCGGTGGGTTGACTTTGCATTGCACTGTTTTCATGCCGGCGTCCTGAAAATAGAATTGCAATGAGATGAAATCTCCCGGCTTGATGTCTGCCTGTTTATTCTCTAGCATAATGTGATACGTATTCACTGAAAAAGACAGTGATCCGTTAGCGGCGATACTTATCTTATCAAGACTTTCCATGGTAGTCATACCCTGCCTGCTGACGTTTTCATGCATAATGGCCGAAGCATAAGACCGGGTTTTAATAGCGTTTAAAACAAGCTCCTTGCCAGAGTTGTTCTTTAATTCGAAATAAGCGGCTGCCGGTAAATGTCCGGGTAATAACCTTACCCAACATCGATCAACCTCTACATGATCCAACTCAATCAGTTTGATTTCGGGTACCTGGTTTTGTGCTTCACTTTGACTTTCTTCCACCAAAAGCAAATGAGCGGGAATTTGGCTGATCCATTCCTCGGCCAGCAAATTACCCTGATCATCGTACTTGACTCTTTTTACACCTTCGGCAGTGCAGATTTCAATCCATTCATAGTCGGGCTCTTTGAAATGATCAACAGCCAACCATGAAATACCGGCCATCAGCAGAACCGGAATAAAGAATTTAAGTGTTTTTACAGAGAATTTCATAAACAAGAAAATAAGATCCGGCCTGAAGCCGGATCACAAAAATTAATGGCCGTGCTTGTTCATTTGCACAGGCTGCCCATGACCATGCATTGAGCTTTCAGCAGACTTTGCCAAAGGTTTGGCCAATGCTTTAATATCGATAGTTTCCTTGCTGCCATCATTATTTTCAACAACAAGCTGCAGCTCAACCTCATCATTTTCCTTGACCTGATTATGCAAGTCGATAAACATGATGTGGTAACCACCGGGTTTCAATTCAACCTGCTTCCCATTGGGTAAATCAAGACTGGGGATCTGGCGCATTTTCATGACATCGTCCTGCATGGCCATTTCATGTATTTCCACTGCTTTGGAAATATTGGATTTGGCTTCAATCAGTTTTCCATCTGTATCGGATGTCAATTTCATGAAAGCACCCGTTGCCTGCTGCCCTTGAACAGTAGCGCGAACCCAGGCATCTTCAACGGTGACAGCAGCACTTGCTGACGCTGAAAACAAAGCAGCTGAAATAATCAGGACTGAATTAATCGGTTTAATCAAGAACTTCATGGTATTCCTCTGTATAGGGATTGATTTTCTAAAATTATGCCAGTAATTGACGAATATCTTCTGCGCACTGTTCTGCACTTTGCGCATGTGGCAAAGATATTCTTAATTTGCCATTGGTATCAAAAACGTAACTTAGCGCGCTGTGATCCATTGTGTAGGAAGAGCCTGTTGGCACTTTTTTATAATAAATTTTGAATTCTTTCGCGACAGTTTGCGTTTCATCCAGCGTACCGTAAAGCCCAAGAAAAGAAGGATCAAAGGCATCGGTATAAGCTGCCAGCATTTCCGGGGTATCACGTTCCGGATCTATAGTGATGAAAATCACCTGTAATTTATCCGCATCTTCACCCAACAGGTTTTTAATTTCAACAGCACGCGCCAGGGCTGTAGGACAGACATCGGGACACTGGGTAAACCCAAAAAAAATCATGAGCGCTTTGCCCTTGAAATCTTTGACCGTATAGCGTTTGCCGTCAGGTCCCTGTAAATTGAAATCACGCCCAAAGCTTGCACCAGTAAGGTCTTTGCCATGGACAACAAGCGGCTTTTCTTTACTACAAGCAACAAGCATAAGGGGCAATACACCCAAGCCTGTTAGCAACAACCTGCGTTTTTGATTCGTTGACATTGCATGCATTCAAGTTAAATAAAGCATTCAAAATCCACCTTGAACAGAATGGGAAATGATAGGTTAAAACCGTGTTTTTATCAGGAGAAAATATAAAAGCGTGGTTTATGTCAGTCAAAACTGTTCAAGGTGGAAGCGTATCGTTAAATACTGCAATCATGGCAAGCCTGGTCTAGAAGCCAACATTGAATGAGCACTTAACAACCTCCCGATTGACGGGTTGATTTTACTTATTAGAATACCAAAGGAGGCGCTCTTGAACCTAGCGGCGGCCCTGACAGGCGGACGTTGATTACCTGGGACTGGTTGAGAGAGGGAACAACCAACTCGGGCAAATTGAAAACTTCAACGCCTAAACCAGGGGAACCCGCTAGCATGCCTTGCGCATTAACAACGCTGAAAGGGCAACTTAACATGCCATCATAGGCATTGTCCGGGTCGGGCTGATGGTGGGGAGTTTCGATTGAAACAAAAGTGGACTGGGTTCCTGCAGGTGTACAAATAATGATCTCTATCTTGCCCTGGCCAAGAGCCTGCATATTGGGCATATAACCAACCGGCATGAGCGAACGCAACGCAAACAAGGCCAGACACAGGTATAGGAATACATACCTGTATGAAATACCTTTAGGCGGAGAAATCCGGTTCACATTCATATAAGGAAAGTTAAATTGATCACACTTTAAATTACAAACAGAGGATACCGTCTGATACTAACATTGAAATCTTATGACGTAAACCATAAAACCACTGTAAATACATGGCTTATGATTAAAATCAATTTTTATCACACATAAAAACGGCACCTTCAGATGAGGCCGATAGCCTTACCTGAAGATGCCGTTTATTTGCCAGCTGCTTTTTACCGGATCTTAAAATTACAAACCGGCATTCTCACGGGAAGCACGCTTACGCTCATGCTCAAGCAGGTAACGCTTGCGCAAACGTATGCTTTTAGGCGTAACTTCAACCAGCTCATCATCATCAATGAACTCGACCGCGTATTCCAGATTCAGCTTGATGGGTGGTACCAGACGCACTGCTTCATCGGTGCCTGATGCACGGATATTGGTTAATTGCTTGCCCTTGATGGGGTTAACCACCAAGTCATTATCGCGACTGTGAATACCGATAATCATGCCTTCATACAAAGGCTCACCGGGTGACACAAACATACGGCCACGGTCTTGCAATTTCCACAAGGCATAAGCCACGGCATCACCGTTATCCTGACTGATCAGAACACCATTGCGACGCTCACCTATGCTACCTTCACGTACAGGAGCATACTCATCAAAAATATGGCTCATCAGACCCGTTCCGCGTGTCATTGACATAAACTCGGTCGAGAAACCAATAAGGCCACGGGCAGGAATACGGTACTCCAGACGGGTACGGCCACGGCCGTCAGATTGCATATCAAGCAACTCGCCTTTACGACGCCCCAACTCTTCCATCACCCCACCCTGATGTTCATCTTCAAGGTCAATGGTTAACAGCTCCAGCGGTTCGCAACGTACACCATCAATTTCCTTGTAAACCACGCGGGGACGGGATACAGCCAGCTCATAGCCTTCGCGACGCATGTTTTCAAGCAAAATGGTCAGGTGCAGCTCACCACGGCCAGATACTTCAAAGACGGTATCATCATCGGTATCTTTTACACGCAGGGCCACATTGGATTTCAGCTCAAGATTCAGGCGATCACGAATCTGGCGACTGGTCACGAACTTACCCTCACGTCCCGCTAACGGTGATGTATTAACCATAAAGTTCATGGTTAAAGTGGGTTCATCAATTTTCAGCATTGGAAGGGCTTCAGGCCTGGACGGATCACACAAGGTGCAGCCAATACCAATTTCATCAATACCGTTAATCAGGACAATGTCGCCGGCTTCAGCGGAATCCACCTGAACACGCTCCAGGCCCTGGAACTTGAGAACCTGGTTTACACGCCCTTTGGAGCTTGCACCATCCTCACCAAATTTGACCACAACCTCTTGACCGGCACGAATGAGTCCACGGTTGACACGACCAACACCAATCTTGCCCACATAGCTGTTGTAGTCAAGCGAGATGATTTGCATTTGCAAAGGAGCATCTTTGTCATCATTGCGCTGTGGAACGTGTTTCAAAATAGCGTCAAACAAGGGACGCATATCGCCTTCACGCACATCATCAGTCAGACCCGCAAAACCAGACAGGCCGGAGGCGTAAATGACCGGAAAGTCAAGCTGTTCTTCTGTCGCGCCAAGCTTGTCAAACAAGTCGAAAGTCGTATTGATAACAAAATCGGGACGTGCGCCGGGACGGTCAATTTTATTAACCACAACAATGGGTTTCAAACCAAGGGCAAGCGCTTTTTTGGTCACAAAACGGGTTTGTGGCATAGGACCTTCCACCGCATCAACCAGCAGCAAGACACCATCAACCATCGACAATACACGTTCCACCTCACCACCAAAGTCGGCGTGTCCGGGAGTATCAATAATGTTGATGTGGGTACCTTCGTACTCGACAGCACAGTTCTTAGAAAGAATGGTAATGCCGCGTTCTTTTTCGATATCACCGGAGTCCATGACACGTTCAGCAATATGCTGGTTATCACGGAACGTACCCGCCTGATGTAATAACTGGTCAACCATGGTTGTTTTACCATGGTCAACGTGAGCAATAATCGCAACGTTACGGAGCGCTTGGCTCATAGTATTTCCTTTTGAAGTAGTTTTAACGGCACCAGGCCGTCTGGTAGTTCATCCAGGGCTCTCAGCGTGTCAACCGGTGATTCCATACTCTGCAATGAGGCCAGGTCAATTGCATCATCTATGGTAAACGGGCCAACAGCCGTTCGCCGCAAGGCAATAAGGTGTGCAAAGCAACCCAATGCCCTTCCAATATCCTGGGCAAGTGTGCGTATATAAGTGCCTTTACTGCAGAACACTTCCAACTCAACCATCTCAGGTTGAACACGCAACACATTTATTTCGTAGATGGTAATTGTACGAGGTTCACGCTCAAGCTCTATTCCCTGGCGTGCATATTCATAAAGCGGACGCCCATCCCGCTTCAAGGCCGAATACATCGGCGGAATTTGCTGTATTTCACCCAAAAAATCGGGTAATACCTTGTTTAACTGTTCTGCTGTAATACCGGTAAAACCCGCTGCTTCCTGAACGACAGCACCTGTCAGGTCGCCCGAATCGGTTTCCGAACCCAACTGAAGCGTGGCAATATATTTTTTATCCACATTCAGCATGGGACCACATATTTTAGTCGCTTTTCCAAAACAGCAGACTAACAAGCCGGTCGCAAAGGGATCCAAGGTTCCTGTATGACCGGCTTTTTTTGCATCCATAGCACGTCTGGCTCTTTGCAGGGCATGGTTGCTTGATAAATCTACTGGTTTATCAAGCAACAGCACCCCGGTAATGTCCAGACCTTTCCTTCGTCCCATTTGTTTACCCAAATACCAGGCAATTATTTTTTGCCTGTTTCAATATCATCAAGATTATCTGTTTGCACAGGAAAATCTTCCGGACGGTTTGCACGATCTATAAGCTGTGTCATCTCAATGCCACGCGCCATCTGCTCATCATGAATGAAACGCAAAGTGGGCACCGTATGAATATGCAGCATTTTAAACAGCAATGAATGCAACCAGCCCGCCTTTTCATTCAGGGCGGCAGAGGCCACATCAGGCTCTGCACCCAGAACAGTGAAATACACTTTGGCATGTGCATAATCAGCACTTAGATCAACCCCGGTCAGGGTAATAAGGCCTACACGGGACATATCCAACTCACGCTGGACAAGGACTGCCAGATCTTTCTGTATCTGATCCGCCAGTCGCACATTACGGCTGGCAGGTGATTTTGACTTGTGTCGATTCATAATAAAATTTACAGCGTACGGGCAATTTCTTTGATTTCGAAGATCTCAAGCTGATCGCCCACTTCAATATCATTGTTGCCCTTTAAGGTGATGCCGCAATCGAAACCGGCTTTGACTTCTTTGGCATCATCCTTGAAGCGTTTGAGGGAGTCGATATAACCGGCCCAGATAACCACATGATTGCGCAGCAGGCGCACTTGCGAATCCCGGCGTACCATTCCATCAGTAACCATACATCCGGCCACTTTACCAATACGGGAAATACTGTAAACCTCGCGAATTTCAACCATACCAATAACTTCTTCGCGTTTTTCGGGTGCCAGCATACCGGACATGGCACTTTTCACTTCATCTACCGCATCATAAATAATGTTGTAGTAGCGAATATCAATGCCATTGGATTCGGCCAGCTTTTTCGCACTTTGGTCTGCACGTACGTTGAAGCCAATAATAACTGCATTGGATGCAATCGCCAGGTTCACGTCGCTTTCAGAGATCCCACCCACTGCGGCATGTACAACCCGTACCCGGATTTCATCGGTAGACAGCTTGACCAGTGATTGAACCAGCGCTTCCTGAGAACCCTGAACATCGGTTTTAATGATGAGTTCAAGCGTTTGCATGCCTTCGCCAATGTTATCAAACATGGACTCGAGCTTGGCGGCCTGCTGGCGCGCCAGTTTCACGTCACGGAATTTACCCTGACGGAACAAGGCAATTTCACGTGCCTTGCGCTCATCAATAACCACCTGGACTTCGTCACCCGCGGCCGGCACATCAGACAAACCCTGGATTTCGACAGGTACGGATGGGCCCGCTTTTGGAATGTTTTTACCTGTTTCATCAAGCATGGCACGTACACGACCATAACTTGCCCCAACCAGAATGGCATCACCACGTTTTAACGTACCACTTTGCACCAGAATGGTGGCAACAGGACCACGTCCCTTGTCAAGACTGGATTCAATCACAACACCTTTGGCAGGGGCATCAACCGGGGCTTTCAACTCAAGCACTTCGGCTTGCAACAGTACGTTTTCAATGAGGTCATCAATACCGAAACCGGTTTTGGCGGATACGGGCACAAATGGCACATCACCACCGTATTCTTCAGGCACCACTTCCTCAGCAACCAACTCCTGTTTCACGCGCTCGGGGTTGGCTTCGGGTTTATCCACCTTGTTAATGGCCACAACCATAGGCACACCGGCCGCCTTGGCATGGTGAATGGCTTCACGCGTTTGCGGCATAACGCCGTCATCTGCGGCCACCACGAGAATAACAATATCAGTTGCCTGGGCGCCACGTGCACGCATGGCAGTAAACGCCTCGTGTCCCGGTGTATCAAGGAATGTGGCTACACCAGCTTCGGTTTTAACGCGGTAAGCACCAATATGTTGGGTAATGCCACCTGCTTCACCCACGGCCACTTTGGCACGGCGGATATAGTCAAGCAGGGAGGTTTTACCATGGTCAACGTGTCCCATCACGGTAACAACCGGGGCACGCGGAAGCAATTCAACATCGATGCTTTCGGCGCTTTCATCAAGGAATGCCTCGGGATCGTCAAGTTTAGCTGCAATGGCATGATGACCCAATTCTTCAACCACGATCATGGCCGTTTCCTGGTCAAGAATCTGGTTAATGGTAACCATTTGACCCATTTTCATTAACAGCTTGATAACTTCTGCTGCCTTGACTGACATTTTATGGGCCAGATCTGCAACTGAAATGGTTTCAGGCACATGTACATCACGGGCAATAAATTCTGGTGCTGCCGGCTCTTTGACTTGCTGTGGCTGATTCCTGCGATTGTTTTTGGAGCTGCCACGACCGCCGCCGGCACGCCATCCCTCTTCCTGAGCTTTGGCAGGTGCTGCTGCCCGCTTCTCGACGGGCTTTTTACCACGGGATCCATCAGTCCAATTGCTGTCACGATCAGTTTTTTTGGCGCCTGCAACGGGTTTGACTTCCTTCTTGAGCGTTTTCTTGGCCGCTTCAGTTCCTTCAGCAGCGGCAGGTGCCGCACGCAATACTTTGCGGGGACGGTTAAGCATATCACGCAATGCTGCCGCTTCCGCTTCGGCCTGACGACGCGCTTCTTCACGCGCGGCAGTTTCCACCGGCTCACGTCTTGGCTCTGCTACAGGCTTTTTATTGCGGATATTCATATCTTTATTGACAGCCGGTGCGGCTATGGGCGCCTTGCCCCTGACCACTTCGTTTCTGCCGCCCTGCTTAGCCTGGGATGACTTTTGATCAGCCGGTCGTGATGTCTTTCCATCACGCTGTTCATTGACACGGCCTGATTCTGGAGATTTGTTTTTAACCGTCGACGTCTGGGCTGGTTTCTGATCAGCCTTTACTGAAGCAGACGGCACATTTTTGGATTCAGTATGCACTTCTTTTTTCTCAACCTGTTGAGATGTGATTGATGATTCTTCCGTTATGACGGAGGATTGCTGAACTTGCGGCTGAGGGATACCGTCAGGCTCTGTGGATTTGACTTCTTTTGCCACACTGTCAACAGCAACGTATTCTGGCTGCTGCGGTGTTGCCTGAACAGCGCCAGGCACCGTTTCAGGAGATGCGTTGGCGGTTGATTGGGCACTATCTTGCGGCGCGTTTTGCAATTGTACTGCTTCAGTAGCGACTTTCGCAGCAGAAGTTTGTGCAACCGATACATTTTCTTCTTTTTGCACAATTTCTTTTTGGCCTGCAACGACTTCAGGCTGTGTTTTTACTGCCTGATCAGGCGCTGTTACCTGAGCCACAGACGTGACTGCCTCTGCGACAGCTTCTTTACCTTCGGCAATATCACGCTTGACAAAAACCCGTTTTTTACGAACTTCTACCGGAATGGTACGAGAGCGCCCGGAACTATCCGCCTGACGGATTTCTGACGTTTCACGACGTGTTACCGTAATTTTCTTACCCTCTTTTGCACCATGCGCACGGCGAAGGGAATCCAGTAGCTTGGCTTTATCGCTCTCGGTGACATTATCCTCTACAGAATTCACATTTACACCTGCAGCACGAAGCTGTTCAAGCAACATATTCGCAGGCAATTTCAGTTCGACGGCAAACTGGGCAACAGTAATACTGGGCATTAGGCTCTCTCTTCCCTTTCACAACAATTCAATAACATTCAATAGGCAATCTGATTAAAACTGTAGACATGAAGATCAGTTTTCATCTTCATCAAACCAGTGGGCTCGTGCCTTGATAATCAATTCACCAGCCTCTTCTTCTGACAAGCCGGTAATTTCCGACAATTCATCGGTAGACAACTCGGCCAGGTCATCGCGTGTCTGAACACCACCTTCGGCCAGCTTTGCAATAAGCGCCGGTGTCAGCCCCTCAAGATCCAACAGATCCTGGGCGGTTTCAACTCGCTCTTCCTGCACGATGGCTTCGGTCAACAAAGCAGTACGGGCACGGTTACGCAATTCGTTGACGGTATCCTCATCGAAACCTTCAATTTCAAGCAACTCCTGAATAGGCACATAAGCCACTTCTTCCAGACCGGTAAAGCCTTCATCAATAAGGATATCTGCCATTTCTTCATCAACATCCAGCTTCTCGATGAATGTGGCACGCATTTCCGCACGCTCTTCATCCTGCCGGTTGCGATTTTCTTCGGGCGTCATGATATTGATTTGCCAGCCGGTCAGATCAGAGGCCAGCCTTACGTTCTGACCTTTGGAACCAATGGCCTTAGGCAAGTTCTCAGCATCAACCACGACATCCATGGCGTGTTTTTCTTCATCGACAAGAATGGATTCTACATTGGCAGGCGCCAGGGCACCAATCACGAACTCGGCCGGATCATCTGCCCACAGCACAATATCCACTTGCTCGCCACCCAGTTCATTACGAACCGCAGTAACACGCGAACCACGCATACCTACACAAGTTCCAATTGGATCAATTCTTTTGTCATAGGCTACCACGGCAATTTTGGCACGCATACCAGGATCACGGGCTGCCGCCTTGATTTCAAGCAATCCCTGCTCGATCTCGGGAACTTCATTTTCAAACAGTTCACGAATAAACTCGGGTGCCGTGCGGGACAGAATGATTTGCTGGTTACGGGCAGTACGGTCTACCTTGGCCACCCATGCACGAACACGATCACCAACCCGCAGATTTTCCTTGGGAATCATTTCGCTGCGAGGAAGCCGGGCCTCTATTTTTCCGGTTTCAATAATGGCATCGCCTTTATCAAGGCGCTTGACCGTACCGGCAATAATGCTTTCCCCACGATCAAGAAAGTCATTAAGAACCTGTTCGCGTTCGGCATCACGGATTTTCTGCAGGATAGCCTGTTTGGCAGCCTGCGCACCAATACGACCAAACTCAACGGGTTCAAGGGGCTCTTCAATGTATTCGCCCTCCTGAATCCCAGGCTTGATCTCTTGGGCTTCGCTAAACAGTTCCTGACGATCAGGTTCCTGCAAACCAGCCTCATCGGGCACGACGAGCCAGCGACGGTAGCCTTCATGCGCACCCGTAGCCCGATCTATCGTTACACGAATATCAGCATCTTCTTTAAAACGTTTTTTCATGGCTGAGGCCAACGCACTCTCAAGCGCACTAAAAACCACTTCACGTGTCACATTTTTTTCACGTGCTAACGCATCAACCAATAGAAGAATTTCGCGACTCATCGCTTTTTACCCTTGAAATCAAGAACCGGATCAAGTTTTGCCTTTTCAACATCTTCAAATGCAAAAACAATGACTTGAGTTTCGTTCTTTTTAACATCAAATTCCAGACAGAATTGACCTGTCTGCGTTCCATCAGAAGCTGTTTCCTGTGACAAAATACCGGTAAAGGCTTTGCGATTATCTACAGCTTCACGTAATTTAATTTCCACCCGTTCACCGGCAAACCGTTTGAAGTCGGCTAGCGTACGCAATGGACGATCTGTACCTGGCGAACCGACCTCAAGACGTTTATAGTCAATATTTTCAACTTCAAACACCCGCGACAATTGGCGAGAAACCTGCTCACAGTCCTCAATTCGCACGCCATCTTCACGATCTATGGTTACGCGCAGCAACCCGAACGCGGCACGCTCGACATCAACCAGCTCGACCCCAAGGCCAGCTATCGCTTGTTCAGTAAGAGTATATAAATCAGCCATACAATAAAAAAATGGGCTTTTACAGCCCATTGTTTACAAAAACACCGGTTTGATCCAACAACCCTTGTTTTTATATATTCGTTCCATAAACCAATTGCATTCTTTTTAAAAAAGAAAATTACAACTAGACAACCTGTGATTATATCAAAAAACCCGACACTTTGCTAAGTATTTGATATTTTACCAACAAAACAACATCGTTACAGCCTATCGACCGCCTCTGCCACGACCTACAAAACCCAACCTGGACTCATGGGCCGCCACACCTTTGGGCTGCCAATCATCTTTATTACGAGCCGTTCCCCGGGCCTTGTGCCCCCCTTCAGGACGGGCAACAGCCTCCTGCTTGGCACGCGTGTTTTTTCTGGGGGAGTCTTTAGAATACCCCCCCCCTTCATTACGCGGTTGATTGGTTTTGCGATTATACAAACCACCAGAACGAGCGGGTTTACGCTGCCCATTACCCGCCGCCCTTCCATACGAGGAGGGACCAAAACCCAAATCAGGAACAGCAGATTCAAACCCCGGTGGCATGGCATTATCATGCGATATCGGCTGACGCTCACGCCCTTTACCAGACACCGAGTCATCATCAGCCTTCATGAGACCCAGACGAACCATCAAGGCCACTACCAATGAAGAATCCAATTCTTCCCAGCGCCCACGACGCAGGCTCCTTGGCAGGACAACTTCCCCAAAACGTGTACGAATCAGACGACTGACCGTCACACCTACAGCCTCGAACATGCGACGAACCTCACGATTACGGCCTTCCTGAATCGTGACGCGATACCAGCGATTACTGCCTTCACCGCCAATATGTTCCATAACCCCAAACGCTGCCATGCCGTCATCCAACTGAATACCCTTGGTCAAGGACTCTATCTGCCCGGCACCCAATTCACCCAAAACACGAACCGCATACTCACGCTCGTTACCATAACGCGGATGCATGAACCGATTGGCCAAATCACCAGAGGTGGTAAATATCAGCAAGCCTTCGGTATTCAAGTCAAGACGCCCGACTGACACCCATTTCCCCGTCCGCATCTTGGGCAGTCGCGAGAACACGGTGGCACGTCCCTCAGGATCATCATGACTGACAATTTCTCCGGCGGGTTTATGATATAAAATCACACGGGGCGGGCGTTTGGCATTGGGACGGGCAACCAGGCGCCCATTAACACGAACCGCATCATTCATACCAACCCGCTGGCCAATATGCGCAGGCTCACCATTAACGGAAACGCGCCCGGCAATAATCAACTCTTCCATTTCACGACGCGAACCCACACCCGCATCCGCCAAAACCTTGTGCAACTTGGGCATGACCGCATCACTGGTCAGATACTTACCCAAACGCTGCTCAAGTTTTGCCGATTTATCCAGAAACGCCAGGGCATTATTTGATTCATTTTCATCAAACACCTGATCATCATTCACCAACTCTGGCAAAGACACATCCTGTGCCGGCCGGTTTGCCGCAGACTTGCGAGCCACCGGTTTGCGTTTGCCTGTGGCAGCCCCGCTCTTGACGGCTGGCTTGCGTGTTCGTTTTGCGGGCACCGGAACGTTTTCCGTTTGCTCTGCCGCAACTGTTTTTTCTTTTTTGGTTTCGATTGCTGCATCAGCACGCCTGCGCCTGAATGGCGTACGCAATTTACGACCCTTGCTTTTCACTTGAGTTGAGTCAGGCTGCGCCTCACCTCCCGCGACAATCGTGACGGTTTCCGTTACTGTATTCATATATTTGCTTATTTGACCTTCTTCCGAAAGCACTTTGAATTAAAGTGGTCTTAGTGATTTACCATTAATAAACACTGACAAGTAAAAACTTGCATTTGCCAGCGTTTTTCACTTAACTGTTTATTGCTTTTTAACCATTATTGACAATTTGCCCACACTCGGGGACAACTGCCGTGTCAGGATTTGATTCCGCAACTGGCGACTGCTCATGACTGCCATTTTCTTCCTGACTTTCCTCAAGAGGAAACAGGCCGGCAAGTTTATCTCCGGCAGCCAGAAGCACCTCTCCCTCAGAGGCCAAACCAGGCAATTCATCCAGCGCTTTTAATCCCAGATCATCTAAAAATTGTTTTGTGGTCCCAAGCAAGGCCGGTCTTCCAGGTGCATCCCGATGACCCAACACCTCTATCCAGCCACGCTCTTCTAAAGTTTTAATGATTTGGGAAGAAACCGTTACACCGCGAATATCTTCTATGTCGCCCCGTGTAACCGGTTGACGCCAGGCAATAATTGCCAATGTTTCCAAAACCGCCCTTGAATATTTAGGTGGTTTTTCTGGATTAAGGCGTTCTAAATACTTTTGCATTTGTGGACGACTTTGAAAACGCCACCCACTAGCCAATTGCGCTAATTCTAAACCTTTATTTGACCATGCGTCTTGCAAATTTAACAATTGTTGCTTAATTACATCAATTTTTACCTCATCCGACTCTGCAAACAATTTTGCCAGATCAGATATCCTCATTGGTTGCTGAGCACACAATAGCGCGGCCTCCAATACATTGCGTATTAAATGTTCATCCATGGTTCAGTAAGTGGTTTGTTATTAAAATCAGGTAAACGGCTTGCATTATTATAGCAGGTAGACTACTATTATATTCTTCAGACGCGGGGTGGAGCAGTCTGGCAGCTCGTCGGGCTCATAACCCGAAGGTCGTAGGTTCAAATCCTGCCCCCGCAACCAGTTTTAAAAAGCCTGTTTCTTTATTGAAACAGGCTTTTTTGCTATTTGTCCTGTTTTTAGCGATTACAAGCCATCTTTTGTAATTGTCCGCCCCTCCCTATTTAATCAGCCTGTACACTTCATTATCCGCACATAAATCCAAAATCCAGAATAAAACCACTATAAAACCACTAATTTGTAACAAATATGTAAAATTAATGGAAAACACTTGCTTGTTTATATCAATTAGGGTTATTATTTAAATCTTCAGACGCGGGGTGGAGCAGTCTGGCAGCTCGTCGGGCTCATAACCCGAAGGTCGTAGGTTCAAATCCTGCCCCCGCAACCATCTTTAGAAACGGCTCAACCGCATAATTAAGCGCTTGGGCTGCCTCTATTTGTGCCCAGGCTTCATTTTTCTCATTAATTGAAAATTCGACCTTGCCAAAAATGGCATTTAATATAGGTCTCGCCTTCTCTGGCTGGGTATCCAGCACCTCATTCAAGCGCAATAAAGCCTCCTTAAACAATACCTTCATATTAGGCAACTGCACATTTGTCTCTTTGCGCTGTTGCTGCAGGTGTTCAACAACCGCTGTTTTCTCTGCCTCCAAGTTTTTCAAACGAACGGCCAGCACATCACTAATGCCCACCTTGGTAATGGCATCAACCACCCGAGTTAAGTCCTGATCAATGGCGGCCAGCCTATCTATAAAGTGTTGCTCTTCCTTTTTATTCAGCTGAACCAAACGGTACACGGCTTCCCTGAAGTACTTTTCAAACTTTTCGGCCGCCTCAACTGATAACAGGTCTTCACGCAAGACGGCCAAAAGCCGGCCATCAACCAGCTCTCGTTTAATTAAAAAGCCCTGACATACCGACTTACCCTTATCCTTTGACGTATTGCAGCCATAACTACGGGTATTAACCGCAATCATTGGGCCTTTGCAATGCGGGCATGTCATCATGCCACCAAATAAAGAAACGCCCTTCTTTCCGCTCTTTTTTCTGCCTGTAGCGTCCCTGCCGTGGTCAATTCTATCCCTGACACGCTGCCAAACGGCATCATCAATAATTCGCAGCTCCGGTACCTGAACAACCTTCCACTCTTCTTTTGGCCGTTCAATGCGCTGGCGGGCACCGGTATCCGGGTTTTTAATCCATTGGGACCGGTTCCAAATCAAGGTACCCACATAAAGCTGGTTGTTAAGGATCCCTGATCCTTTGATTGGGCTACCATACAAGCCAGAAACAGCCCAGCCCCCATTTCTGGGGGATTCAATACCTAACCGGTTTAGTTCATGGGCAATTTTTTGAATACTTGCGCCTTCAGCATATTCCTTGAAGATCCACTGCACCCATTTTGCCTGCTCTGCATTGATCTGGTAGATACTGCCATGCTGTTTTTTAACAATGTCATATCCGTATGATTTACCACCCGCAATATACCCACGATCTATTTGGCCAGTCTGGCCACGGTGGGTTTTATGACGCAAGTCATCCAGGTACAACTCATTTATCAGCCCCCTGACGCCCCGCAAAACCTTACGGGCCGCCAGCCGTGAATCATAACCGTCTGAAACGCCAATAATCCGGATCCCCCGATGTTCCAGCCGCCTGACAATTTGTTCCTGCTCAATCAAGTCTCTGGAAAGACGGTCAAGTCCTTCCAGAATCAAAACATCAAACCTGCCTACCAAAGCTGAATTAAGCATTTCAGCGCCACCTGAGCGAGAACCAACTGCAGTACTACCAGAAACAGCCATGTCGTAATGACAGCTAACTTCCTTCCAGCCTTCACGCTTAACGCGAAGCCGGCATATCCGAAGCTGATCATCAATGGACGATTCCGTTTGTTTCTCGGTACTGAACCTGGCGTACAGGCAGACTCTTAGCATTTTGTTTTTCCTTGTATTGTTCAAACCATTGCTCGGCCATGAGCTCAGCCAGCATTTTTATGAAACTGTCCATATGAGGTGTTAATTGCTTATTGTTCACAACCTACCCCCGCTTATCATTCTTTAGTTTTAACTCAATATTTGATTTTTGAAAATCCACGCAACCACCTTTAAAAACGCTTTCGTTGTAATTAGCCTCTGGATACATTCACCTGGTATGACCTTTAGAAACACTCAATTTTCCAAGTTCTTTCGATCTTTTTTTCTCTTTACATAACTTGCTTTCCAGCTATTCAATCAGATCTGCTGCGGCTTGCATTGCTGCACTGGTTGGATTCCTACGTAAGTAAGCAACAAGATTTTTGGAATTTTTCAAATCAATCATTTTTCATTCCCTTTCCCTTTCAGCAATCCGCGTATTTTCAACAGAGTCTTTGACTTTGGTTGATCCCAAAGACATGCTTTGATTACCGTAAAGCTGCGCAGTCCGTTCCCAAGATATTGTTTGTGGGGTTCTGTATTCTTTATTTTTTATTAGTTTTTCAGTTACTGGCTTTTTTCTCATTTCGTTCCTCTTCCCTGAGCAAATGGCAGAATCTCTACCTGCGCTCCATCACATAACTCTGGGTGCTTGCTTATAAAAGCATCAACATCAGCACGTATATGCAGATACCACTCCACCAGTACTGATATTTTTCCCAGTGGGTTTGGGCCCCATCCGTATTCCCCACCGCCGTAGTAGTGCAGGGACTGGCCATTTTTGGTCAAAATAAAGGTATCCCCATCAAGAATTACAGGCATGAATTTTGTTTTCATTGTTGCCCCCTAATTAGCTCCAACATTTCATTAGGCGTCCATAGGCCATCAAATTTCACAGCAAAAAACTGCTCAGCTTCCTGAATAAAGTATGGGTAATTTTTGTGGTGCCCAATAATGGTGTTAAATGCAATGGGGTAGTTAAAATGCTTTATCAGCAGCAACCGCATTGCTTCTTCTATTGTTTGTACGTTCATTTAGATCCTCTTCTAAAAACCCAGCATCTAACTGATGTGCTGGAATAAATGTCTGGCCGTTTGGCCTTGATAACGCTGTACATGCTGTGCTGCCCTTCGTACTTGTGTTTCCTGCTTGTCTTCAGGAATATCTTCAGGTCACGCATGGTTGGTACCTGCTGTCGGTTCTCTACAGCCAGCTGGATAAACTCGTTCAGATTGACGGCAATGAAATCCGGATCCTTGGAGTGATTCAGTTTTGGTTCATCTTCCCGGTGACCGTTCAGGAAGTCATATAGATCCCAAAACTCTTGAACAATGGGATGGTCATCATTAATAGCCTCTTGACGCTCTACGGCCATGGCCTCTATATAAGACTGCACCTGGTGATATTGACTGTCTGACATCTTGACGACCAGACGCAAGGCATCCACCAAGGCCATTAGCTGGCCGTGATTGTGGGCCAACCGGCCTGTACGAATCTTAGGATTTGCATTCAACCTGGCCGAATACTCCTGTTTTTTCTCATTAATCAGCTCTAGGATTTGTGGAGCCTTTTTGGTAGCCGCCAGAATGAAACCGGAAACATCCTGTGCTGGTGTTTGTTCCAGGGCATAGGCTGCTGCACGGCTATCTTCATTTTGGCCAGAACGGTCAAAATACAAATGGCAGATACGTTGCAAGATGGCCTCTGAGGCATTAACCATATTGTTCTGGCTAATAACAATGGCTCCCCTGAAGGGTGGTTCGTAGGTTTCGTTGCCTGACGTGGCCATACCACGGGCACGAACCGAGCGGCCGTTATAGGCTGTTTTCAGTTCGTCCCAGTCAAATGACTTTACATGTGCTTTTTCACCGCTGGCCTGCTCACGGTCAGATTCAATCAGCACCACTGGCATACCTGATACCTGGGCAAAGTTACGGGCACGGGCAGCCAAAGAGGATTTGGACGGGTCAAAGCCCTCATAATCCACACGACCAAACAGCTTCCATAGGAATTCAATCAGGGTAGACTTGCCGGCACCGGCCTCGCCCACCACTTCAAGAAACGGGTAGCTTTTTTGGGTTTCACGGATCTGTTCGGCAAACAAGCTTCCAAACCAAAAAGTCAGGGCAACCAGACCTTTCACGCCAAATGCTGTCCACAAATGGTGAAACCATTGCTTTTTATAAGCCATTGGGTCTGTATTAATAAGCAACTGGACACTTTGATTAAGTGACTTCAGTGACAAGCGATCAATGTCAAAGTAATCCTCTTTATTCAGTTCATAAATACTGCCGTTTTTAATGGCTACATTGCCCAGCACATAGGTTTCATGCTCTTTTGAGTAGCCAATAAAATCAACAGTCTCCACCCTCTTGATATTGAACAGTTGCCGTTCAATGGCCCGCTCAAGCATCATGTTGGAGCCGGTATAAACCGCACCTGGCGCAATACTAAGCAAACGCTTTTTAAACTCACTGGCAGTTGATATCTGCCCAGCGGTAAACGTGTTTTTAACGGGCTGGCCGTCATGGGGAAATGAAACCCGGTAGTAATACCAGGATTCATCGGTAATTTTGTTCTCTTGGTAATAAAGTGGTACCGGCAGGCAGTTGGCAATAGACCGCAAGCCTTTTGATTCCGTCAGGGCGCGTTCTCTTAACGCCTCCATGTCCAAGGACGAATCCTCTTCAGCAATTCGGTCCATGGCCTTGTGGTATTTTTCAATGTCAATTTCAAACCAGTACAAGCGGTTACCGTAAGAAAAATCAAACTGGGTACGGCGTTCATCGTGGTTGAACATCAAGAGGGCCTTTTCTGTTGGGCTGGCCGCAATTAGCAACTTGCCGTGGTACCGGTATTCGGCAAGGGATTCCTCTGAAAAATAATTTATGGCGTCATCTTTGCCATTTTTGTCCAATAGGTGCAGGTCATTCCAATCCCGGTTCCGGTGCCTGCCTTCGGCTGGAATCTGGGCAGCGGTACACATCCACCCTTCACTTTCTGCTTTGCTCACATGCTTTTTAGTGAATGCTCTACCGGCATCGTCATTATCAAGAGCCCACACCAGCGTGCAGGGCACGTTATTGCGTAGCTTTAACAGTCTGGCAAGATCGATGTCCGGATAGTTGTAGCAAGACATGATGGATACGGCCGTAATGCCATGGTGCCATAGGGCAATGGCATTGAAGATACCTTCAACCACCCACAGTTCCTTGACCTTGGCTAAATCTGCACCCGGTGGGCACCACCACTGGCCTTTGTACTTAGAGCCAGCGGCAAAGCCTGCCTTGCGTGAACCAAAACGCCCAGGTTCATCAATCAAGCGTTCCCACCAGCTGCCGCATGCCGGAAACCGGACCGTGGCCGAACCAATCTGTTTACGGTGGTCAAAATAGCTTTCCTGCGAATACCATCCCTTAATCTTGTCCAGGTCAAAACCTCTGGCCATAGACAAGTATGCGTCTGCCGCTGCATTGCGGTTATTGTTGTTCTCGGGTTTGGGTTGGTATCGGGTGCTCCAGTGATCAAACAGATCTGGATACAGGTCCTTTACGCTCATTTCATAACCGCAATTATTCAAACGGCCGCAACGCACAACCCAGGGCTTTTCTGAATTTGCATAAAGCTCTTTCTTATTGCATTGCGGGCAACGACCACCGCGTAACCAGCCTTTTACTTCCTTGAATTCAAACTCACCCAAGCGGGAAAGTATGTCGGTATGCAGTTCAGGACTCATGACTGTGGTCCCTTCTGCGTTTTTCAAGAACCTTCTTGGCCATTTCCATGCCAAAAATAAAAGCATCTGCCTGGGCCGATCCAACCGGATATAGATACTCAAATGGCTTTTGAAGGATGACCGATTCAACCATTGCCAAGTACCCCATCATGTATTCAGGGCTACGCTTATCCAGATTGCCGTAAAGGCTGTTGATGAAATCTTGATCGCTTATCATTTTTATATACGTTTAGTTAGGGACAGTTAAAACCGCAGGCGGGGGCCATTTTGCGCAAGTCAGCAAAATGGTCCTCTGCATTACTGGTTGTACAAAGACTGCTCACCCTGGCCTCGTGGCCACATTGGCAGTGAAGGGGCTGCTTTGGCCTTAACCACGCTGGGTGTTGGCAAAGTAATCAGCTTCGCGGTGGCCAGCATGTTGCGGATATCAAGCATGCTGAAAAAACGTGTGACGCCCAACTTTGGGTCTTTGACGGCAATGCAATAAGCGGTTGACTCGTTCAGATCCACGTACTGATTAAATTCAATACTTTCCCATTCACACAGCGCCTTGCAGGCGATTTTCTCGGCTGTCCCGTCTGATAGCGTGTGATGATCCTGTAGATGCTCCAACGTGGCCTGAATTAACTGCCGACGGGGCAATACACCACGCGCTTCCATTGTTTGCTTAATAAATTGCAAAGCACGAATCTGCAGGCCTTCCTGGATATCAGTCACTGTCGCTGGTGTCATTAATGTAGTCGTCATCGAAAAAGCTCCTTTGGTTGGTAATTTCAAACTGCACACGGTCGTGCAAGCGTTCAAGTTCTGCCCGTTCAGCCAGGGGCAGGTTAATTTCGGGGTTATGGCAAAGCGGGCTGGGTGGTGATATGGTTCGAACCGCTTCCAGTACGGCAACCCATGTATGGCCACACAACAAATTTGTGCACTGGAAATACACGTCTCGCATGGTCCGGCTTTGCTCGTTGCTGGTTCTGACCTGGGCCCGCTTGCCGCAATGTGGGCAGTTCATGCCGAGTACCTTGGCCATGACTAACCCTTCTTGAATTTGTGAATGTTTTGGTCGGCGATGTGTTCCGCCATTCCCTTTTGCAAGAGAATGCGGCCCATCTGGGATATGGAACGTTGGTCTTTTGTCGCTAAATTTCGACAAATGTTGTATTCGTCTTCGTCCACACGAACGGCAATCACAAAAGACGCAGCCTTTTTGGTTGTCCCTGCAAGTGGTTTGATGTTATGTTTCATATGTAACGGTATGGTATGAAATGGAATACTTGTAATTATGAATCCAATTGGATTCAATGTCAAGCATTTGGGATTTAAATGGATTCATTCAACGAAAGACTTAAAGAAGAACGTCAACGTTTAGGTTTAAACCAGGACGAATTTGGGGAATTAGGAGGCGTAAAACGTAACGCTCAGAAGAACTATGAGAACGGGTCTAGAAATCCTGACATAGCCTATTTGGGTGCTCTTTCTCAACATGGAGTAGATATAAATTATGTCGTCACTGGCTTTAGAACCATTACGGAAAAAAACCAACGTGAAGAATTCGACCTGATGATGACGGCCTACAGGTTGATTGAGAAGGAAACTCAAAAAACCAATGCTACGGATGAGCAAAAAGCCAATGCGGCTTTTGCCCTATACCAGGCATATAAAGAAAAAATTGCAGAGCCGGAGCAACTGGCGAAGATCATTTCAAAAGCCATTGCGGCATAAAGAATTAATTAAACGGAGCCAGGAATGAACAGCGTCATTAAATGTGCAGTCACATTATTTATGATGGGGTTATTTTCAACCTCACATGCACAGCCACCCAGTGCTGATGCAATCAAGATTGAACTTTCTCAAACCTTAGGGTCAGAAATTTCCGACTTTAAAAATAAGCCCAAAGACCCTGAATCTCCCCTTCCTAAAAGCTATCAAGTCAATATTGAATTCACTATTCAAGAAGTTAGCCCAAAAGGCGGGCACTTTTTTATTTGCACGAAGAAACAGTATTGTGATGCCATTTTTGCGTATTACGACATGCTTAAAGGTCTTGCAGGACCATACGTTTATCAATCGAAAAGCGGACTAGTTGTAGCACAACTCAACAGCGGATTGTCTGTAGAAACAGCTGAAAAAATCGAAGCTGTTATTGACAGTTTTTGAATTCGCTATCGTTATGAATACATATACCCTTCCTTTCCGCTTCGTGTATCAAAACGCTAAAGGCGTAACAACCAAACGTGAATTGATTACGTTCACCGATTCTGAGAATTACATAAAAGGGATTCAAAGGCTGGACAACGGACTTCGTACGTTCCGTAAGGCGCAAATACAGCAAATATTTGCTACTGATGAAGAATGGAATAACTGCCCTTACCCGGAACCAGTTGCAGAACCACCTCGTTGGGAAAAAAAGAAAAAACCAGCAAACGGCACCCCTGCACCTACTGGACCAGAACTAGCCTTTACCGGGTTTTCTGCCGCCAGACGTGCGGAGCTTGAAGCCTTGTCGCTTGACTCTGGCCTGCAGGTTAAAAAAGGCGTTACTAAAAACCTTGCTTATCTATGCACTGGCGCAAATGCGGGGCCAAAGAAAATAGAAACAGCCCTGGCCATGGAAGTAGTCATCATGGATGAAACCGCTTTCTTGTGGATGATGGAAACAGGGGAAATACCTGTTTAACAAAAACAGTCAATTTTTAACCATGCCTTTAACAGGAGTAGCAATGAGCAACATCATTGATTTTTGTGAGTACAAGCGGAATAAACAGCGGTCTGTAACCGCCATTGATAAGCGTTCACCTTTTGAGTTGATGCAAGAAATTCTGCTGTCCGCACTTTTAAAAAACTAATGGGTTGTTAGCTGCCACTAACAATTTGAATTTTAACAAGGCAGGATGCCAGTGTTTACCAGGTTATTAATTACTGTTTTTATGCTGGCTATCTGCCTTGGTTCTACTGATAGTTATGCCGCTAGAGGGAATCAACCTTGTAGCGGCAAGAAAGGTGGTATTTCCCATTGCGCTGGATCCAAGTTTGTTTGCAATGATGGATCTATCAGTGGATCGAAAAAGCATTGTTCTGCTGGTGGTGATACTACAGGGGCGCTGGGCTTGATGTCCGGGGCTGGTGAGATGAAGTCCAACGCCAAAGGTGAAGGCTGTTCCTGCCGGTCAGGGAAGTATTGTACGGGGCCTCGGGGTGGGAAGTATTGCACTACTGACTCTGGGAAAAATAGTTATTTAAAGCATTAAATTTTTTAATTTTTAAAAGTATATCGAATCAAAATGAACCAAACGATAAATAAATTACGTATTGAATGCAAAGAATATTTCAATCAATTGAACGCAAGAAAAAACTCTTATTCTTTTCAAAAGTTGATACGACCAATATTAAAGTCAGATCTTCATATAACTGGGACAGGATTTCAAAATATAGAAGATAAAACCAGTGCTGAAGACGATGTAGATACTTTAAAAGAATCAATAATAAAACTAAAAGATATTTACAAAAATTCCGTTCTATATGGTAATTGTGGCGTAATGATTTACGAGATATCAGATGAGCAATTAAATTTAATTATTCAAAATATAAATAGCCTTATTGACACCAATTCTTTATTCGTAAAATCCTTTCCACTCTCTATACCAACAGATCAGTTAAAAAAAATAAAAAATAGCCAAGGACAATTCTGTAAAATTGAAAAAATAAATGATGACATAGATTGTCTTGTTTTTTGTGCCCGTCGTTTAGATAGAACCAGAGAAAAAATTGATAATAATAATTTTATTAATCAAGCCAATCTTTCATCATACGATGAAATATATGGGTACAAAATAAACTACCATCAGGCTTTTGATAAAATATTTATTAATAAAAAAAATAATTTAATTTATTTTTTTATTGATCAATGCACTAAATCCATTCTAACTGAAGAAACTATTAGATACTTCGTTACAGACTACATAAAAAAATTAAACTCATTAATAGAAAACAAAAAAAAAGAAACTATAAAAAACAATCCAACAAATTTTTTCAAATTAATATCAATTTTTTACAATAACAATGAGGGATATATTAAAAAATTAGATCATATAACTGATACTAATTCTACAAAAACAGAAAAAATGAGGAAAAATGGGGTTGATTTGAGGCTTGAGCCTTTTCATGAAGGAGGACTAGCTAATGTACAAAATACAAATATGTATGCTATTCATAAAAGCTGGGACCCAGTCGCTGGGGTAGCAAAACCAACAATTTTGTTACCTGGTAATAATTATCAAATTACCAGCACCAATCCTAAGCTTGAGTATGCAATAATAGAAGATTGCAGCACAAAAGAAGATTTTCTTTTTTTATTAGAAAAACTTATATAAATAACCTCTATTTTTATCATGAATATGACCAAAGCCTTTAATTTAATTGAGGAAGATTTTGTAAATCATCCCAGTATTATTTGTGCCTGCAAAAAAATTCTAAACTATATCTATAATACAAAAAACCCACAAACACTTCATCATTTAACATTTCCTTTTTTATCTAAATTAGTAAATATGGATGATAATGAATTAATGATCACAATTAATTATTTATGTGGCAGCCGCGTTCCAGCACTAACTCCAGAATTTAGTTTTATTGATGAAACAACCGATGAAGAAATTGATCCATCTGATATAAACCTAGCAAGAAAAGAAGGGATTTTTTATCATCCCAATACAGGTGAACCAGTCGATGACTTTGAAAACCACATATACATTTATTTTAGTTGCCCCTCAAAATTTTATAATGATTTGAGGAAAAATTAATAATGAGTATTGGTGATCTTACTTTAAAACAATTAAGCAATTTTTCTTCTTTAAATCCTCAATATGCGCGTATAGCTGATCGAATGCTAGTAAGTTCCTATGAGGATTTCGTTGAAATATTGAACCAAGATATAGAAGATTCAATACGTATCATGGAAGAAAACCCAAGAGTAAAACAAAACGAAAATGAGGACAGCCTTACCGATCGTATTATCTCAAATTTAAAAATGATTGGATATATTGCATCACATGATGATTTTATTGGTGGCCATGTAGATATATCTGTAACACATAAAAATGGTTATAAATGGCTTGGTGAAGCAAAAATTCATGATGCCTATAAATGGTTGCAGCAAGGATACCAGCAGTTAACCACTAGATATCTAAGAGGCACGAGTACTTGCTGTAAAGGTGGGATGATAATTTATGTTTTTAATAGCAATAGCAAGAAAGTTATAGAAACATGGAAAGAAAAATTAATAGAGGAATCTCCTCCTGGATTTTCTATAAAACCATGCCCACTTGACCCGAATCTTGCATTCTATACAACGCACACTCATGCTAGTGGATTAGAACTATCTATTAGGCATAAAGCTGTTCAACTACACTTTAAACCGGAAGATTAACCTCCAGCTCCAAATCCGTTACCAAGCCACCGTCCCCCAGCCGGTGGCTTATTGTTTTGACCAGCCACTTTTTCTCGTTGATTGGCTTCTTAAAATCCGGAAAGTTAATCACGAACTGGGGGGTTATGTCCGGTATGCCCATGGCCAGTGTGATTCGCATGCTGGCCTCCCCCCGTCTAAGCCGTTCCCATTCTGAAGTTGCGGACTCGAGGGCGTCTTGCTCGTTGGCATAGGTTTCCCGCAGGTGCTTGGCATTGCCAATAACGCCTACAACCACTTTTGTTTTGGTAGCCTTGCGTGGATCCCGCCAGTAGGCCACAACACCTGTGTAGGTGTCACGGCTGGCTTCCAGGTAAGTGTGTTGGTCCCCTTCTGCACGGAATATGGCTTTTGTCGGCATGGGTTGGCCAGATGATGTTTTTGCCCCGGCAATTCGCAGGAAAAGCAGTTTCCCTTCTTTGACGGTGGCCACGGTGTCATATCGTTTACCCAAACGGGTAAGAAATGCCATGTCTGATTCTTCAACCTGGTCAATGTGTGGAATAACCTTCTTGGCAATTTCTTTATCTACAACAGCCTGCAGGTTGTTTGCCGATGCAATGGCTTTTACGATTTCTTCAATGGTTTTTTTATGAAAGCTGCGTTCTGTACGGTTACGTAAGGCTCCGTCCAGGCTGGCACTGCGGGCACGGATGGTGATTTGATCTGGGGCACCACGGTGCTCTACCTCGTCAACGTTAAATTCCCCCTTATCAATCAGGCCAATATGGCTCCAGCCCAAGGCCACCTTGATTTTAGCATTGCGTTTGGGTATTTCAAGCAGGCCGTCATGGTCTGACAGGGTGATGTCCAGCTGGTCGGCTTCTTCACTGCGGGATTCCGTTAATACCAGATCCATCAGCCTGGGTGCCATAAGACCGGTTAGGTCCTTGCCATCCAGTGTTACCTGCCAGATTGGGCGGGGATAGTTTTCATTAAGCAGGCTCATAGCAAGGCACCTACATTAGGTATTTTCAAATCGCCCAGCAGTTTGTCTACCAGGCTGTCATCAATTCGCTTCAGTGTTATGGAAAAGTCAATCCGGCGTGGCGCCCCGTTACTGAAAAAAATTGTTTTGTTTTCGGTCATGCTTTCAATCACGAAAACACCGTGCACAAGGCCCATACCGTTAATAAGCGTATAGGCTTTACCAGTGTTGGCCATTTGTTCAAGCACCATTAGGGATAATGACGATCCCACCAGTTCCGTGGCTATCCAACCGGATAAGGTAATGGTTTCTTCCCCTGGGCCAATAAACTGATAGGCTGGCCGTGCCCCTACCCGGGAATTACTGGGGTGGCGCCATTGCATGGAACGTTGAAGGTCCTGGTAAGCGGCGGTGTGCATGCTGAATATAAACAGCCCTAATGCAAGCATCATGATATTAATTCCCGTAATCTACGTATGAAGAACGACGGCGGCTCTGTTTCTGTGCCTGCCTTCTGTCCAATTCCAGGCTAACCGCCCGGGCAATGTCCTGCGGGTTCATTCCGGCCGCATGGATATGGATTTCAATGTTGTCACCGCCCTGCATTACCGGTGTAGTCGCGGGCATGCTGCGGGGGCTGGATAAAGGCGCTCTGGTGTCGAAGCGAATGGGGGCTAATTCATTGCCATTAGTTTGCATGGCTGATGCTGCCATGGGCACCATTGCACCGGCCATCATGACGGATGCAGCCATGTTTTTGGCTGCTTTCATAGCGATTGATTGCTGGCGTTCTATGCCAATAGCTGCCCCTTCAGAAATGTTGCCACCCATTGAAATGAAAACACGGCTCGGTGACTTGATACCCAGCTTTTCACTAAACCAATTTGTAACTCCACTTCCAACCTCTTTAATGGCGTCATATGCGCCACTGGCCATTCCTTTAATGCCATCTATCAAACCCTGTATGATCATTGACCCAAAGCCAGTGAATTTTTCGGGCAATTCAACACCCAGATACTGAAATACAGGCTGCATTACTTGATAAAAAAGCCCCATCGGAGACCAGTTTATAATCAACGCACCAATGCCGATAAGACCACCGTCAAAAGCCTCTTTGATCTGTGCCCAAAAACCGAAGAGGTAGCCTGATATTGATTCCATTGCAGTTGAAAACAAATTACTGACACTATTCCATGCTTTGGACGTTATGTTGCTGACGGCTTCCCAACCATCAGAAAACAAAGTTTTGATTGCCACCCATATCTCGGCAAATTTTGTTTTAAGAAAATCCCAGTTTTGATATATTAGATATGCGGCACCGGCAATGGCCGCAAGTATCCAAAATATTGGATTGGTCAATAAAAACTTACCCATACCCAAGATAGCCATTGCCACTGTTTTAAAGGCCCCAGTCAACTTTCCAAGAATGCCAATGCCTGACAAGGCCTTAATACCAAATATGGATATTCCATACTTAATCATGGCGAATGGACCTAATAACCCGGCCATGCCAATAGCTAAGCCACCAAATGCCACCATTAGCGCTGCAACTACCCCTATAGACTTGATAATGGTTCCTGTCAATTCAGGATTTTTATTAATCCAGATGCCAACAGAACCGACAACATCGGTCAATTCTTTAACCAAATTCCTAAGAACACTATTTTGTCCCTCAAAAATAGATATACCGATATCTTCCCATGCCGAAGACAGCTCATCTAAATCACCCGTAATGTTATCAGCCATTTTCTTGGCAACTTTCGAAGCTTCCCCTTCTGTGTCCTTCAGCGTTTTAATAAACCCTTGCAGTTTTCCTTCGCCTGCCTGGTCTACTAAAATCTGCATCGCACTAACTGCCTCTTCGCCAGCGATATCTTTCAAAAAACCGGCTCTTTGAGCTGAACCCATCTTTTTAGTTTTGTTATAAATTTCAACTAACATATCAGGCAATGGCCGTAAGTTGCCCTTTAAATCTTTAGTTTTAACACCCAGCGCATCCAAGGCTTTCCCCGCGGCTTTTGGAGGGGCTGATAATCTATTCAGGATCGACCTTAGAGCCGTACCTGCCATACCGCCCTGAATTCCAGCATCACCCAATTTTCCAGTTGCCGCCGCCAGTGTTTCAAGATCCACACCCAATGAGGACGCAATAGGAGCGGCATACTTCATTGTTTCTCCCATCATGCTCAAGTTAGTATTTGATCTGGTAAAAGCACCAGTCAATACATCAGCAACCTCCTGCATGCGATCTGATGAAATATTCATGCCGGTTAAAATATTGGACGCTATGTCTGCGGACTGTGCCAATTCAGTGTCACCGGCCTTGGCCAAATCAAGTAACCCTGGCATGGAATTAATAATATCTTTGGGATTGAAACCTGCCATAGCAAGAAAACTTTGTGCATCAGCTGCCTCAGTTGCACTGAACATGGTTGAAGCGCCAAGGTCCCTGCTTTGCTGTCTAAGTTGCTTTAATTCTTCACTATCCGCATCCAACCTGGTTAATGATTGAACCTTACTCATTTTGGTATCGAATTCAATGCCGGGCTGTATGATATTCGTCATTTCAGTCAGCACTTTTCTACCCCCCATGTAACCGGCAGTACCCGTAATGGCCATATTGCTAGCCAGTTGCTGGGTTGATTGGTATTTTTCTTTTGCCTTGGCAAGTTTATTTTGATGTTCTGTTGCCTGTCTGAGCTGATCAGTCTGTTTTTTCAAGGCGGCAGAGGTTTGGTCAATACGAGTTGTTAGCGAACGCTCTTCTGAACCAAGTTTTTTAGTATCAATTCCTGCTTTATTAAGCTTGTCACGTAACCGAGTAATTGATTCCGCTTGTTGATTACTTTCCCCAACTAGCTTACGTGCTGCTTTCTGCGTATTGTTAAATTCTTTTTGTAATTGTTTAAGTGGTTCAATTGCTGCTTTATTTCCCGCATTAACTGCTTTATTAAGCTGTTGCATTTCAGCATCCAACTTATTGGAGGTTGTTGCAAGAGCATCAAACTGACGCTTTGATTCACGCGCTTGTGCACTTACTTTCACAAATGCCTGCATATTTTTCTGGGTTGACTCCAGATCTTTCAGCTGGTCACGAAGGTCTTTAATTGATTTTGCAGACTCCCCGGTGGTTCCCCTGATTTTTTTCAGTGGTCCGGAAAGCTTGTCTTGCAGTGATGTGATGATTTTGAGTTGTAGGGTATTGTCCATTTCAAGCCTCTACCCTACTTCCCGGTCAGGATTCGGGTTCAGTGCGTTTACGCGCCTGTTCGCGCCAATCCATGAGTTCTGATAACGAAAAATCGAATAAAACATCGGGTGGCCAATGGAACACCATTGCTACATCGGCCATGGCATTTTCTACCCTTGCTGGAATTCCGTGAGGACACTCTTCTTGGCCAAAAAAAGTGCGACCTCGGTACCTAGTTCAGTCAGATCAGCCGGGTCCATTTTTTCCACTTCCTGCTTCAGGATTGATGGAATGGTGATCCTTGGCAAGACAGTGACCAGAGCACTGACATCCATATTTGCCAAGTCCATGAGTTTTACGCCACGCAGTTCACCTGCAGTAGGCTTGCGAATGGTTAGGGTTGTGATGGTGGAATTACCACGGACAATGGGTTGATCCAGGGTAACGGTTTTGGTGATCTTGGTATCAACCGGTGGGTTAGATGGCTTTACCTCTTGGGCTGGCTGCGCCTGCTGTGGATCTTCATTGCTTACTGGCATGTGTATTGTGTGGTAATGAACGCCAGGCACACGGTGCTCCAGCGGAGGATTGCTGCCGGGTACCGGGATTTGAGTGTTATCTACTTGTGTCATGCTTTACTCCTTGTTTAATGATTGCTTAAATGCCCAGGGCCCGGCGGAATGGTTCCATCAAGTCCGTGCCATTGATTTTCTTGACCATGTTGAGGGCATCAATTTCAATCAGCACCTCACCATCAAGAATCAGCTTGTAGTAGCTCAGGGAGCTGGTGAACTTCACTGATGTATCCTCGCCAGCCTTTGCTGTTCCTGGGTCAATTTCACTATGACGGCCACGCGCAATGACTTCACAAGGAACCACTTGTTCAGAGTCTTCAGCCTGCAGGCCACCGGCAAAGCGAAGCAATACACCATCAACTTTCAAAAGACCAAACTGATGGAAAACCTGCTTCATATAGCCACCAACGGTACATTCCATAGTGAGCTTTTCCATGCCTAGATCAACATCAACCGGGATGTCCATGCCACCAGCACGCCATTCTTCCATCTTGGCTGTTAGCTTGGGAAGCACAATTTCATCAATTTCACCTAGGTAACTATGGCCATCGTTGAAAAGGTTGAATTTCTTCAGTTTTTTAGGTAATGACATTGTGTGCTCCGATTAATTTGCGTTAACACGCTGGGCAAAGTCCAGCAAGTAGCGGTCTGTAATGCGCTGATGGAATACCAGGTTTTCCAGCGGTGGTACCGGCGTGTAGTCGTAGTCGATATAGAGTTTTCCAGACTTCAGCACCTCTGCTGTATTGGGCTCTTCGTCATACCAGGCCTCACCGCCCACGATGTACCCCAGTGCCTTCAGTTCACGGAATTTTGCATTGACGCCTTCGATGATGTCTTTGACCAAAGACGGGTGCATGGGCGCATCAACCGCCCATAAATGATTTTCTGCAATCGTATCGGCCAATACCTGTGCTGTACGGGTGTAGTTTTCAAAGGGGAACAGGCTGGTTGGGCCTGCACATGTGCGGCTGCCCCAGAAGCGGAAACCGGTGCTGTTGATGATGGTGGTAACGTCTTTTTCGTTCAGGTAGTTGGCATCGGTTGCCGGGTCCTGCAGGTCCCAGTAGACGTCGCGTGAAATGCCGGTAACGCCGTTGACAACGTAGTTGGACAGGGTTTTATGCCAGCCTACTTCTTCGTCAATTTTGGCGCGCAGGCCAAGGGCAACGGCTGAGGCCCAGATGGATTCTTCCTGGCTGGTAGTGGTATCCCAGCGTTTGAATTCCGGCCATAACAGCATGAGCTCACGCTGGCCATAGGTTTCACGTACAGCGGCTACGTCTTCAATTGTCGTGCTGGCCAGATCTGAAGCGTATGCAAAGCCACGCAGTTTCTGTGCAATTACGGCCAGCTCTGCTGTGACTGCGGGGGTTTCAAGACCAGGTGCACCAATAATGCGGGGTTTTACCAATGGGCCAGACGTTTGGGCGGCCAGCAATGCTTTCAGGCCAGTGTATTTGCCTTCAGCGGTGGTAGTGCCGATGACGTTTGTTGTGGTGGCGGCTTCATCCACCCCTTCTTCTACCCTGACAACAACCAGTACCGGTTTTGACTGTGATGCAATGGCATCAAGCACCCTTGGCAAGGTACCGGTTGTACCTGCTTTGCCAATGGCGTTCTGGAGATTTGTCACAAGGACGGGGGTGTTTAATGGAAATACGGTTTCATCCGCCGTACCGCCGGTGGCCACCAGGCCAATGACTGCAGTGGATACTGTACGAATGGAGCGGGTACCTGTATTGATTTCAAGTACCCGGACGCCATGATGGTAGTCTGTTGCCATGTTGGAACCTCAAACTGTTGTGGATTTAATAGGTGTAGTTTGAAGTTTTTTTATTGTAGACTGAACTGCCTGGCTGTGTTAATGCAGCAAATAGAAATGGCCCTGTAGCGGGCCATTTCGTGCGTTTACTTTATATGAGCATGGTAAAGATGTCCAGAGGAAATATTGTTCCTGGGCAGGCTGGATTTACTGTTCTGCTTCGATCAACGCTTTGACATCTGGATTGTTTGCCAGGAAGATCCTTAGTTTTTCTACCGGGTCGTTGTTTTGGACTGGCAGAATGGGTTTATTCATTAATTTCCATGAATGGCCGTTGAATCTGGGCCATTTGTCTTCTGGCCAGTTGGCAGGTGGAGTAACGAATGTTGAGCGATCTGGCAACAGATAAACGCCGGGCTCCAGCGGGGATTCATCGGCTTCAGTCGTGCCGGCATAGAGCCCGGCCAGGTCGTATTGATATGCGGTTTTTGTGCTCATGCGGGTTCCTTTAATATTTTATGCAGTACAGAACGGCCATGTTCCTGGGGCGGGTTTCGTTGCCGCCGCTTTTTGATATTTCAACTGTATGGCTGTGTTGGCCGGACGATTGGATATTCAGCGAGTGGGTGTGGGTTCCCGAATTGCCGACGGAAACAGAGTGATTGTGACTTCCTGCTAAAGCATTGAGCACGTTTCCGTTATATGGCCAATTGTCACCGTAATTAACCCGCGCGGTTCCAGATGACCCACTGCCTTGCACATCAAAACCAAATTCAGCCAAGCCACCGTGTACGTGTTCTCCGCTATTTCCGCTCGACGCATTATGATTATGCTCGCCGGCAGATGCAGCGGTACCACTGTGACTATGCTGCCCGCTTGATGATGTTGAGCCGCCATGGCTATGGCTTTGAAAGTCAGGGTCCTGGAACGAGCCCAGTGAGCGGCCTCCATCAACGCCCCGGCCGTCGTCCCAGCCTCGCAAGAACTCACCACGGAAATCGGGCAGTTTGAATGTTGTGCTGCCATCCCCGGCACCGAATCGGGTACCGATGGCAGAAAACAGATCAGCATAAGCGGTTCGGCTGACCAGTGCCCCGTTGGCTTTCAGCCAGCCTGCAGGGGCCGTTTCAGTGACGAATTGGCCAATCATGCCGGGGGGTGCCATTTGGCGGGTTTCTGCCCTGCTGAAAACGCCCAGGTTTTCACGGGCCAGAGGCTTGTTGGGTGTGTCTGCAAGGTTCTGGTGCTTTTCCAGCGGCTCTACGGCGTTGCCCATGGGATCGTTTTGTACCATGACGATATGGCTGCCGGCCGGATAGGATTGGCCCAGGATGATGCTGGTGTATTCGTTTGCGGGGTTTGGCTGCCATTCGTCAGCTGCAGATCCACGACGCAGGCGCAGGCCGTCAATGTAGACAGCCAGGCCATCGGTATTGGTGATGGATAGGTCTACCTGTGTCTGGTCTGCAGCGAGGGTCTGAGGCTCTTCGATCACGTCAACGGTTACGTTGATTTCCTGGGTGATGTCGATCCACTGGAAATCACCATCGGCATTGGTTTTTTTGGCTAAGATCTGGTTGACAAATCCACCAGGTATAATTGCTGCTGATGTGATGTTATTAATCACCCATTGCTGGCTTGCAACTGCAACGTTGGGATCAGCCGTCAGCGTTACGATTTCAGCATTGGATACTTCAAAAATGCAACGAACAACCGCATCCGAAAATGCGCCTTCGCCATCCGCTGGTATGTAAACGTCTGGCAGGTTGGCTACAACAAACATACCTCCTTCAGAGTCATAAACGCCCATTTCACGCAAGGTAAACCCCCCTTGGTCTTTCGGTATGATTGCCTCAACAACAAATTGAGTAGGCTTATCTGCACTGCTGTAGACTCTATTTATAGCCAGCCTTACCCTCTCTCGAACAAGGCTGGTTTGTGACATTTCTGGTGCGGTTGAGTTGCCCCCACCATCACCGACAGCCATGTGAGTCAAGTTGATTGGAACGCCGGCCGCCTCGGCAGAGGCCATACGGGTTAACCCGTATGTTGTATGTATAGTTTTGTATGACATGCTGACACCCTACGTGTTTGATGGATATGGGTGTTCGGCTTGGATCTGAAAATAACGATCCACGCCTTTTTGTTTAATTTCTTCCCAGCCAGGCATGCCCATTTCTTTCATCCTCATGGATTCAATAAACAATATATCTGATCCGGTTAACGGGTCAGAATATGCCGACTGCCTACGCCTCTTAATCTCCTCAAGAGACCATTCTTCATGCGTTTGCGTTTGTATTTCTGTCTGATTTTCCATGGTTCTTCCTAAATGGGTGTTTATAAAGAATAGACTGCAAGGCTGGTAATGCGTGGCCGTGTTTTGCGTGCGCTGCCCAGCTTGATAACTGCTGTTTTATTTGATTTGCCTGGATTTCATTCCTGGCATACATTTTTTGAAGCCTTCTGATGCGCTTTGCAAAACGCTTGAGACTGGCTTTTCTTAATCTTCTTCGGTCTGGCCAAAGGTGATAGCCAAGAAAATCAAGGCCCCTGCCTTTATTGGTTGAAACTGGGAATACCCCTGTTTTATGGTTGGTTGACAGAATTAAGTTTTGCCCTAACCAAAACTGAATATCCAGCCTAAGCGCCTGAAGGTGCTGTTTGTCTGGGTGTAAGATAATAAAATCATCCATATATCTGACATACCACCGTTCTCGTTTTTCGTTTTTAACAAACTGGTCCAACGAATCAAGATAGATATTTGCGAAAATCTGGCTGGTTAGGTTTCCTAATGGCAGGCCTTTGCCTGGCTTTCCATGCTCACAGTAACTATCAATAATCTCGTCAATCAAAGTCAGCACCTTTGTGTCTGATATCTTCCTACGGATAAGTTTTTTCAAAATCGCATGATCAATGCTTGCAAAATACTTACTGATATCTGCTTTTAATGCATAAAGCTTTCCATGCTTTGCCACACATTCACGCATCATCTCTTGCGTTCTATCTGCCCCCAAATGAGTTCCCTTGCCGACCCTACAAGCATAACTATCAAAAATAAACCTAGGCTCATAAATAGGGTTTAGCAGTAGGCAAATAGCATGATGTACAACACGGTCCCTAAAATCACCTAAGGCAGAAACTTGCCTGCGCTTGGGCTCAAATACGCTGAATCTCACATAATTGCCAGTTTTGTAGCTTCCCCACGCAAGGTCGTTCTGCAACTGGATTAAGTTTCCCTCAAGGTCGCGTTCAAATCGAATGCAAGAGCTGCTGTATCGCTTCCCTCTACGAGCCTTTAAATAGGCCGCATAGAGTGTTGAGAAGTCGATCAGCTGATCAAATAAATTATTAAATGTTTTTGCCATAAAATTAAATTAGCGACAGGGTTCCTTTTAAGTACTACTCGAACGCTTTTTTGCTGCTCTTTCGGCATCTGCCGAGGATTAAGCATCCTTTCAAAATAGGCACTGGAAGCATGGCCATGACCATGCAGCTTCTGGCCGTTTTTCTAATGAGAGCGGGACGAAACCCGATGTTGGTGTTAGCGTTGACGCGCGAGTTGTTGAAGTTCAACGCGCCCAGGCCGGCATTGCCGCCGTTGTTCCAATTGCCACCGCGATACGGGAAACGAGCTTTTTTCTAACGCTTAACCCCTTTTTTCTTTTCTGCTTCAGCGGCTGCTTTTTCTTTAGCCCACTTAATCCACCCGCCCACCATCCTGCCGAGCTCGGCCAAGTGGCCTGACCAAACCTGGTACTGGCGGAAAGAAAGCATTTTTTCTTCATGAGAAAATCGCACTAGCTCCCTTAAAAAATCCAGCTCAATATCAAGTTCAGTCATCGTCGTTAGCTTGTAGTGCCTGCGGTCAACAGTAATAACCAGTTTTAAAAGCCTATACATAGAGCCTCTTATATCCGCAGACAAAACATGCGCCTCGCTTTTGGGGAAATTCTTCAACGGAGAATATGCGCAATGCATCATTTCTCTAAGCTTGACTCTAATCTTCGATTCTTCGTGGTGTTGCATGGCCAAAATGACGAGCTACCGCTCGTCAAAACAAGTTGCAGGGAAACAGGTGTCAAAGCGCAAAAGCGGGACGAAACCCGATGCTGGTGAAAGCGCTGACGCGCGAGCCGTTGAAGTTCAACGCGCCCAGGCCGGCATCGCCGCCGTTGCTCCAACCGCCACCGCGAGACGGGAAACGAGCTCCATAAGTCCGTGCATAGGCTTTGCCGGTTGGCTTCAAAATAGACGGTGCTATCAATGCTTGCTTTGTCGCAAGTGGTGCATCACCGCTTACAGCGATGTTGCTCCATGTTTGTGAGTCACTAAAACCTGAAGTTACGTCACTCCCAAGCTCTCCATTCCGAATAACTTCAGCTTCAGAGGTTGCCAATCCAAGTGTTCCTGTTTTATCTGAATGGCTTCCTGAAAACCACAAATCATGAGCAACCCAGTCTGCTTCGTCGGCTAAATAATTATTGTCAACCGGCATGAAAACTCGGCCGTCTTGTAACTGTAGCCCGTCGTTCCATTCCCAAACATTTCCAACAAGGTCGTGTATGCCACCGACCGTTCCGTCATGGGCCCATGATGCGGGGCCAGATCCTGTTAAGTTTGGCCTTGATGTTGCCGTGTCGCCAGGAATGCCGCCATTTACCTTGCGACCCGTCTCAATTCGATTAACATGATGGCGTCCGTAATTTGTATTTCCACGTGGTTCAAAACCGTTAGCCATGCACCACAAAGCAATTGCGGCCCACTCCCAGTTTGTCATCAAGTGCCATCCTGTTCCAGCCGCCACGCATGCAGCGCGAGCAGAGTTAAAGTTGATTGACGCGCGTGGCGGCACGGCTGGTAAAGATACTGCTTCTGCGCCAATCATGCTTGCTTGATATGCGCCGATGAAGAGTTCTGATTTATTCACGCCATTCACAATAAAGGCAGGATATAACCCCGTGCCAAGCTCCCCTCCTGGGGCAATATCTTCGCAATTAAAGGCCGGCAGAATATGCATATAAGAAGGATTGCCAGCGGCGGTATAGAGTACAGTCGTACGGCCGCCAGACGCCGCTTCAACCGCTGCCCGTAAAGAGTCTTTTACTATTACATAAGCCGAGCTCGGGTACTGTGCAACCAAAGTAGACGTGGTCGAATTTACTCGCTTGTATTCGCTTGCAGCAACCGAGCCAGATCCAGCAACTTTAAAGTATTCGCCGTCGGCAACGGCCGCACGACCAGCAACTTCTGTTGCGTATGTCTTTGAGTTGACAATGGCCGCATCTCTTGCTGCGATTGCAGTATTCTTTGCTAATACCGCTTCATTTTTTGCAGAAACCGCCTGCTGAACAACATTTCCACCTACAAACTCTTTGTCTTTGTCATCAATTAGTTTTGCAAAAGAGCGGACCGGACCGCCATCCGTTTCTACAATAGTCTCGGCATCGCCATGCACGATTTGATGTGCAATATCTGAGTCACGATTAAATTGCTCTACTTTATTAATTAAGCTCATTTTTATCACCAAAATTTGGGTGCTGGCATGATCTCATGCAGCAATAAATTCAAATCATCAACGGTAATTTCAATATCTACCGTACCTTCAGAAAAATCCTTAATCAGCCACGCAAAAGGCAGCATGCCGTGCAACAACTGATATAGCTCGTCTACTGCCGTCTCCACTTCATCAAAACCGAACAGCGCCCCTTCGGTTAGCAAATGAACGGTGTCAACCCCGTAGTCCTGCAAAACTGTTGATTCAACGCCAACGCAAGTCGCTGAAGCAATATGGAGTGTTGAGCTTGATGTGGCCTGGGTGTGAGTTTTTGCTAGCTGAGACCGGGCGTTTTTTGTGGAGCCGACTATCCGAACGATTGATTCCATGCTCGACTTAGTAACCGGCGATTCCTTGGCGTCAATCACAATTTCAAACGTGTACGGATCACCAACGGGAACCCGATCAAACCATTGCAGCACGGACAGCTCAATGCCAATGGATGCAAGTGAATCTTGTATTGCCCCGACGGTTCCTTTGTGTTTATGCACATTTGCCGAGTTTTTAATAGACTGTCGTTTTTGAGATTCACTCCATTCGATACTCCACTCATCAACGCTGTATGCCCAGGCGAGCCATGGCAACAAAGGAGTTTGGCATGTTTCAGAATTCCACAAATCACGAATCGGGATATCAAGGGTTCCTATCTGTGCAGACATAGAATCCAAAGACCGCTCAAGATCCGTGGCATTAGGAGGCAGTAATGTCAAATCATTCACCTAAGCCCCCATTAATCAAATTCACGCTAGTGCAATAAGAGGCTTCATCCCAGTCAACAACAACATCGGTGGCTGGCTGAGTCAGGACAACGTTATGCACGCCATCCCGATGCAGGGCCGCAAAAATGCCCGAACGGGATACGTCACGGCCCAACCGGTGTTGCTGGTTAATGTAGTTTTCAAGTACATCGTTGGCGGCCTGCATGACAACATTCTGGTCAGGTCCGTCATAAAACGTAAGTGTTGCCTCAACTGCATAGCTGATAATGGCAGCAGACTTCACCAGCACTTGGTCAGTCAGCGGGCGGATTTTGGTGGCTGATAGTTTTGATGTCACGGCCTGAATAAGGTCGTTTTCAGCGGTACCGACACCGTTCCTGGATAGCACAGCTACTTCAACCACACCGGGCGTTTCCGGAGGGCCAAACGCGTCAGCATCCAGCACGCGGGCATCGGCACTTAATGCATGGAATACGTAGGATCCAGAGGAGCCGGCCGTTGTGAAGCCCTCAAAAGACATCTGGGTCCTGCGTCGCAAGCTGGCATCATCTTCCATGACGGCAAGAGTGGCCGGGAATGTCGTGGTGTCTTCTGGCATGATAACAAGACGTTCAACATCGTAATTGGCTGCTATCTGGTCAAGGTCTGCACCTTCGGCATATGCGAGCATTACTGCACGGGCGGCATCATTGATACGCTGGCGTAACATCATTTCACGATAAGCAGCACTTTGGGCTAGTATCGTTATTGGTTCTGATTCAAGTTCCAGTGTTTCTGCAATTTCATCCCTGATTTCTGGCTTTACCTTGCTTAACAGGTATTCTTTTTGTCGGGCAAAAATAACTTCAAAATCCAGAGTTTCAACTACATCTGGTTTTGGTAACTGGCTCAAATCAATGGCTGAATTAATAGACATCGTTTTAACCTATTGGCAAAGATAAACTTACGGGCTCAGTCGCAAAATCAACAACAATCGAACCTTCAACAGTCAAGTACAGACTTGGGTGAGCTTCACTGCCCAATTCAACTGATACCTGATTTATTTTTAATCGGGGCTCGTGCTTCATAATGGATGTCACAACAGCTGCGTATAAAAGCAACGTATTTTGTTGGTTGATTGGGCTATCAATAAGGTCAGGAATCAAAGATCCAAATTCACGGCGCTCAATGCGTGACCCAATTCGCGTAGAAACGATTTTCTGAAGTGATTGACGCAGGTGACCATAATCACGAATCCAGCGGCCTGTTTCAGCATTCATTCCCATGCTCATACGGGCTCCCCAGTCTGGTCACTACCAGCCAGCACACCACCATGTTTATGAGCATCAAGCACAATGCCGTTTGATGACAGCTCACCACCGGTATGCGTGTAGTCCCCATTGTTATGCGTGATGTTGCCGGTAATAGCAGTGGATCCACCCGCGCCACCGCTACCAGACATGCCGTTTTGGTATGTCAGTAATCCTGTAACCGTTAGCTTTCCATTTATGGTGTTTTCTGGGCAATTGATATCAACAGATTCAGAGGCATTAATAACCGCTGCATTGCAATTAATCGTGACTTCTTCAGCTGCTTCTATAATCAGATTCTTTATGCCGGCAACGCGCATTTGTCCAGACTGGTGGTTATAGGTACAAGTGGCTCCGTCTGGATACTCCACCATATGTACGTTTTTATCAGTTGTGGGTGCTGGGTTGGCATCTGAGTTAACCGCTGGCCATACTGCTGCCCCAGTTAAATCACCGCCAGGTGAAAGCAGTACTACCTGCTCACCTATGGTTGGTGGGTCCCATGTCCTGGTTGTTCCTGCCCTGCGCTCTCCCCAAACCAGCCAGTTTGTTTCCAGCTCACCGGTTTTTACACGTACGCGTGGGGGGTTCTGGTACTGGACTTCAGTCACGGTACCAAAACGGATTAGGTTCTGTATGAGGCGGGCAAGTTCTTCAATATTCATAGCCCATATGGTCTTACAAGCTATGAATATATTCTGCTTCCTGGATTTGGTTATGGTGTTTTAAGAAGCAACTATTTGCCGGCAAGTTGATTTAGGAATGCATCCCTGATTTGTTCCAGTTCTGCCTGGGTAAGACCAAGCAGTTTACGTACTGGCATCTTGAAAGTTTGGTTCTTATATCTGGAATCCATGCCGTACTGGTGCTCCAAGGCGATTACTGCAGCACGGCCTCTGAATCCTACACTGATTTCTGATGCAGTGCTAGTGCCCTTCAGGTATTTTTGAGTTCGCAGTTTCGTGAACATGCCTTTCCTGCGGATCCCTCCTTTTTTACCCCGTAAGTTTTTGAACCGTTTACGTGGTTGATAGGCGCTGCCATCCGGGTTTTGCTGATTGGCTATCCTTTGAGACTGGGAACGCCTTAATTCAATGCCAACCGCACGATTGACCCTGGCCTGCTCTTTGCTGTCCAGTCTGGCCAGCAGATCCCCAATCCATTGTTCAATAACCTGCAGGTCGTTATCCATCAGAAGGTTTCCTGCCATGCCGGGTAATCAACGGTACCCAAATGCTCATTGGTTGTACGGTTATAAATATCAATGTGGTATGGCGTATTGGGCAGCTCATCGTGTTCAGGTTCGGGCACATGCTCTGCCTTCAGCCTGCTTTCACCCGGTGGCTGGGAAACAATAACACGTTCTGTGAGGTCAACCTGAATGGACATATCAATGCATTCCTGGTTAAGAAACTCAATATCGAACCTGATGAGGTTTTTGGCCTTATCCTTGTTTTCAAACAGCTCTGGCTGATTGGTACGCAGGTAAATCAGTAAAGGTAAGATAATTAAATCGGCATGTGCTGAAAAGTCCTGAACAATGATGTTCAGGGTGTATTGATACTCATAGGACAGGCTTTTTGCACCTCTGCAGGCAATGTGGCCAGCATCAATGAACACCTGCATTTTGTCGGGGTTGTCTCGCAGATATTGATTTGACCGTGTAATGATTTCCCTGATTTCATTTGGCTTGAGCATTTTTATTTCTCTGCTGGCAGTCGTAAGTCATATCCACCTGAGCGGCACACATGGCCCAGTCGGCCTCCATTTGGTCCAGCAACTCCTTCAGTTCACCGTTGGTTGTCGGGCTTGCCGGGCGCAACAGGCATGGGGTTACTGCCGGGCACTGCAGGAGTGTAAGCACCAGATCCCGTTCTGGCTTCACGCTTGAACAACCTTGCAAGATCAGCAGGAAGAACAACATCAGACCACGTTTTGATTTCAACCACTTCATTTTTAAGCCTCTTGAATTCAGATTGCTGTTTCACCTGGTACTGACTGATTTCATTTTGTCTGTTAAGCAATTTTTCAATCAGTTCCCTGCTCTCAATATCTGCCGCCTTCAGACTGTGAACCTGTTCCGCCAAAGCGGACATTACTTGATCATTCTTCTCAATAATGCTGTTTTGCGTTTGAATTTTCTGGTATTGAAAAAGCACGACTGCCAGAGATACCAAAACCGCATACCTGATAATGCTGGAAACGGTCATCAGGCGGCCTCTTTGAGTTCAGCCAAATATTTGTTATATGCCCGGGCCAGTTTGATGTCATACAGATTTTCAGCGTAAGCCGGGCCGTTATAGCGTTTTGCAAAAGCTTCCCAATCCTGGCTTCGCAATGCCTTTAGCAAGACATCATCATTCTGGATAAACTTAATGAACGCCTGCAGTTGCTTGGCCTCGCTTTCTTGCTGATCCTTCACAAATGCCAGGACGTTGGGATATCCAAGCGATTCCCAGTGAAACCCCATGATCTGGAAAAGCCCCCAGCTGCAGGACTCATAAGCTGCCTCTTGATTAATATTGACAGCCACGGAAAGGCGCATATATTCAGAAGATCCACCGGCATAACCCCCACGTTTTTGGTTAACAATGCCTGGGTATTTACTGGCCAAGGACCGGGCATCTATTTTTCTGGATACCAACTGCTTATAAAAAATATGGCGTTCAAACAAGATGACAGGCCGCCCGTCTTTCAGGAAGCCAAGCCCCCGGGACTCCACTTCATTAACGGCCATTACAGCGGCAACCGGTACATCTAATGCTTTGGCAGCGGCAACAATGTCACTTTGCTTTAACAACTTGCCTGCTTCACGGCCAAGCAGCACGGCTTCTGTCTTTGGGCCATAAATACCATCAGCTACCAGGCCATGTTTTTTCTGTAGGTCAGACACCGCTTCTTTTGTTTTGGCATCATAGATATTGTTTTGTTCAATCTTGGTAAACCCAACACTGTACAAACGACGCTGCAGGTCACCTACCACCAGGCCTGTGTCATTCAATCGTAAAATCATCTTCAACCCCTACAATATTTAACGGTTTTCAGGATGGTACCCAAGGCATATAAGCCCAAGCCCGTAGCGATAACGGGTTCATGTGGATAGGCCCAGCCGTTTTCAATTACCAGACTAATCCGCCATATTGCCCATACCCCAAATATTGATAATGCAATCCGTTGAGTCAGGTTTGCATCAAACCGGCTGTTTAAGGTCCCCACAATCGTGCTGATTGCAAAAAATGCATAAATTAAAATGACGTACGTGTTCATCTTTTACTCCACCGACTTTTAACAACGTCTACAAACAAAGCCCAAAGATCACTTTTTTCAATATTTTCAAAAACCTTTTCAACTAAAGTAACCCCAAATAAACCCACAATCAGGCAAGAAACGGATTCGGGAACCGTAGTTATTGATGAGATATAGGAGCCGATGAAATACCCAAGGAAAAATCCCAAAATGAAAAGTGCCATATACCTGATCAGTTTCCCTGACTGAACTTTTACCCATAGCAAGGCCCCTCCTGAACCCACTGCACTGGGCCCCAATTCTTTCAATGTGTCTAACCAATGTTGTGGCATTTTCTAATCCCAAAGTTTTACGGTTTTTCTTACTTTTGTTTCGCTTTTTGGTTCTGGCAAAATGACTTGTGTGCCATGTTTCAAAAACGGCCCCTGGTCTGCAAGATTCCTGTTTAATTCATAAGCCTGTTCTACAACCCCTTGAGTTGTTCCCAGGTGGCGCCAACATAAGGCATCAACGGTATCGTTTTGTTGGGCAATAACAATCATTACAAGGCCTCAACGGTTATCCGTGGCTGGTTCAGAATGTCCGATATTGCCCAGCGAACATTCCGTCTGGCGTCATCAACAGCATCAACCAAATCCTCTACACGCCTTTCCCCATCACCTGTGGTGTCAAAGTCCCTATATCGTTCAGTCAGGTCAGCCTTAGCTGTGAAATAAACCGCCCGGAGATACAAACCCTTTTCTTTAGGGCCCAGGTCACCCATTTGCAGCGCTTTCCATTCCGCAAGTTCTGACTGAATATATTGAATGGCGTTTTCAATTGACTCCACCAGACGTTCCAAAGTCACCGTCCCATTCAACCTCATGACTATCCTTGCAATTTTTGGATCAACATCTGGCCACCCGCCTTCACCAGAAATGATTTCCGGATTTTCTGGCTGTAGTGTTAAGGGATATCTGGGTACCGGCGTTGCGCTTGCAAATGACATAAGCTTTCCTAAAGGTGGCGGTGGTCCGGATCATGATTAACAAGAAAGGAGGAAAATTATTAATCAATCACCGGAGCCGCCAGTCGCGTTGAGGGCTCGTTTAGGCCTCTTTGGCCAATTCTTTCTCAATGTCCGCAATGTATCGTTTAACGCCACTGCGCTCATTCAACTCAAGGGCACGCTGAAACCGCTCCAGGGCCTCTGTGTATTCAGCGTTTTCATACAGTTCAAACCCGATAGCCTTGTAAAGCTTTGACCTGGCCGGGTCTGGCATATCCAACGGGTCGGTAATGGAGCGGATTACATTGAGTACTTCAACATCAAAGCTCTGCCCCTCTTTCTGGGCCTTGAGTGCAGCATCAGACACTTCATCCACAATAACGGTTTGAAGGTTTCTGTCGTATTGATCTGGCATCACCAGCTGGTGGGCAATGACATACTCAATAATTGGCAGTGCTTTGCTGTAATTTCCAACATCAAGCAGCCACACCATGATCGTGACAAGCACATCATCCTGGGCACCCTTGCCGCCTTCCAAAGCACCGGAAATCCATTCTTCATATTCAGGCAGGATTTCACGTTTAATTTCAATCTTTCTTTCGATAGATTGGATTTCTTTCAACCGTCGTTTATCGGTATCAAGTTTTGCCAGCATCAGCTCGTATTTTGAAGAGCCGGCCAGGGAACTGCCTGCTTCGGCATCTGCAGATTCCAAAGCCGCTGACATTTTCAAGAAATGGCGTTGAGCTGGAGTGGTTCTCATGCCTTATCCTTATACAAGATCAATGTTTTCAACCAGGGCAGAACAGCCATAGTCTTCAACAACAAATGCATCATTGGATGATTGATATGTTTCGATTCGGTCCCGTTTTGGGTTGTCAACTACAGAACGGCGCTGTGTGCCGGTCTGGTAGTAAATGGAAAGGTTGTCCAAACGGGTAATCATAATTGAGTTGGCCGGGAATGAAGGCACTCGTACCGCCTGCAGTCCGCCAATCCGTTTCTGGCTGATAATGATGTCAGTGGCCAGTTGTTCAGTAGATGGATCATCCTTATTGACCAATGGGAAGTACTTATCAGAAAGCAGTTTGCGGCCGGTAATGGCAACCAGTTGGGTATCATCCTGGAACCATGGATCAATAAAGCTGTTTACAGCGTCATACACCAATGCATCCAGGTTCTTATATGTGTCGCCAGCTCCGGCGGGATCAACGGTTACCTTATTGGTTCCTACTGCAGTTTCTTTTAGCCAGCGTTGCGGGGAGTCTGTACGGATTTTTTGCAACCAGCCAATATTCACGTCCTGCAGCAATGGGTTGGTTGTACGGTTTGACGTAGCGGCACGGCTGGTACCGTTAAAGCCAATCATCATGCGATCCAGCGCCATACGTTGAATAATTTGATTGGTCAGACGAACCTGAAAATCAGGGAACTTTGCCCACATATCTAACAATGCATAACGAATATGCGTGTCGTAGTTGGTCTGTTCACAACGGTACTTGATATCATCAAGAGAATGCATATCAGCAGTTTCTCTGTCTGTTGTTGTGGTATTGGTGGTGCTGGCAATGGTGCCACTAACGCCAAGACCCAGCTTTTCACCTTCCTGCTCATCAACACCCACAATGTTAATGGCATTTAGGAATGCACTTGATTCCTGAATTTTGTTTTCCAGCGTTTGCTGGACGGGATCTGTTGCTGTAAATTTGCTGGTGACTGCATCCAGGCCAATGTTATTTAAGGTTGCCAACTGGGTAAGGTAGGCATTGAAAATTAAACGTGTTTCGTTTCTCATGCTGTATTGCTCCGATGATTGATTTTTGAAAATGCCAAGACTTAGCAGTTGGTCAACTGGATGTTATTGCCAGTCGCTGCCGGCCGATATTCTGAATTGTTTTCTGTCTGTTCCATTTTTTTACGGAAATCAGAAAATTCCTGACGCAGGGTTTCCAGTTCTGTTTTGATTGGCCGATTTTTAAGTTCTTCCTGGAGCGATGCATAATTATTTTCAAGGGCAACAATGCCCTGTATCACCGGCTCCATGGCTGCTGAAAAGTCTTCTTTTTCTGCATCCACTTCTTTCTTGCGCAAGGAAGAAAACAAATTCTTTACTTTTTCAGCCAATGATGGGCTTTCAGCATCATTCACTTCTTCAAATTCAAGGCTGGTTTCAATGGCTTCTGAAAACAGATTGTCCTTATCCTGTTTGCGGCCAGACAAGGTACCGTGCTGGGCAGAAAAAGTAAGGGCTTCGGTACCAAGCGAAGCTGGTGTGTCAGTAATGCCCAGGCCAATCAGATAGGCTTCACCGGTGCCGGCAAAGTTTTCATTGATTTCAAGGCTGGTAAAAATCTTCTGTCGGTTTTTGTTTATTTCAATCAGGTCTTTGGTAGGCTCAATCTGGGCAAATAAAGCCAGCTTGCCGTCTTCAACCTCTCGGGCCTCAACCGCCAGAACGTCACCGTAAGCACGAAAACTACTGTCAGGCATAATTCCACGGATGTGCTCAAGCCAAACGCGTGCTGCATATTTGGCCGGATTGAAGTTCTTGGAAATTTGTTCAATCCATTTACGTTCGATCTTTCGACCATCGGTTGTAGCGCCTTCGGTTGCGACACGAAAAAATTTTGACTTGAATTTCATTGCAAATCTCACTTAAAAATAAAGTTGATAGTGCAATGATTGCCTGTTTGAGCTAACAAAAAAAGGGAAAGGGATTGGCAATAAGGGTTTGAGAAGATGGCCGTATTTTTAATTATGTCGGCAGAATCCATACTCTTTTTTATGTTTACACATCCTGAACCTCATGACAATAGGCGGCTGGCAAAATTTTTGTTTTGGCAGGGCTGGTCCATTGTCTCAATCGCTGAATACCTGAACGAGAATCGAAAAACCGTTGATTCCTGGAAGTCTCGTGACGGCTGGAAAAACGCGCCCGTTATTGAACGGGTTGAAGGCGTTGCTGAATACCGGCTGGTGCAGCTGCTGTTGAAAGAGCAAAAGACTGGTGCTGATTACAAAGAAATTGATCTTTTGGGCCGCCAAATGGAGCGCTATTCACGAACCAGAAAATACCTGAATGGCGGCAATGAAACCGATCTTAATCCTAATTTGCTGGCCAGGAATGCAGGCCCCAAACGGAAGCCAGAGAAAAATTTACTTACTGAAGAGCAGATTGCAAAACTGGTAAATGCATTTAAGGAGTCACTGTTTGATTACCAGGGCACATGGAATAACAATGGTGACCAGCGAACCCGAATTATTCTAAAGTCACGGCAAATTGGCGCCACATGGTATTTTGCACGGGAAGCCTTGATTGACGCACTCATAACCGGCAGAAACCAGATTTTCCTGTCGGCATCCAAGGCCCAGGCACATGTATTCAGGCAATACATTGTCCAGTTCGTAAAAGACGTGGTCGATGTTGAGTTAACCGGTAAGTCAATGATTTTGGCCAATGGTGCTCACTTGTATTTTCTGGGTACCAATGCACGGACTGCCCAGAGTTACCACGGCAACCTTTATTTTGATGAGTTCTTTTGGGTTGACAGGTTTGAGCTCTTGAACAAAGTGGCATCAGGCATGGCTATCCACAAGAAATGGCGAAAAACCTATTTCTCTACGCCATCGGCAATGAGTCATGAGGCATACCCATTCTGGACCGGGGAGAAATTCCGCAGGAAAACCGGCCAAGATATTGAACTGGGCCACACCAACTTAAAGGATGGGTGCGCTGGGCCAGACCAGATATGGCGCCAAATTGTCACTATTTACGATGCAGAGGAAGGTGGCTGTGATCTTTTTGATATTGATTACCTAAAAAATTACGAGTACTCGGATGATCAGTTTTCAAATCTGCTGCTGTGCGAATTTATTGATGATACGAAATCTATTTTCCCTTTGCAGATGTTGCAAAAATGTATGGTTGACTCTTGGGACCTTTGGGAAGATTACAAGCCACACACACGAAAGCCATTTGGCAACAAACCTGTTTGGATCGGCTATGACCCTTCGCTAACTGGTGATGCTGCAGGCCTGGCCGTAATAGCGATACCAGGCAATACTGGCGGCAAATTCAGGGTGCTTGAAAGGCATTCGTTTCGTGGTATGGATTTTGAGCAGCAGGCAGAAAAAATAAAAGAGTTGACTACCAAATATCTTGTGACCTACATCGGGATCGACAGTTCTGGCATAGGGGCAGCAGTTTTGCAACTGGTTCAAAAATTCTACCCGTCTGTAACCCCGCTCCAGTATTCAGTAGAACTGAAAACACGGCTAGTACTGAAAGCACAACATACCATGAAAAACCGTCGGCTTGAGTTTGATGCCGGGCATACCGATATTGCCCAGGCCTTCATGGCCATTAAAAAACAGATCACCCCCAGCGGCCGGCAAGCCACCTACACGGCTGGCCGTACCCAAACAACCGGGCACGCAGACATTGCCTGGGCAATCATGAACGCCTTGGATCATGAACCACTGGAAGGCCACACTGGCCAGAATTCTAACGTTATGGAAATGAGTTAATGGACACAATCAACACCAAACAAGACATGCAAGTGTTCACCTTTGGAGAGCCGGAATCCGTTCTGGACAAGAGTGACATACTCAATTATTTGCAGTCCTGGAATAACGGCAAATGGTTTGAGCCCCCCATCAGCATGGATGGGCTGTCCAAGTCTTTCAGGGCCAGCACTCATCATTCCTCTGCCATCTACGTAAAACGGAACATCATTAGCGGTACCTACAAACCACACCCTTGGCTAAGTCGCAAAGACTTCAGCGCCCTGGTGCTGGACTATCTGATCCTGGGCAATTCATACCTTGAGAAAAGAACAAACCGTCTGGGTGACCCAATCAAACTTGTTCCTGCTTTGGCCAAATATACACGCCGTGGAATAAAGCTTGATAAATACTACTTTGTGACTGAGTTGCAGAAAGTTCATGAGTTTGCCACCGGATCCATCTTCCATTTAATGGAGCCGGACATTAACCAGGAAGTGTATGGAATGCCTGAATACCTGGCCGCCCTGAACTCTGCATGGCTGAATGAAAGCGCCACCCTTTTCAGGCGCAGGTACTATAAGAATGGCAGCCATGCCGGATACATCATGTATGTCACGGATCCAGCGCACGACACAAGAGACATTGACGCACTACGGGAAGCCATCAAGTCCAGCAAGGGCCCAGGTAACTTCCGGAACCTATTTATGTATGCACCGAATGGCAAAAAGGATGGCTTGCAAGTTATCCCACTGTCAGAGGTAGCCGCCAAGGACGAGTTCTTCAATATCAAAAATGTGACCAGGGATGATATCCTGGCTGCCCACCGGGTACCGCCTCAGCTCATGGGCATCATGCCTAATGTTACCGGTGGCTTTGGTTCAGTGGAGCAGGCCGCCAAGGTTTTTAACATCAATGAGATCAAACCACTGCAAGCCCGGTTCAAGGAACTGAATGATTGGATTGGCGAAGAGGTGATCACCTTCAATGATTACGACCTGGCTGTCCTGCCAGCAACTACCCCAGTGATGTAATTCCGTTTAACTTCGCTCAAAACCGCATTAAATGCGGTTTTTTTGTGCCTGGAATTTTTTTCTGACCAAGGGTGGCCTATACCCCTTCAACCGAGCCCTCCGCGCCCTCGGTGTTTAGGCCTTAATTAGCGACTTTAGGCGCAACATAGTCAACAGCAACAAACAAGCAAACAAAAGGTCTTTGGCGACTTCTGTGTCTACCGGAGAGGCGCATATAACTGCGACATGCATAAGAAAACAAGGTTTTATCCATTACCTTTTTTCAGGTTGACCTCGGGAAAAGTGTGATTTCTGTGAGGTGATATAAAAAATACACGTAACCCATTGAGTTAATTAATACTTTCATATCACAACAAAGTGTGATTTTGTGTGATGTAAAGTGTTATTTTTTTGTAAGCCTTTGATTTATATAGATTATGTTTTTTATAAAAATCACTATATAAAAGTGTGAGATCTCACGGAAAAATCACACAAATATCACACTTTACAAAATCGCTGAAACCATTGATATATAAGGCTATCCAGAGAGTTAATAAAAAAAATCACAGAAATCACACTTTTCCCGAGGCCAACTTTTTTTTCGAACCACCAAAAACAGCCCAGCACTCTACATGCGTAATATGTACTCAAACTCTATATGTACTTGCTGAATATCTATACCAATAAAAAAACCCGCCTAAGCGGGTCAGTGAAGTCTATGCCAATGATTTAAAAGGATTATTTTTAATGTTTGGTCAGGCTTTGCATGTAAATATTCTTGATTGATGTCTGTGAAACCACCAGGCTCTGTCTATAAAGGTCATATCGGGCCCCCGCAACCAAATAAATCAAGGACTTATCGTATTTTCGGCAAGTCCTTTTTTTTGTTGAATCAATTTATTGCCGCATTTTTTCTATTCCTGATTTTCCTTTCTTTTATCCGGAAGCCGATACATTAACAGGCACCAGACCATAGCGCTGCATTACCTCCATCAATCTGCCTTTATCCGGAGGTCCGCCTGCATTAACAATGTCGGCTATTTCCTGAAAATACCGAGGGCCAATATCAGGCGTATTAATGACTAAAGCACGTGCCGTCACGCTGTGCGGATTACTGAATGCATGCACCACGCCTCTGGGCGTTCCCATTGAATCACCCGCCTGAAGATCGCGAGTTTCGTTGCCAACGGTATATCTTAAAGTTCCCTCCAAAACAACCACCAACTCTTCATTGGCAATATGACTGTGTGGTGGAGGTACATTGGAACCCGGTGGTACGCGCAGTTCAAAGCATCCCATTTGGCAAGTATTATCCGCCTCTTGAAGATAACGAATTTCAAGCTGCCCTACCCGGATAAGATTGGCATCTTTTGACTGTTTATGTAGAGTCATGACAGATCCCCTGTAAAATGTTTTTTACATAAAACAGAGAAAACCTTATCTTTGGAATGAATTGCATATTAAGACACATTGAAAAGCGTCCTGTCCTCTTCCTGCCAATATCCTTTTTTAATAATCAATACCACACATGGCGTGATACTGTCAGGCTCCTGCGGTTCAATATCCAATACCTCAAACGAAGAACGCTGCTGATGCACGCCATGCACATGGTAAAAACGATCATCACCTACAAACTGCACCACTGCTTTCATTCTTAACAGGGCAGTACCATATTTTTCCGCAATGGCGTCCAGTGCGGCAATAAAACGCCCTCTTTTTTGCGCTTGCCCAAAAGTAAGGGTAATGACATCCACATCGGTATGGCTTGCCTGTGGCTTTAATGACGGCCGGCCGGCGGTTTGCCAACGCGCTCCAAAAGCAGGCAGTTTTTGTTTGCCTTGCTGCTTCAAGGCAGCCAAAACACCAAAAAGATCTTCCGCCTCTTCGAGGTCTGACTTGCTTGACATCGGAACACCCATGGCAATCGCCTTAATCCGTTTTTTTAAAGCGGGCACCTTTTCAGGACATATATCTTCTTTAGACAACAACACCACATCAGCCGCCAGCAATTGGCTTAACCATTCGGGGTTATCCTGCCGTTGCTGTTCGGCATGACAGCTGTCCACCACACATAAGACACCGGCATTGTAAAAACGTTCTTTCAGAAAGAAATCATGCTTTAAAGTAAAAACAATGGAAGACGGATCAGCCAGGCCAGAAGTTTCAATAATGACATGGCTGAATGCGGGAATTTTCTTTTGCATGGCCTGCATGAACAGTTCACGCAGCGTCTGGCTCAGGTCTGCGTGCAGCTGGCAACACAGGCAGCCACCTTCAAGCAGCACAAGCCGGGAACTTAAGTGCCTGTAGATAAGATGATCGAGCCCAATCCTGCCTATTTCATTGACGATAACCGCAACCCGCCCTGCATCAGGCCGTTTTAACAATTGCCTGATAAAATGACTTTTACCACTCCCCAGGAATCCGGTAATTACCGTGACTCCTATTCCCTGTTCACCCGTGCTGTACTGACTCATTATGTCCCAAAAACTGCAGATTTCGATACTAGACTCACCCTCAGACCTGAAGGCGGACACATGGCAGTCATTCTGCCAGAAAAACCCCTTTACCGGTCCCGATTTCCTGCAAACACTGCACGCCAGCACCTGCGTGGCACCGGAATATGGGTGGCATGCCCGGTATTTATACCTTCAAGACGAACACCAAACGCCTTTGGGACTCATGCCGCTTTATGTAAAAACCCATTCACGTGGTGAATTTGTTTTTGATATGGCATGGGCCAATGCCTTTGAACGTCATGGTTTGGCGTATTACCCCAAACTGGTTTGCAGTATTCCTTTTACCCCCGTTACGGGACCCAGGCTCTTATCCAACAACCAGCAACACAAACGGATTCTGGCTGAACAGGCCATTGAAGTAGCCAAAAAAATGGGCGTTTCCTCTCTTCATGTCCTGTTTCCCAACCACGAAGATTTAAACATTCTTCGTGAATGCGGCTATATGATCAGGGAAGACGTGCAATTCCATTGGGAAAACCGGGGTTATGAAAGTTTTGAGGATTTCCTGAAGCAGCTGAATTATGACAAACGCAAAAAAATACGCCAGGATCGCAAGAAAGTACTGGCCGCCGGCGTCAGCTTCAGACATTTGCGTGGCAGTGATATAAGCCCGGAAACGCTGGATTTTTTTATTTCCTGCTACCAAAACACCTACTACGAACGTGGCCGCGCCCCTTACCTGAATCGGGAATTTTTCCATTCATACCTGCAAAAATGTCCGGACAATATCCTATTGATACTTGCCATTAAAAACGGCCAATCCGTTGCCTGCGCCCTGAATATTATTGGCGATGAAACCGTTTATGGCCGCTATTGGGGAGCGCATGAATTTATTCCCGGCCTGCATTTTGAGACCTGTTATATGCAAAGCATCGAGTTTTGCATTGAACATGAATTCCGTTATTTTGAGGGTGGTGCCCAAGGGGAGCATAAGCTGGCACGTGGTTTACTGCCAGTTACCACCTATTCAGCACACTGGATTGCCAGACAAGATTTTGCAGCGGCAATTGAAGCGTTTTTGGATGTTGAAAGTCGCCAGGTTGGAAAATATGTTGACATGCTGGCAACACATTCCCCATTCAGGCAAACCGGTTGAATGAACCAAAGGGCTGAGCACCCTTATTTCTTCTCTTTATCTTGTGGTGTGACAAAAGGAAAAGCGCCAAACATATTTTGGGTCTGGTTTTGCATTTGCTCTTGCATTTGCACAAACAGGTTCTTGGACTGTTCCACGTAATTACTCATGGCATTATTCAGGACAGGGGCCTGAATATTCATGAATTGTGCCCAAGCGTCGGGACTGAACTGCGACCCATACATACTCTTTGATTGATCAGCCAGACGTTCCTGGATATCAACAAAAGCCTGCATGTTTTTTTCAAGGTATGTACCCATTACACCCTGCATGGCGTTACCATAAAACCGAATAATGTGCTCTAGCATGGTGGAACTGAACATAGGCACTCCGCCGCCTTCAAGCTCAAGAATGATTTGCAGCAAAATGCTTCGGGTGATATCTTCGCTGGTTTTGGCATCCTGCACTTGAAACTTGACGTTATCAAGCACCAGTTTCCTGACATCGGCCAGGGTAATGTAAGTACTGGATTCGGTGTCGTAAAGCCGACGATTGGGGTATTTTTTAATAATGCGGACTTGACCGGTTTCTGGTGAGTTTATCATAATAATTTATTTTGTATTATATTAAAGTTACTGCTCTCCGCCCGAAGGCGGAGAAAGACAAGGGATTTAACCCATATGCAAGCCGCCGTTTACCGAGAAATCGGCACCGGTACTGAAGCCGGCATCTTCCGAAGCCAGCCACGCCACCATTGAAGCGATTTCTTCGGGTGTACCCAAACGACGAACAGGAATGGTACCCACAATCTGTTCCAGTATTTCGGGGCGAATGGCGCGAACCATTTCCGTACCGATATAGCCCGGAGATACCGTATTGACCGTTACACCACGGCTGGCCACTTCCTGTGCAAGCGCCATGGTAAAGCCGTGAATCCCCGCTTTGGCCGTTGAGTAATTGGTTTGGCCAAACTGCCCTTTTTGTCCGTTCACCGAACTGATATTGATAATACGGCCCCAACGTTTTTCGTACATGTGCTCAATCACCTGCTTGGTGACGTTGAACAAACTGTTCAAGTTGGTATCCATCACCATTTTCCAGTCTTCAAGACTCATTTTACGGAAAACGCCATCGCGGGTAATACCGGCGTTATTAACCAGCACGTCAACGGGACCGTGCTCTTTTTTTACTTTTTCAAAAGCGGCAACGGTTGAATCCCAGTCGGCAACATTTCCCGAAGAAGCAAAAAACTTGTATCCCAACACCGCCTGCTCGTCGAGCCATTTCTGGGCATTTCGGTTAGGCCCGCAACCTGCTATAACCTTAAAACCTTCTTTGTGTAAACGCTGGCAAATAGAGGTTCCGATACCACCCATTCCACCTGTTACATATGCAATTTTCTGACTCATAAGATCTCCGGATTTTTTATTGACTCATTTACAAATACTAATTCTATACTGCCTTAACTTTTACATATTTTCCGGGTGCCGCTTCTAACTCAGGGTAATTCCCATTACCCGCGGTTTTCTTTGCCCGTACTTTCTTACCGGCATGAGAGGCCAGCCATTCAGACCAGTCTGGCCACCAGCTGCCCTGAACCTCGGTAGTGTTGCCAAACCATTCACTGCCAACCGGGAAGCCCTGCTCGGCCTCTGCATTGGAAACCCAGTAATTACGCTTGTTTTTAACAGGCGGATTGATGACCCCCGCAATATGACCCGATGCGCCCAAGACAAACCGTTTCGGTCCTTGCAGGATATGTGTGGATGCATAAGCAGAATCCCAGGGCACAATATGATCTTCTTTAGACGCATATATATAAGCGGGCATGTCCAGCAGTCCAAGATCAACGGGCGTACCTGTAATGTTGATGTAATTAGGCTTTATGAGGTTGTTTTCAAGGTAAGTATTACGGAAATACCAGGTAAAGAAAGGGCCAGGCAAATTGGTGCCGTCGGCATTCCAGTAAAGCAGGTCAAATGCGGCGGGTGATTGCCCTTTCAGGTAATTGTTAACCACATAATTCCATACCAGCTCATTGGGGCGCAAAAAAGAAAAGGTCGTGCCCAGTTCAGCAGCCGTCAGCAAACCACCCTGCCCCAATTGCTGCTCGCGCACCGAGGCGTGCGCCTCGTCCACAAACACATCCATGATACCGGTATTTTCAAAATCAAGGAAAGTGGTTAACAGGGTTAATGCCGCTACCGGATCCTGGCCACGTTTACGGGCAACGGCCAAGGCACATGCCAGCATGGTTCCGCCAACACAAAACCCAAGCGCATTGATTTTGTTTTGTCCGGAAATTTCAGACACGACTGAAATGGCCTTCAATACGCCATTTTCAATGTAATCTTCCCAACTGGCATGTTGAATGTCATCTTTATCTTCGGGAAGTGGGTTGCGCCAGGATACCAGGAACACGGTATGGCCTTGGGCAACGGTATAGGCCACCAATGAGTTGTCGGGCTGCAGATCAAGAATGTAGTATTTATTGATGCAGGGCGGCACCATTAACAGCGGCGTTTCGTATACGGAAGGGGTTTGCGGTTTGTATTGAATGAGCTGGAAATACGGGTTTTCAAATACGACTGAGCCCTCGGTAATCGCCAGGTTGCGGCCCACTTCAAAAACCGTTTCATCGGTTTGGCTAATACGCCCTTTTTGCATGTCACGCATTAAGTTTGCCATGCCTTTTTGCAACGATTCCCCCTGGGTTTCCTGAAAGGCCTTCAGGGCATCGGGATTTAGCGCAAAAAAATTGGATGGGGCAAAGGCATCCAGCCATTGCGTTACCGAAAACTTCAAACGTTCGCGACTGGCATCTGGAATTTCCAGTTGATCAACCCATTTATGCATCGTGCCGGCTGAAAGCAGATAAAGATGGGCCAGTGCAGAAAACTGTGGATTCTGTTGCCATGCCTCACTGCTGAAACGACGGTCTTTGACAGGAGGCAGGCTTCCCTGGGTGGCCTGCAACATAAGCTGCCTGAAACTTTCGGTAAACTCTGTTTGCAATTGCTGGATTTGCGCTGGATTTACCATTGGCATCATCCAAGGCATGTTTTTTGTAAATGAATCATACTTCATCGTTTTCGCCCCCCTTTTTAGTCCCGAAACACGTGACAACGTTTACTCACACTTATTTCTTTAAGATAAAGGAATAATCAAAGTTATTCAACCTTGTGAGAAAGAACGTTGTTTGGGGTAACACTTATGCCGGTGGTTTTACCTTCCACACAACAGTCACCATACGCCCCGTCTGACCCTGCCTTCGATATGAAAAAAAATGTTCCTGATCCGTGAAAGTACAAAATTTGCTTTCTTCAACAGCACTTGCACCATTTTTATTCAAACGGTAAACAGCAAGCCCCGACAAATCGGCCAGCCATTTTCCCGCATTACGTGGATGTGATCGAAAAAACAACGCCTGACTTTCATCACTCTTCATAAAAGCGTCATAAACCTCTTGACCAACTTCAAAAGCCTCAACCCCGATAGCCGGACCAATCCATGCCCGTAAACTTTTACGGGGGGCCTTGCTTCTCATTATTTCCAGGGTGTTCTCGAGCACACCATTAAGCAAACCCCGCCAGCCGGCATGGGCGACACCAATCACCTCGCCATTTTCCGAAGCCATGACAACCGGCAGGCAATCAGCCGTCATGATGGCAAGCACCCGGTTGTTTTCTGTCGTGACCGCGGCATCAGCCGTTATGGGCATATCAGTTGCATCAACCAGGTCAGCATCATACACGTCGGTGCCATGCACCTGTTCAAGCCACACCACGGGTCCTGGCAACAGACGCTGCAGCCGTTTCCTGTTTTGCTCAACGGCAAGCGGATCGTCCCCCGTATGCATGCCCATATTCAGAGAGTCATAAGGCGACTGGCTGACTCCCCCCTGACGGGTGGTGCAAAAATACCGCACACCGGGCCATTGCTGCCCCGTAACCGTCTTGTCCAATGCCGGATTTGCATTCCCATACCCCGCTTTCACACCTGTCATTGTGAAACCTCTTCCCATTGAATATTGGCAATAACCTGCTGCATGTCTTGCGCCAGCGCAGACTCAAATTCACAAACCGTTTCGGTTTCGGGGTCGATGAATTGCAGCCGTCTTGCATGTAGCATTTGCCGCTGCGCCCCTGCCCATGGTTTGCCACCGTACAAGTCATCACCCAGAAGCGGATGCCCGATACTGGATAAGTGCACCCTGATTTGATGCGTGCGTCCGGTTTCAAGTTTGCAGCGTACCCATGACACGGATTTATCTTCCACCATACCCGATGCAAGCAGGGCATAGTGAGTCCGGGCTTCTTTGGGCGCAACAGGCCGGTCGGTTGACATCCGCACCGGTACTTTACGGTCGCGCCCTATCGGAGCGTCTATTATTCCCTGCGGCATAACCCTGCCCATCACCAGGGCAACGTATTCGCGACCCACTGTGCGGGCCTGCAATTGCCTCACCAGGTGGGTTTGTGCCTGTTCGGTACGGGCAACCACCAGAAGACCTGAGGTATCCTTGTCGAGCCGGTGAACAATACCTGCACGTGGCACCTGCGACAACTCGGGAAAGCGGTAAAGCAGGCCATTTAGCAGGGTACCATGCCAATTGCCGGCCCCCGGATGGGTCACCAGCCCAGCGGGCTTTTCAACCACTATCCACTGACTGTTTTGCCCCAAAACCGTGAATTCAACCGGTTCTGGCGTGAACGCCAGGCTTTCTTCGGCAATGGGCTCCCAGACAGTGATAATGTCACTGGCTCCTACAATCTGCCTGACTTTACCCTGTTTTTCGTTTACAGTTACATATCCCGATTCTATCCAGGATTGCAGCCGGCTTCTTGAATGCTCGGGAATCAATTGTGCCAGTATCTTGTCAAGGCGATCACCCTTTACCGAAACCGGCACCCTGAAAATGCGTGGTTCTGTGTCAATAAATTCATCTTGTTGGGAAATTGTGGTATCAGACATGGATTAATAATCATATAATGTTGTGTCGCAATGCTAACATTGTGTGAACCGTTTTGGCCTTTAACTTACTGTAACCCATCTAATTATGCAAAAAAGTATTCTTCGTCACTCATTATTGGTGCTGTGTTCCCTGGCCTTGGCCGGGTGCAGTGGTGTGTTCAAGAGCCAGGAAGACAAAACACAAGGTTGGACAGCAGATCAGCTTTACCAGGAAGCCCGGGAAAACGTACGGGCGTCTGAGTGGAAAAGTGCCAGCCAGCACCTGAAAGCCGTGGAAACCCGCTTCCCTTATAGCAGCCAGGCCCAACAGGCACTTATTGACCAGGCGTATGTATACTGGAAAGATGACGAACCCGAACAGGCAACGGCGGCCATTAACCGTTTCCTTGCATTGTACCCCAACCATCCCGGCACCGATTACATGCTGTACCTTAAAGGCCTGGTTACCTTTACACCGCCCAGTGCATTCTTAAGCAGCTATACCGGTCAGGATCCCAGCGAACGGGACCCCAAAGGCCTGCGCCAGTCCTACCAGGCATTCAATGAGCTGATCAGCCGCTATCCCGACAGTCGTTACGCCCATGACGCGCGTTCCCGCCTTACCTGGCTGGTTAGCACCATTGCCGAAAATGAAGTTAACGTTGCCGAGTACTATTACAAGCGGGATGCCTACGTAGCGGCCCTTAATCGCAGCCAGGCGGTCATTCGTGATTTCTCGGGCGTTCAGGCAGCCGAGCGTGCCCTGTACATCATGATGAAATCATATGAAAAGCTGGGTATGAACGAACAGGCCAATGACGCCAAACGCGTGCTTGATCAAAACTTTCCCGAAAGCAAATTTTATGCACAAGGTCTTGACGGCGACAAACACTGGACCGACATGTTCAAGCCTGCGTCATGGTTTGATAACTAATCAGGGAAACGGGTAAATTCAATACAAGCTTTCCAACCAGATTGGCAAAACCCCGGCAAATTGGCTTTTATGGCCAGTTTGCCGGGGTTTTTAAATTTAACTGGCCTCATCGGCCGGTGGTTTGGGTTTGGCAAAAAAGTCAACGGCCTCTTCCAAATAGCGGGTCCGGCTAAAGGAAGGCAACCCGCGCCAGAGCAATTTTCCATAAGGCTTCTCTACCAGCCTGCGGTCACCCACCATTAATACCCCCCAGTCACTTTCAGTACGAATAAGACGTCCAGCTCCCTGCTTCAGGGCAATCGCCGCGCCAGGTATCTGGTATTCAAAAAACGGGTTCCCCCCTTCCTCACGACACGCCTTGATACGCGCTTCCAGCACGGGATCATCGGGTGGGGCAAAAGGCAGTTTGTCGATCGCCACAAGGGTAAGGATATCCCCCGGAAAATCCACACCTTCCCAAAAACTGGCACTGCCAACCAGCACGGCATTGGCATGTTGCCTGAATCGCTGGATAAGTTGCCCGCGGGTGCTTTCCCCTTGCCTCATCACAGGACGGTCAATATCTTCCTTGTCAAACGCCTTGATCAGCAGATGAGCAAAATAATCAACCGCCCTGAGCGTGGTGCACAACACCAGGACGCCACCAGCCGTTGCCTTGATCAGGGGCAGCAATGTATCCACAAAGGCCTGGGCAAACTCGGGGGATTGGGTTTCAGGCAGATGGTTGGGCACATATAGCAAGGCCTTGTCTTTGTAATTGAAAGGCGATTCCCAGCGTTCGGTGCGGGCATTGTACAAACCCAGCTGCCTGGTGAAATGGGAAAAATCTTTATAAACGGAAAGCGTGGCCGAGGTAAAAACCCAGGCCTGGTCCGGTTTTTTATATCGGGCAAATGTATGCACCGACAAGGGAGCCGAATTCAGTCGCAAATGATGCAAGCCAAATTCCACCCACCTTACCAGCACTTCCTGCTGACGGGGTTTCTTATTGACAACCGCTGTTTTTTCATTTTTTTCATCAGAGTCAGGCTCTACCTCGGGCAAGGCACTGTGGGTCCAGCGATAAATTTTTGCCCTTAGCTCTGCACCACTTTTGGCGGCTGTCATCAAGTCCGGGTGCCGCTCTTGCACCGCCACCAGCATGCGAACCAGCTTATCCAGCTCGTCTTCCATATTGGCCAGTGCCTCGTTGAATTTTTCAGCTTCGGGTATTTGTTCGTAGGTGGCCCTTTTACCCGGCATTTTGTCTATGCCGGCAGCCACCAGACGCAAATCCTTCACATAGTATTCCACTTTTTTGCAGGCCTCGCTCCAGCGTGCCGAATCACGTGCCTGGGCCAGACAGGCCACCTCGGTGGTTTTCAGGAAATCCATGATTTGCGAGGTGGAAACCGTATCACCCATGAAGCGGGTGGCCGTATCGGGCAACTGGTGCGCCTCATCAAAAATAACGGTATCGGCGGCCGGCAGCAAATCGGCAATGCCCTCTTCTTTTAATACCAGGTCGGCAAAAAACAGGGCATGGTTAATCACCACGACATCGGCTTCCTGAGCATTGCGCCGTGCTTTAAGCAAAAAGCAGTCTTTAACAAAGGGGCAATCCTGATTCAGGCAGTTCTCACGGGTAGAGGTGGCCCTGCCCCAGATATCGGCATCTTCGGGCACCTGGGCGCAATCGGTTTTGTCGCCCGTATGGCTGCGGTCGGCAAATTGCCGGATATGCCGAAGCTGCACGACCTCTTCTTTTGAACGCAGGGAACGGTCGTCCTGCTCCATCCGGCTTAAGTGATAATGGCAGACATAATTGCTTCGCCCCTTAAGCAGGGCAACATGAACCGGGACCGCCATGACTTTTTTCAGGCGTGGCACATCTTTGGTATACAGTTGGTCTTGCAAGGTACGGGTACCGGTTGACACAATAACCTTGCCACCCGACAAAAAAGCGGGCACCAGATAGGCCCAGGTTTTACCGGTACCGGTACCGGCTTCAGCAACCAGGACCGATTTGGCCTGAATGGTTTCATCAATGGCCTGTGCAAGCTGGATTTGCGCATCCCGCACCTTGTAACCCGGAATGGCACCGGAAAAAGGCCCCTCTTGCAGGAACCAATCGGATATATCAAAATCAAGAACTCGCACACGCTTTCCAAACAACAAAAAATAAATGCAACCTGCCCAGACTCCATTTTAATGATAGTAACGAAGCTGCAGCACTTATCCACGCAAAGAGGACGAAATAATCCGGCCTCAGGCGACAACCATGCCTACAAATTAACGAATATCGGTAACCCCCTCACTACAAGCACGTCGCTTATGGCACAATTTACAGTTCGTTTTTAATTATTCTTAAGCAAACATGTCCGAAACACCAAGTACCGAAACTGCCACAGGCATTGATGAACAACGCATTATTACGCTACTGGCCCAGGAGCTGAACGTACGTCCGGCACAAATTGCCGCTACGGTTTCCCTGCTTGATGAAGGTGCAACCGTTCCCTTTATCGCCCGTTACCGCAAAGAAGTAACCGGTGGCCTTGACGACACCGTATTGCGTAATCTTGAAGTCCGCCTTTCATATGTGCGGGAGCTTGAAACCCGTCGTCTGGCCATTATTGAATCCATCAGCCAGCAGGGCAAACTGACTCCCGAACTGGAAGCCGCCATCGGCACGGCCGATACCAAGCAGCGCCTTGAAGACCTGTACGCCCCATTCAAGCCCAAGCGCCGCACCCGGGCCCAAATTGCCAAAGAGGCAGGCCTCGAGCCCCTGGCCGATGAAATCCTGGCTAATAAAAATGCGGTGCCAGCCGAGCTGGCCGAACAATACATCAACCCTGAATTGAACATCAAGGATGCCAAAGCTGCCCTTGACGGCGCCCGCGACATTCTGGCTGAACGTTTTGCCGAAAACGCCGACTTGCTGGCCGACATGCGCGAGCACTTATGGAACCAGGGTTGGCTATATTCCAAGGTTGTGGAAGGCAAGGAAACCGAAGGCGACAATTTCCGTGACTGGTTTGATTTCAAGGAGCCGGTCAAAACCCTGCCTTCGCATCGCATTCTGGCGTTACTGCGTGGACGCCAACAGGGAATGCTTGATTTGCGCATCGGCCTGAATGAAGAACAGGATGCCCTGGTGCCCCACCCCTGTGTGGTTCGCATTAGCGATTTCCTGCAGCTGGATGCCGATTATACCCTTGATGCCGATGCACGCGGCAAATGGCTGGCCGAGGTTTCCCGCTGGACATGGCGTGTTAAACTGTTAACCGCCTTTGAGTCTGAAATGATAGGCAAACTGCGCGAACAGGCCGAAGAAGAGGCGATCAAGGTGTTTGCCGCCAACCTGAAAGACCTGCTGCTGGCTGCACCGGCCGGACCAAAATCGGTGCTGGGGCTGGACCCGGGCATTCGTACCGGTGTCAAGGTTGCTGCCATTGACCCAACCGGAAAGCTGCTGGATACCGCCACCATCTATCCGTTTGAGCCACGCCGCGACCGCGAAGGTTCCATCCGTACTCTGGCCGCACTCATTGCACGTCACAAGATTCAGTTGATTGCCATTGGCAACGGTACCGCCTCACGCGAAACCGAAAAACTGGTGGCGGACATGCTGCAAGCCTTCCCCAACCCCGACATCAAGAAAATCGTGGTTTCCGAAGCCGGCGCATCGGTTTACTCGGCCTCTGAACTGGCGGCCAAAGAGTTTCCCGACCTGGATGTCAGCCTGCGTGGTGCCGTTTCCATTGCCCGTCGCCTGCAAGACCCGCTGGCCGAACTGGTCAAAATTGAACCCAAGGCCATTGGTGTTGGCCAGTACCAGCACGATGTCAACCAGCGTGAACTGGCCCGCTCACTGGATGCGGTCATCGAGGATTGCGTGAACGCGGTAGGCGTTGATGTGAATACCGCCTCTGCCCCCCTGCTAACCCGCGTTTCAGGCCTGAACACCACCTTAGCCAAAAATATTGTAGAGTGGCGTGACCAGAATGGCGCCTTCCCCAACCGCGCCGCCCTCATGAACGTCTCCCGTTTTGGTGCCAAAGCCTTTGAACAGGCAGCCGGTTTCCTGCGGATCCCCAACGGAGACAATCCACTGGACGCCTCTTCCGTTCACCCTGAAGCCTACCCGGTGGTAGCGCGTATCCTGGATAAAATACGGGCAAATGTCAAAACCATCATTGGCAAAAAAGATGCCCTCAAGGGGGTTTCGCCTGCCGATTTCATTGATGAGCGTTTCGGCTTGCCAACGGTCAGGGATATTTTCAGTGAACTTGAAAAACCGGGCCGTGACCCGCGTCCCGAATTCAAAACCGCCACTTTCAAGGAAGGCATTGAAACCATTAACGACTTGCTGCCCGGCATGATACTGGAAGGCGTGGTCACCAACGTGGCCAACTTTGGCGCCTTCGTGGATATTGGTGTGCATCAGGATGGGCTGGTGCATATTTCCGCCCTTGCGGACAAGTTTGTCAAAGACCCGCGCGATGTGGTCCGGGTTGGGCAAACGGTTCAGGTCAAGGTTCAGGAAGTAGACGCGCAACGCAAACGGATTGCCTTGACCATGCGGCTGAATGACGAGAGCCTGCCGGTTAGCCGTGGCAACGCCAGCGCCCCGGCGGGCAACCGTCCCCGCGGACAGGGCCGCCAGCAACAGGCCGATAACAAACCGCCTGCCAACAACGCCATGGCCGCTGCCTTTGCCAAGCTTAAGAAATAGGTGGGTATAACAAGAACAAAGCCTGGTTCCCATTCGCCTGGGTGGGAAACAAGACTGGAGCCTGGCATTCCCACGCAGGAGCGTGGGAACGAGTCATAATCCGGCATTGTTCGGGCTCTTGTTACCTAGCTGAAAGCAGTATAAAAAATGCCCCGAATTTTTTCGGGGCATTTACATAAGCACACAACAATCACCGAAATGAAAAAATCAGGCTTCGGACGCTTCCAAAGCTTTGGAAGCCTGAAACTGCATGGCCCACATGCGGGCATAAATCGCATTTTTCTCAAGTAATTCGCTATGGGTGCCCTGCTCCATGATTCTGCCCTGATCCATCACGATAATCCGGTCGGCATCCACAATGGTGGAAAGCCGGTGGGCAATAATCAGTGTGGTACGGTTTTTGGCAATCTGGAACAGTTCATCCTGAATCTTGCGCTCGGTTCGGGTGTCCAGCGCACTGGTGGCTTCATCCAGCACCAGAATGGGCGGATCTTTCAGAATGGTGCGGGCAATGGCCACCCTTTGCTTTTCACCCCCGGACAACTTCAGGCCGCGCTCACCCACCTGTGACTCATACCCCTGGGGCAAGCTGGTCACGAACTGGTGAATACTGGCTGATTTGGCGGCTTCCATGACCTCTTCGTGCGTGGCCGAAGGACGGCCATAGGCAATATTGTAATAAATGGAATTATTAAACAGCACCGTATCCTGGGGCACAATGCCAATATGCTGGCGCAGGCTTAACTGGGTGTAAGAACGGATATCCCTGCCATTGATCAGGATGCTTCCCGTACTGACATCATAAAAACGGAACAACAGCCGCGACAGGGTAGACTTGCCAGCCCCTGATGTGCCTACCACGGCCACCGTTTCTCCTGCCCCTACCTTGAAAGACACATGGTGCAAAATCTGCCGTTCGCTTTCATAAGAAAAACAGACATCGCGAAACTCGATATCGGCCTGACGGGTATTTAAAACGACGGCCTCTTTGTTATCCTTGACCTCCTGCTGCTCATCCATGAGCCCGAACATGCGTTCCATGTCAGCCAATGAATTCTTGATTTCACGATAAATAAACCCCAAAAAATTCAGGGGTGCATACAGTTGCGTCAGGTAAGCCGAGACCAGCACCACATCACCCACCGTCATACTGCCTTGTACAACCCGGTCTGCCGCCATCCACAGCAAAACAGTAATCCCGGTGGTAATAATGACACCCTGACCCGCATTCAGAAAATTCAGTGAGACCTGGTTCTTGACGGACGAGTCCACCCACTTGCCCAGGTTCTCGTCATAACGGTTGATTTCATAGGCTTCATTATTAAAATATTTAACGGTTTCATAGTTGATGAGGGCATCAATCGCCTGCGTATTGGCCATGCTGTCCAGACTGTTCATCCGTCGGCGCATGACCATGCGTTTTTCGGTCACGGTAAAGGTGAACAGGATATAGGCAATAATGGTTAGCATGGTTACCGCTGCAAACCAAAAGTCATAGCGCCATAACAAGATGCCCATTACCATCAACAATTCAAGCAGGGTAGGCAAAATATTGAACAGGGTGAAATTCAATACAAAGCCAATGCCCTTGGTACCCCGTTCTATATCCCTGCTAAGGCCGCCCGTTTGACGCTGCAGGTGAAACCGCATGGACAGGCCAAAAAGGTGTTCGAAGATGCGTTTGGCAATTTTACGGATAGAACCCTGCGTTACCTTGGCAAACAGGGCATCCCTGAGTTCACCGAAAAGACTGCTGGAAATACGGGCAAAACCATAGGCCAGCAACGCGGCCACGGGCAAAACCAGCGCATTACCTGGCATACTCAGCTGATCAACAATATCTTTCAGGAAAATGGGTAAAACCACGCTGGCCACTTTGGCCAACACCAGGCACAACAATGCAAGGCCAACACGCCATTTGAATTGCCACACATAAGGCAACAGGGATAATATAACGCCAAAACTGACTTTTTTAGAGGCTGGTTTCTGTGGATTCTGCTCTGATTGGATTCTCATATATATTCTTGTAACAACGGACCCATCTTATTGCCTGCGCCGCACCAAGGCTACGCAAAGGCTGGGCAAGATGACAACCCTTTTCATCCCGGTAACGACAACGGTCATAAAAAAAACAACCACTGGGCAAGTGACGGTTACCCGGCAATTCGGGTAAATCAATGGGCCCTGTCATGGTTTGGGCACCTGTCATGTCGGGAACAGCATCCAGCAAAAGTTCGGTATAGGGATGTGCCGGTTTTTGCAATACTTCAGATGTGGGGCCCAACTCGACAATTTGCCCCAAATACATGACTGCAATCCTTTTGCTCATATGTTTTATAACCGAAACATTATGGGAAATCAGGATATAACTTAAATTTCTGGCTTTTTGCAAATCATTAAGCAAATTCAGAATTTGCGCCTGTACCGAAATATCCAGCGCCGAGGTGGGCTCATCCAGCACAATAATATCAGGATTTGGGGCAAGCGCGCGTGCAATCGCAATGCGCTGACGCTGTCCACCCGAAAACTCATGCGGGTAACGATCCAGATATTCTTCACGCAATCCCACCTGAGCCGCCAGGTCAGCGGCTATTTGACGCAACTGCACCCGTGAATGCCCACCCTGGATATGAATGGGCTCGGTAATCACTTTCCAGACAGGCAAACGCGGGTCCAGTGAAGACTGCGGGTCCTGGAACACAATCTGAATATTGGGTTTAGCGCTGGCAGTATGCCAGCTTACCTTGCCACGGGTAGGCTGCAGCAACCCCATTAACACTTGGGCAAGCGTGCTTTTGCCACACCCCGACTCACCCACGATACCCAGGGTTTCACCTGCGCTGGCATGCAGGTCTATGCCATTCAGGACATGCGCGGTTGACTTGACCTGCCCCAACCAGTTTTTTTGTACGGGAAAATGAACATGAATATCGTTCAGGGAAACAAGGTGCTTATCGGGCATTTCGTTCATCCTCTTCCTGCACAATCCAACAGGCAACTTTGTGAGACGGATCTGACATTAAAGGCAATAAATCGGGCGCATTGCGACAAATATATTCCTTGCGCTCGCAACGGTTCATGAATGCACAGCAGGCAGGCAATTGTGCCAGGTCAGGCACCTGTCCGCCAATTGTTTTCAAAGGCGTACCCGGCTTTACATTTTCAGGCAAACCGGCCAGCAAACCTTGCGTGTAAGGGTGTCTGGGCTGTTTCATGACATCACGGGTCAGGCCGTCTTCCACCACCGCCCCGGCATACATGACATATACCCGCTCACAAAACTGAGAAACCACCGCCATATCATGCGTAATCAATAAAATAGCAGCGCCGGTTTTACGGGCCCGCTCACGAAGCAAAAGCAAAACCTGTTTTTGCACCGTCACATCCAGCGCTGTTGTCGGCTCATCGGCAATCAACAACTTCGGTTCACAGGAAAATGCCAGGGCAATCATGATACGCTGACGCATGCCACCCGACAGCTCAAAGGGATAACTGTCAAAAACCCGCTCGGGGTCGGCAATATACATGTCCCGCAGCAAAGCCAGGGTTTTTTCTTTCGCCCTGGCCCGGCTGATGGATTGATGCTGCAAAATCACATTAATGATTTGCTTGCCCACTTTCATGACCGGGTTCAGGGCCGTCATGGGCTCCTGAAAAATCATGGAGACTTCGCTGCCCCGGATGGCGCGCATTGCTTTTTCACTTAGCACCAGGACATCTTTGCCGGACTGGCGTATGGTGCCCCGCGTTACCCGGTAGCTCCCGGAAGGAATCAATCGCATCCCCATCATGGCACACACCGATTTCCCCGAGCCTGACTCACCCACCAGGCCAACAATCTCACCGGCAGCCACCTGCAGGTTAACCCCGTTCAGGGCTTTGACCGCCCCTTTGTAAATGGGAAACTCGACATGCAGGTTTTCCACACTAAGAACCCATTCATCTGTCTGGCCAGCATGATTGTCTTGCATTACTTCACCTTCTGTTTGGGATCCAGCATATCGCGCACCCCGTCACCCAACAAGTTAAAACCAATCGCCGTGATTAAAATGGCCAGGCCGGGAAAAGTGGAATACCACCACTGGTCTATCAGAAAATTACGACCGGCAGAAACCATGGCGCCCCATTCGGCCGTGGGTTGCTGGGCCCCCAAACCAATAAAGCCCAGGGCCGCGGCCATTAAAATGGCATTGCCAATATCCAGGGTGGTTTGGACAATAATGGGGGGCAAGGCGTTTCTGATTACGTGCCATTGCACAATATGGCGACGACTGGCGCCAAACGTCTGCGCGGCTTTCACGTACACCATTTCGCGAATACCCAGTGTTTGCCCGCGTGCCAGCCGGACATAATAAGGAACGCGCACCAGGGTAATGGCCAGCATGGCATTGAACAGGCTGGGCCCCAATGCCGCGGCCAGCGCCATGGTCAAGACCAAAGACGGTACCGACAGCATCACATCCATGATGCGCATAATAACGGTGTCAACCCATTTGCCAAAAATACCTGAAAAACAGCCAATAATGGTCCCGATGAAACTGGCCACAAAGGCCACGAACAAACCCACACCAATGGATTGTTGCCCACCATACAGAACCCGGCTGAAAATATCGCGTCCGACTTCATCAGTGCCAAACCAATGGGCCATTGAGGGTGGCTGCAATCGCGCCCGCAAATTGATGACATCAGGGTTGTAAGGCGCCAATACAGGCGCCAGCAAAGCCGCCAGGCACATGAAAACAATAATGCCCAGTCCCACCATGGTCATGGGGCTGCGCCGCAATTGATACCAGAAATAGGAACCCCTGTGTTTAAGGCCAGCAACCATCACCATCATTAACCCACCTCTTTGATACGTGGATCAATCAGCAAATACAGCAAATCCACCAACAGGTTCAACAACACATATACAAAAGAAACCAGCACGGCAAAGCCCATGACTGCCGGAAAGTCCAGTGCCTGAATGGAATTGACCACATACAGCCCCATGCCAGGCCAGCTGAACACGGTTTCCGTGAGCACGGCGCCGTATAACAGGTCGCCCAGCGCCAGGCCCAGCACGGTTATCGAAGGAATCAGGGCATTGGGCAAGGCATGACGGAGTATGACCTGCCATTTAGGCAAGCCATAAGCCTTGGCGGTACGGATATAGTCCTCGCTTAACTGTTCCAGCATGGAAGAACGGATCTGCCGTGAAACCACCCCAAGATGCACAAAACTTAAAGTAACGGCAGGCAGCACAATATGCTTGAGCGCACTGTAGAAAGTCTGCATTTCCCCGGCCAGCAGCGAATCAACCAGATAAAAACCGGTAACAAACGGAGGAATGGGTACCCCCTGGCTTAGCCGGCCCCCGGCGGGTAACCAGGAAAGATGGCCATAAAAAATAATAATCAGCCCCAGGCCAAGCCAAAAGGCCGGCATCGAAATACCCATGACCGAAATGGTTCTGGCCATTTGGTCAATCCACTTGTTTTTATAAACCGCAGATAACACACCAAGTGGTACTCCAATCAAAATGGCCAGTATCAGGGAGACCAGGGCCAGTTCCATGGTGGCCGGAAAAAATGCCAGCAAATCCTGTAACACAGGACGACCCGTACGGATGGAAATACCCAGATCACCCTGCAGCAAGCCCTTCAGGTATAACCAGTACTGTTCATACAGCGGAAGGTTCAGGCCCAGTTTTTCACGGATTGCGTCAACCATGGCTTCGCTGGCCCGGTCGCCCGCAACGAGACGGGCCGGATCACCCGGGATCAGATGGGAGACAATAAATGTAATGACCGAAACGCCCAGTACGACAAAAACAAGACCCATGAGACGTTTGGCAATAATTTGAAAAACCGGCATACCCGCTGTCCATTAGCAAAAACGCCCGTTAAACGAGCGTTTTGCCTGTTAGTTAGTGTTCCTTGACAATCCGATTATTCCTTGCTGATATCTTGCACGTTATAAACGTCATCAAGCATGGGATTATACGCAAAGCCTTTCACGTTATCACGCAAACCGATTTCCTCACTTTTCTGGAACAGATAGACATAGGCGAAATCGTCCAGCACCATTTTCTGGGCCTGCTGGTACAGCTTGGTGCGTTCTTCCTGGTCACTGATTTCAGCCGCCTTGCGAACCAGCTTGTCGACTTCGGGGTTTGAGTAGAAAGAACGGTTACCCGGCAAACCTGCTTTTTCAGAGTCGAACCAATAGTTCATGAACATGTATGGGTCGGCAAAATCGGGGCTCCAGTTACCAATGGCAATATCAAACTCCCCTTTACCCAGGCGATCACGCATCGTTGCGTTAGCCAGCTTTTCGAGTTTGACATTCACCCCAAGGGCGGCCAGGTTTGCCTGTACCGTCAGGGCAATGGGCTCCCAATTGGCATCACGGTTTGAGTAAAGCAGCGTCAGGTCTTGTTTGCCCAACTTGGCCTTGGCAAAACTGGCCTTGGCAGCATCAAGGTCCTGTTTGAAATCAGGGTTGGAGTCGTCATAAGCCCACATGCCATCAGGAATGGGACCTTTAAGCTGTTTACCCTGATTGTTCAATACACCTTCAACAATCCCCTGGTAATCAATCGCGTTCACCACCCCCTTGCGGGCATCCAGGTTGGCCAACGGTCCGGTTTTATTGTTCAGGTACAGATAGGTAACCAGCAAGGAAGGCACCTTCTCGAAATGAACGCCGGGTTTGCTTTTCAAAGACTCAATCTGGTCAACGGGCAGCTTGGCCACGATATCCAGGTCACCATTCTGCAATTGCAGGCGCTGGGCTGAGGCATCGGGAATGATTTTCAACAGGACCTTATCCAGTGCCGGCTTTTCACCACCATAATGCGGATTGCGTTCCAGCTGGATGGATTGGCCTTTATCCCACTTTGTCATTTGGTAAGGACCTGAACCGGCCGTATTGCCTGCCAGGAAATTGTCTGCCCCGCCCTCGGCCTTTTCAACGGCCGGGTTAATAATGCCTGCCCCGTTATTGGCCAGAATATAAAGGAAAGGTGCAAACGGCGTTTCAAGCTTGAACTCAACCGTTAGCGGATCTTTCACACTGGCTTGCATGGCCGGAAAAGGCTCGGAAGGCCCCTGCTTGATACGTAAAAGACGGTCAAAGGTATATTTGACCGCATCGGCATTGACATCGCTGCCATCAGTAAACTTGTGCCCCGGTTTAAGCTTGAATGTCCATGTCAGGTTATCATCGGAAGCGGTCCAGCTTTCGGCAAGATCACCTTCCACCTCGGTAGAACCTTTTTTATATTTAACCAGATGCTGGTAACTGGGGTAAGTCACTGTCCAGTCGTTATTATCGATGGTAACGGCCGGATCAAGGGTTTGCGGATCGGATGATTTGGCAATCACCAGCGTGTCTTTGGGTGTTGCCGCCATTGCACCAGGAATGGCAATGGAAAATCCAAGCGCCGAAGCAAAGACCGTGAGTAGTAATTTTCTGTAAATGCGATGTCCTGACATATGCGATTTCTCCCAATGAATATCGACCGGAACACAGGCTATCTTAGCAAAACAAATTAAAACCAGAAATAGTTATTTACCCGATTATTGTAAAAATAATTTCCTTTCGGAAAGCCTGTCAAGGAGTTCGTCATACTTTTACAAGATCGCTTTCTATCATGGGGTAAGCACGGCTATTGGGCAGTTCATAGTGCCACCATTCCGAAGGAATAGAGATAAACCCGGCATGCAGCATGATTCCAAGCAGCAACAGACGGTTTTTTTGCACCTCGGATGGCAAGTCTTTGCGGTCATGATGAGACAGTTCCCGCATATCATCAAAGCCGGTACCCATATCCAGGGCCTGGCCACTTTCATTTAACAACGTTACATCAACCGCCACCCCTCGGGAATGGTTGGAGCCCTGTGACGGATCAGAGACATACTGCGCATCGGACAGAACCGACCAGAAAATTTCCTGAGCTTTGCCAGGACGATAAGCATCAAAAACCTTAAGCGTAAAGCCTGCCTGCAAGGCATAACCGGCCGCCTTGCGCAAACAGGCTTCCGCGTCGGGATGCAGGGCACAAACAGCTTCCTGGTACACCACTTTTCCGGCCAGATTATCGGGCGTTGCATATACCAGGTCAATCACCACGCCATGATCTTCTTCCGTAATTATTGTCAATGCTGTTTGTCCCACGTTTTCCTCTTTAGGCTTTCATTGATTCAATGGCTTCATTCAAAAGCGTGATGTTAGCATCAAGTTCCACCGGGCTGGACACGGGAAAACCCTTGGCCACCCGTTGTCCGTCAAGGTTGACCTCAAGACAGCCATCCTGTTCGTTTTTAGTAATCAGCTCAATGATATGTTCAGTTTGAAGACGCCTGGTCACCAAGCCGGCATCTTTCGGGTTATCAAATGGAACGGATAACAACAATTCTTGCCCACCTGCCGCAATCAGGCGAAAACGGAATCGACCCTCTTCATCGCGGAAGCTGACAAAACGGGCAGTCTTGGCCTGTTTCTTTTGCTCTTTGGCTGCGGCTTTTACCGCCACCGCATTGCGCAAGCCAACCGCCTGGCGAATTTCGTTAATAAACGGAGTGGCTTCACGGCGCGCTTTTTTGGCACCTTCCTGCAGGATTTCTTCAATCCGGTCAGGCTTGGACATTAGCTCGTTGTAACGTTCACGCATGGGCGCCAGGGTATTTTCCAGCAACTCACCCAGCACCTGCTTGGCATCGCCCCAGCCCATGCCATCAAGAAGCTGCTGCCCGAACGCCGCCACCTCTTCCTGGCCCGCAAAAGCCCGGTAAATCGTGAACAAGTGGGACTCATCGGGATCTTTGGGTTCGCCGGGCAGGCGAGAGTCGGTCTGGATACGGGCAATGGCCGCTTTCAGCAGCTTGCTGCCGCCTTCAAACAGGGGAATGGTGTTGTTGTAGCTTTTGGACATTTTGCGGCCATCAAGCCCCGGCAAGGTAGCCACTTCCTCTTCAATATGAACCTCGGGCAATGTGAAATAATCTCGCCCTGCCCCGTATTGATGGTTAAAGCGCTGGGCAATATCACGGGCCATTTCAAGGTGCTGGATCTGGTCACGGCCAACCGGTACCTTATTGGCATTGAACATGAGAATATCTGCCGCCATCAGAATCGGATATGAAAACAAGCCCATATTGACGCCATCATCAGGCTCCACGTTCTTGGCCACATTCTGGTCTACCGAGGCTTTGTAAGCATGCGCCCGGTTCATTAAGCCTTTGGGGGTAAGACAAGTGAGGATCCAGCTGAGCTCGGGTATTTCAGGAATATCCGACTGGCGGTAAAAAGTAACTCTGCTGGTATCAAGACCAGCAGCCAGCCAGGTGGCGGCAATTTCCAGACGTGAACGGGCCACACGCATGGGATCATCACATTTGATCAGGGCGTGATAGTCGGCCAGAAAAAAGAAGGCATCAACATTATCTTCACGACTCGCATTAATGGCCGGCCGGATGGCCCCGGCATAATTGCCCAGATGCGGTGTACCGGAAGTCGTGATTCCGGTTAGCACTCTTGTGTTTTTACTCATGAATTTCAATTCCCAATTTACAGACTGACCGATTCCCTTCGTTCAGACTCAATATATTCTTTTGATTGCATTTCCATGATACGGGAAACCGTTCGATGGAACTCATTGGACAACGTGCCTTCGGTATATAACTCATCCGGTTCACATTCGGCAGACATGATGAGTTTGACTTTATGGTCATATAAAACATCAATCAGCCAGGTAAAACGACGGGCCCTGGAGGCATGTTTGGGACGCATTCTGGGTACGTCAGATAAAATAATCGTGTGAAAACGGCTGGCCAGCTCAAGGTAATCATTTTGCGAACGTGGCCCGCCACACAAGGTGGCAAATGAAAACCACACCACAGACCCACCCACGGCTTCGGCACGGATTGCACGGTTCTCGATATGCAAGACCGGATCCTGAACGGCCGTATCCGAGAGCTGATCAAACGCCTGCTGCAATTCATGACGGGTTTGTTCGCTCAGGGGCGTATGATACATTTTGACCTGTTCCAGCGTACGCAGGCGGTAATCCACCCCGGTATCCACGTTCAGCACATCCATCCGTTCCTGGATAAGCTTGATGGCCGGCAAGATACGGTCACGGTGCAGGCCATCCGGGTACAGCATAGATGGCTCGTAATTGGAGGTCATCACAAATGATGTGCCATATTCAAACAGTTTAAGCAGCAAACGATACAAAATCATTGCATCGGCAATATCCGAAACATGGAATTCATCGAAGCAGATCAGGCGGTATTTTTTGGCAATGCGGCGCGCCACTTCATCGAGCGGATCCTGTGTACCCTTGATTTGTTGCAGCTGCAGGTGCACACCGCGCATGAACTCATGAAAATGAATCCGGGTTTTACGCTTTACCGGTACAGTCAGGTAAAAAGAGTCCATTAAAAAACTTTTACCTCGCCCTACCCCACCCCACATGTATACACCCTTGGGGATAGCTGGCCGGCTGAACAGTTTTTTCAGCTTGTTTGAGCGCTGCTCCTTGAAGGCAATCCAATCATCATAATACTTCTGCAAGCGACGGATTGCCTGCTGTTGTGCCGCATCTGCCTTGTAACCACGTTCACCCAGCGCTTTTTCATAATACTGCAAAACATTCATGACGATAAATTCAAGTTTAAAAATTCATTATATTAAAAAGGCCTGCAGCCTGGCTGGCTGTTCAGGGAACACCAACCACGAGCCGCAGGCCTGCTATTTCAAGCAAAACTTAAAACAGTACCAACTTGATTAAAAGTTCAATGCACGCTTATCAACCGCAAGGGCTGCTTCTTTCATTGCTTCAGACAAGGTTGGGTGCGCGTGGCAGATACGGGCAATATCTTCGGCCGCACCTTTAAATTCCATGATCGTGACTGCTTCTGCAATAAGCTCTGAGGCCGATGGGCCGATAATATGAACGCCCAGGACTTCATCACTCTTGGCATCGGCAATGATTTTCACAAAACCGGTTGTATCACCCAGCGCACGTGCACGGCCATTGGCCAGGAATGGGAAACTACCCACTTTGATTTCACGTTTTTCAGCTTTAAGTGCCTGCTCTGTTTTGCCAACCCAGGCAATTTCAGGAGAGGTGTAAATAACGGAAGGAATCGTGTCAAAATTGACATGACCGTGCTGACCGGCAATACGCTCGGCAACCGCCACACCTTCTTCTTCAGCCTTGTGTGCAAGCATGGGGCCACGTACCACATCACCCACTGCCCATACGTTTGGCAAATTGGTTTTGCAATTATCATCAACCACGATGAAACCGCGGTCATCGAGTTGCAGGCCAACCGCTTCAGTATTCAAACCGGTAGTGTAAGGAACACGGCCAATGGAAACAATCAGCTTGTCTACCACCAGTGACTGTTCTTCACCCTTGGCGGTGGTGTAAGGAATAGTGATTGCCTTGGCAGTTTGTTTGATTTCACCAATTTTCACGCCTGTTTCAACAACCAGGCCTTGTTTGGCAAATGCTTTTTGCGCCTCTTTGGCAACCTGGGTATCACACACGGCCAGGAAATCGGGAGCGGCTTCAAGCACGACGACTTCAGCACCCAGACGACGCCATACGCTGCCCAGCTCAAGACCAATAACACCTGCGCCAATCACACCCAGTTTTTTAGGGACGGCTGGAATGCTTAAGGCGCCATCGTTAGACAGAACCTGTTTTTCGTCGAAGGCAAGGCCCGGCAATGCACGGGGCTGTGAACCGGTTGCCACAATAACATGTGACGCGGTAATGGTTTCTTCTTTTTTGCCGCTCACTTTAATGCTGTAGCTGCCATCTGCGGCTTTACCGGAAAATTCGCCTTTGCCAGAAAAGAAGGTGACTTTGTTCTTTTTGAACAGGAACTGGATCCCGTCGTTGTTTTGCTTGACAACGGTGTCTTTACGACCGATCAGGGTATCAAGCTTGAGCTTGACATTACCCACTTCAATACCGTGCTCGGCAAAGTGATGATTAGCCTGCTCGAAATGCTCGGATGACTGCAACAGGGCTTTGGAAGGAATACAACCCACGTTGGTACATGTACCACCGGGTTTTGGATTGCCGGCTTCGTCAGTCCAGGCATCGATACATGCCACTTTTTTGCCCAACTGCGCAGCACGGATAGCGGCAATATATCCACCAGGTCCGGCACCAATAACAACTACATCAAATTGAGTAGACATAACAATTCTCTTTTATTTAATTCATTAGCATGCACACTGGGTGCATATAAAGAACCACGCCCCGTAAGGGGGCGTGCATACCATGTGTTAATTACAGATCAAGCAACAGGCGTTGTGGATCTTCCAGCGCTTCTTTCATGGCAACCAGGCCAAGCACGGCTTCACGACCATCGATAATACGGTGATCGTAAGACATGGCAAAGAAGTTGATTGGGCGGATAACAACTTGACCGTTCTCTACCACAGCACGGTCTTTAGTGGCGTGAATACCCAGAATGGCTGACTGAGGCGGGTTGATAATAGGTGTGGACAGCATGGAACCAAAAGTACCACCGTTGGAAATGGAGAAGGTACCACCAGTCAGTTCGTCGAGGGTCAGCTTGCCATCACGTGCCTTGGCACCGAATTCAGCGATTTTTTTCTCGATGTCGGCAATAGACATTTGATCGGCATTACGCAAGATAGGCACAACCAGACCACGTGGGCTGCCAACCGCGATACCGATATCAAAGTAACCGTGGTAAATAATATCCTTGCCATCAACAGAAGCGTTAAGAACAGGGTATTTTTTCAGGGCGGCAACTGCTGCCTTGACAAAGAAAGACATGAAGCCCAGCTTGATGCCGTGCTCTTTCTCGAATTTCTCTTTGTATTTGTTACGCAGATCGATAACCGCTTTCATGTTGACTTCGTTGAAAGTGGTCAGGATTGCATTTTCAGACTGCGATTGCAACAGTCGTTCGGCAACGCGTGCACGCAGACGTGTCATGGGAACACGCTGCTCTGGACGGCCATCCAGGGACACAGACAGGGGAGCGGCAGGCGCAGCGACTGATTTGGCAGGTGCAGAAGCGGCAACAGCGTCTGCTTTTGTGACACGACCGTCACGGCCTGAACCGGCCACATCGCCAGCACTGATACCTTTTTCAGACAGGATTTTGCTGGCGGCAGGAGAAGCCACACCACTAACCGCTTTGCTTTCTGCCGCAACAGGTGCTGCAGCGGCAGCCGGAGCAGCCTCGGCTGCCGGAGCGGGAGCGGCTGTTGCGCCTACCGTTGCTTCGGTGTCGATTTTAGCCAGTAACTGTTCTGCAGTCACGGTGCTGCCGTCGCCTTCAACAATTTCAACAATCACGCCTGATGCGGGCGCAGGAACCTCAAGAACCACTTTATCTGTTTCAACTTCGATCAGGATTTCGTCTTGGGTAACCGCTTCACCTACTTTCTTTTTCCATTCAAGCAGGGTCGCTTCAGAAATTGATTCTGATAATTGGGGAACGATAACGTCAATAATAGCCATTTTTTTTAATCCGTAAAATATGTT